>JACCDN011091464.1_pt1 | contig 28079 bp, 19 predicted proteins | sample 7441691 | NCBI WGS metagenome assembly JACCDN01 (sample SAMN15323439, study PRJNA562643) | freshwater metagenome | isolation source: river surface water | place: USA:Blue River Watershed | collected 2017-08-16 | reverse complement strand
TACATCCGTTACCGGTTGTCGTGATTGCGAAAGTAAATGGGGATCCGGTCAAGGTAGTTGGAGTTCCGGTGATCGTTAAGGTATTTCCAGTTACAGATGATGTAACTCCTGCTGGAAGTCCTGTTACTGTTGCGCCTGTTGCTCCGCCTGTTAAAGTATAAGTAATATCTGTTATTGCCGTGTTGATACATACCGTTTGCGTCTCGGTGGCGGCTACTGAACTAAGTGCAATTGCATGGACTGGGTTGACAGTGATCGTTCCATTCATTGTAATCACTGTACAGTTATTTCCAGTAGTAGTAATTGTGAAAGGGAAAGGAGATCCTGTCGTCGTAGTTGGTGTTCCTGTAATGGTTAAGGTGTTTCCTGTCACAGAAGAAGTAACTCCTGCTGGAAGACCGGTTACAGTCGCTCCTGTTGCACCGCCTGATAAGGTATAAGTAATATTTGTAATTGGCGTGTTGATACATACTGCCTGATCAGGAGTGCCTGAAGCAGAGCTCAAAACCATCCCATGAGAAGGAATAATATTGACCGTTGCCACACTTGATACAGGTAATAATGGTAGTACCGGGGTAATTGTATATGTGAATTCATTCACACTAGATGAAGTAGCATCAGGAGTATACGTCCCGTTAGCTGCATCAAAAACACCGCCCGAACCCGAAGTGTAGGTCCAAACTCCACCCGTATCTTCTCCAGTTATGATAGAAGCCAAATTGATCAAACCTGTATTTTCTCTACAAACTGTGACAGAACCGTTGGCTCCCGCTGTAGGTTGGGTGGTAAGATGCAAAACAAAGCTCCTTGTTTCGTTACAACTGTTACCCGAAACACCATCTTCTAATGACATATAAATTACCTCACCATCAAAACCTTGATAATTGGTGATATTTGTGATAGGAGAAGCAAAATCAATCGCATTTTGAAGCGTATGATGGAATTTAACAGGATAATTGGTAGCCGATTGGCCATTCAAAACGGCTGTTTTATTCGGTGTAAAATTGAAAAATGGACTTGCAACTGGAGCATATAAATCAACTGGAGTTCCTAAAGGCAATGCCGGAAAGTATTCTACTACAAAAGGACAACTACTTGACTGACTTCCATTTGGATAGGTCACCGTTACATTATAAGTACCTGGTGTAGAAATCGTGTAATTATTATTATTAGAATTAGCAATAGCGACTCCACCTTTCTTCCAAGTGTAGGTTACACCTGGTGTTGGAGACAATTGTGCCTGAACCACTCGGGTTTGACCATGACAAATAGCCGTTCCGTCCGACTGCAAGAAACCTGTACTACCCCAACCGTTTGTTTGAATTGGGAAGTTAAAACTCCCTGCGCCTAAGAAAATAGCAGAATCAAATGCATTGTCATTTCGATCCGCAATTACTAACTTAATATGGTATAAATGATTAGGAACAACGTTGGAACGAGCTGTCATTACAATGGTATGCCCATTAAAATTGGTCGCTGTATTTGTTGTCCCAGGTGCATTATATACTCCAAAATAATTTGGATTTACAGACGGACAGCCTCCATTATTAGCTTGATCACGAACTGTTACTACAGAAATAGGTGTAAACGGAGTAACATTAGGTACTGATGCTAAATTTGTAACCGGTGAATTTGCCGTAACATCTTTCAAGAAAAAAGCAAAAGCATCCGAAAAATCACACTGCCAAGTACCATATTCTTCCGATGCAAACAAGAAATCAAAACTCATTGTGCTTGTTAACGGAATAAAATCGAATTCCAAAATAGCGGCATCATTATAGGTATTAACATTCAAACCTAAACTTTGCATATAAGTCAATAACTGATTATCGCCAAGTCCTGTGTTCGCACTTTGCGTATTTGCATTGGGTCCAGGAGCGGCTGTTAACACACCCGTAGTCATGATGATTCCCGAATTCAATGGAAACGTAGGATTGGTATTTGTAAAGTAACCGATACTGTTTTGGTTCACAGGATTGGCTGTTCCACCAACATTCCAAGTAATGTTTGAAATAGATCCGGTACAAGCATTTCCGTTGGTTCCCGGAGACAAACTGAAAAGTTTTTCTTTAACTAATTGATAAATTGTATATTGGTTGGTAGACGTAACAATAGGTTGTGAAAATCCAGATATGGCAACTGCTGAAAAAAGCAATATAAATAGTAATCTTTTCATAAATATATGTATGCGAAACTGCTCCAAAAAACAGAAACAAGTGTTAATTAATTGTTTAATTTTCAAATATAACGATTTGAAGGAAATATCTTCCTAAATTTGTAAAAAAAATTACCTTTTGAAATGAAAATAACGATAAAAGAAACGCAAAATCCTACCATAATTAAATTTGAATTAGATGATTTTATTACACAAAATGAAAATTTTGAATTCAAAAATATTGACGAAGCTAAAAACTCTCCTCTTGCCCAACAGTTATTTTATTTACCTTTCGTAAAAACTGTTTACATCTCTGGGAATTTTATTGCCATTGAGCGATTCAGCATAGTAGAATGGAAAGATGTTCAAGAAGAAGTAGCCGAACAAATAGAAAATTTCATTACAAATGGCGGAATTGTGATTCTACCGAGTGAAAATAAAACGAAAAAACAACCTGTAACAGTATACGGAGAAACCACACCCAACCCTTCGACGCTGAAATTTGTAGTCAACAAATTAATTACTAAAACAGCTTTTGAATTCAAAAATATAGATCAAACCGGACCTTCGCCCTTGGCAAAAGAACTTTTTTCATTTCCATTTGTAAAAGAAATATTCATCGATGAAAACTACATCTCTATTACCAAATATGAAGTAGCAACTTGGGAAGAAATCACACTCGAAATCCGAACTTTTATCAAACAATTTATTGAGAACGGCGGTCAAATCATCGACGAATTGCAAGCCGTTGAAAGTCCGAAAGCAGAAAAGCAACAAATTAAGAATTTTGATCATTTGGACACTACTTCACAACAAATCATCAATATCTTGGAAGAATACGTAAAACCAGCCGTAGCTGCCGATGGCGGAAACATCTTGTTTGATTCCTATGATGAAAAACAAAAACTGGTAAAAGTAATCCTTCAAGGATCTTGCAATGGTTGCCCCTCGTCTACTTTCACGCTGAAAAACGGCATTGAGAACATGCTAAAAAGCATGCTGAATGACGACGCAATCATTGTGGAAGCGGTAGCCTAAGTAATTAGTTAACAAGTACAAAAATCAATTTATAAATTGATGGAATAAAAAAATGCACCTGAAAAACAATCTGTGTTTTATAGCCCCGATAGAGCCGACATCCTTGCGAAGATTTCGGAGCAAGATACAGGCGAAAGCGGGACAAGAAGTAATCTAATAAAAAATTAGGTGCTCCTTAAAAATAAAAAAATGCAACTCTCTAATGATAAGTGAGTTGCATTTTTTGTGCGGGTAATAGGACTCGAACCTACACGCCTTGCGGCACCAGATCCTAAGTCTGGCACGTCTACCAATTTCGCCATACCCGCAAAAATTGTGAGTGCAAATATACATATAATTATGAATTATAAATTATGAATTATAAATTTTTTAAAAATATTTTTTAGTATTTTTGAAACTATTAAACATCAAATAAAAAAATGGATCAAATCAAACAATACGTTCAAAACAACAAAGAACGATTTATCAATGAACTTATCGACTTGCTCAAAATACCCTCTGTGAGTGCCGATAGCGCCTATTCACAAGACGTTATTGATACAGCCGAAGCCGTGAAAAAAAGCTTGGAAGTAGCGGGTTGCAAAACCGTTGAAATATGTGAAACTCCAGGGTATCCGATAGTTTTTGGCGAACACATCATTGACCCCAATTTACCTACCGTATTGATTTATGGTCATTATGATGTGCAACCGCCCGATCCAGTTGAACTTTGGACTTCCCCTCCGTTTGAACCCATAATTAAAACAACTGAAATTCATCCGGAAGGAGCCATTTTTGCTCGAGGATCTTGTGATGATAAAGGCCAAATGTACATGCACGTTAAGGCTTTTGAATACATGATAGCTACCCATTCGTTGCCTTGCAATGTAAAATTCATGATTGAAGGAGAAGAAGAAGTGGGCTCAAAAAGTTTGAGCTGGTTTGTTGAAAGAAACCAAGAAAAACTAGCAAACGATGTGATCTTAATTTCGGATACCGGAATGATTTCCAACCAACAACCTTCCATTACAACTGGATTGAGAGGGTTGAGCTATGTAGAAGTAGAAGTCACGGGACCAAACAGAGATCTTCATTCTGGGTTGTATGGAGGCGCAGTCGCAAATCCGATCAATGTATTGACCCAGATGATTGCTTCGTTACATGACGAGAACAACCACATCACCATTCCAGGTTTTTATGACAAAGTTGAAGAACTGTCTACAGAAGAAAGAGCCGAAATGGCTAAAGCGCCCTTTAGTTTAGAAAATTATAAAAAAGCGTTAGATATTGAAGATGTTCATGGCGAAACGGGGTATGTTACAAACGAACGTAATTCGATTCGACCTACATTGGATGTCAATGGAATTTGGGGTGGATATACGGGCGAAGGAGCCAAGACAGTTATTGCAAGTAAAGCATTTGCCAAAATATCGATGCGCTTGGTACCTAACCAAGATTGGGAAGAAATCACACAATTGTTCACCCAACATTTTGAAAGTATCGCACCTAAGTCTGTGAAAGTGAAAGTAACGCCGCATCATGGCGGGCAAGGATATGTAACACCCATTGATAGTATAGGATATCAAGCAGCCAACAAAGCGTATACGGAAACTTTTGGGGTTCCTGCTATTCCAGTTCGTTCAGGCGGTAGTATTCCAATTGTAGCCCTTTTTGAAAAAGAATTAAAAAGCAAAACAATACTAATGGGATTTGGTTTGGACAGCGACGCGATACATTCACCCAACGAACATTTCGGGATTTTCAATTATTTGAAAGGGATTGAAACCATTCCGTTATTTTACAAATATTTTGTAGAATTGAGCAAATAATTTTCCTTTTTAAAATAAAAAAATCGCCTATTTCCAGGCGATTTTTTTATTTTATTTGAATAACATTATGATTTAAGCGTTTTTTGCTTTTTGAGTTGAGAAGTAACTGGTTTCTTTGCAGAGCTTGATTGCAAATCATCCAACACACGAATCGCTTCTTCAACATAAATATCTTTCGAAAGACTCTCGTGCCAAGTTTCTCTTTTTTGTTTCAAAACCTCATCTTTTTTCATCAATTCTTGTTCATATGGAAGTGCCTGAAACTTAAATGAATTAGAATAATCAGAAATCGCTTTGAATTTTTTCGAACCTTCTTCAATTCTTTTTTGATCTTGTTTGAAGGTATTTAATTCCAAACTAAACGAATTTTCTTTGTCTCGTTGATCGATCCATTTTGCATTTTCATCAATTAATTTTAATTGCGGATTGTTTTCCAATCTTCTCTTGCTGTTTGCAATGGCTTGATCATGATTTGATTGTTTGTTCCAAACGCTGTAGTCGGCTGGGTCGATTTTATCCCAAGGCATGGCGTTTTTCTCATCACGCTCTCCCATTTTCAAATACGCAAATTTATTTGGCATTACCACATCGCTAGCCACCCCTTCAAGTTGTGTAGAACCTCCATTGATTCTATAAAATTTTTGCGTAGTGGTTTTTAATGCCCCCAAATCACCGTAAGCACTTCCGCGTACAAATTGATTTAGATCGATCACGTTTTGAACCGTTCCTTTTCCGTAGGTTTGTTTTCCTCCTATGATTACTGCGCGCTTGTAATCTTGCATAGCTGCAGCTAAAATTTCGGATGCAGATGCAGAAAAACTATTGGTCATGATAACCAACGGTCCGTCCCAAGCTACTTTTTTATCACGGTCGTATAAAACTTCTTTCTTTCCTTCAGAGGTACGAACTTGAACAATAGGTCCCTGCTCAATGAACAAACCTCCAATGTCTACTACTGTTTTTAAAGAACCTCCACCATTATCTCTCACGTCAACAATGATCCCTTGAACGTTGGCATCTTTTAATCGTTCTACTTCGATAGCGACATCCTTTGCAGCATCTCTACTGTCTTTGTTTTCAAAGTCAATATAAAATTTTGGCAAATAAATGATCCCGTATTTCATGCCATTCTTTTCTACCACACTCGATCTGGCATAGGTTTCTTCCATTTCAACTTCGTCACGAATGATTGTGATCACACGAATCGAACCATCCGTTTTCTTAACAGTCAATCGAACTTCTGTTCCTTTTGGACCTTTGATTTTCTTCACTACATCGTCAAGTCGCATCCCTACAACATCTACAGGTTCTGCATCTCCTTGGGCAACTTTTAACACCACATCACCTGCTTCCAATTCTTTTCCACGCCAAGCTGGACCGCCCGAAATCAATTCTGAAATTTCAGTGTAATCGTTTTTCTTTTGCAAACGAGCACCAATTCCTTCCAATTTACCACTCATGCTGATATCAAAACGTTCTTTATCTTCTGCAGGAAAATAAGTTGTATGCGGATCAAATCGTTCTACAATGGCATTCAAGAAAATAGCAAACCAATCACTTCGATTCAAATCTTTAATCAAATCGAAATAATCATTCAATGATTTTAAAGTACTTTCTCTTGCTTCTGATTCAAGTTGTTCAAACGTTTTTGGCGTTTCACTTTTTTCTTTTTCAAGGGAAGCTAAAAATTTCTTCTCAAGTTCAGGGTTGAATTTTGAACCCATTTTTGTTTTGTATTCCGACAAGCGCTCTTGTTGCGATTTGCCAGAATTTTTAGCCATTTCTTCTTGCGTTTCTTGTTTGTCAACCAAATACGATAACGAAGATAATTTTAACTGTTTTCTCCATCTTTCTTTGATGGCATCTACATCGGCAGCATAAGGTATTTCATCATAATCTGTCGAGATTTCTTCCTTGATGGTATAATCAAACGGTTTCTCTAAAATTACTTTATAATAAGCTTTCGACTCATTCATTCTTTTAACCAAACGGTTGTAGGTCAAATCGAAAAAAGTAAGGTCTTTATTTCGAATAGCATCGTCGATACGTGTTTCATATTTAGAAAATTCGTTGATATCCGATTGCAATAAAAAACGTTTGGACGGATCCAATGATTTGATGTATTCTGTATACACTTGTTTAGAAAATGAATCATCAATAACTGCTGGGTTATAATGTCCTTTTTCCAAAACAAAAGTCAATAATTCAATCAACGTTTTGTCTTTTTCTGGATCTGAAACTTCAGATTTAGGCATAAAGCTCCATAAACCAATAGAAAGCGCGACTACAAGAAGTAGTTTTTTATAATGTCTTTTCATAAATTGAATAATTGTATTCATTAATTCTATCTAATATACTTACAAAACTATACGAGAAATTATTAATGACGCATAATTTTTTGTTAAAACAAATCAGAATCTTCAAAGTTATTAAAAATTTGAAAATATAAGTAGTAAAATAAGTACATTTGTTACAATATAAAAGAATTTGTTTCATGGCAAAACCCTTCATTTTAGTAACCAACGACGACGGAATTTCTGCGCCAGGAATACGTGCTTTAATTAGTGTGATGGCAGAAATAGGTGACGTTCTTGTGGTAGCTCCAGACAGCCCTCAAAGCGCTATGGGACATGCCATCACCATCAATAACACACTTCATTTGAATAAAATTTCGGAGGAAAATGCGCAAATTACAGAATACAGTTGTTCTGGAACGCCTGTAGATTGTGTGAAAATGGCTGTCAACGAAATCCTGAAAAGAAAACCAGATTTATGCGTTTCTGGAATCAATCACGGTTCTAATTCTTCTATAAATGTTATTTATTCTGGCACCATGAGTGCAGCTGTAGAAGCGGGTATTGAAGGTATTCCGGCTATAGGATTTTCTTTATTAGACTATAATTGGAATGCAGACTTTGAACAAATCAAACCCTTCATTAAAAAGATCGCTTTGCAAGTTTTACAAAACGGACTGACCGAGGGCACCGTATTGAATGTGAATTTTCCAAAATTAAAAACAGAAGAAATCAAAGGGATAAAAATTTGCCGCCAAGCGAAAGCAATTTGGGAAGAAAAATTTGATAAAAGAATCACGCCAACCGGTAGAGAATACTATTGGCTATCGGGTGAATTTGTAAATTTGGACAAAGGAGAAGATACAGACGAATGGGCGTTGGCACACAATTACATCAGTGTGGTACCCGTTCAATTTGACCTAACTGCCCACCACACAATAGCGCAATTAAATACTTGGGATTTATAAAACAAGGGGGATGATGAACAAAAAAGAGTTGATATTAGGTTTGCTGATCGGCATAATGGCTGCACTTTTTGGCAGTTTTTTGTTTTTAATTATTTTTACAAAATTCAACGATCTGTCTGACCTTTTTATTCTAAAAAACGAAGGGGTCTTGGGTAAAATTATTACACTTGGCGCCTTGTTGAATTTGTTACTGTTTTTCATTTGCATAAAAACACAGAGAGAAAACATGGCAAAAGGGATACTCCTAGCCACTATATTATTAGCTATTTTTACGACTTTGCTCTAATTTACAAATCATGAAGTACTACATTATTGCAGGTGAAGCCTCGGGCGATTTACACGGATCCAATTTGATGAAAGCTTTGTATAAGAAAGACCCACAAGCAGAAATCCGTTTTTGGGGAGGAGATTTAATGAGTCAAACGGGAGGAACGTTGGTAAAACATTATCGCGAGCTTGCTTTCATGGGATTTGCAGAAGTACTGATGAATTTGAAAACCATTTTAAACAACATCAAATTTTGCAAAACGGATATTGAAAAATTCCAACCCGATGTCCTTATTTTTATTGACTATCCTGGCTTTAATATGCGTATCGCAAAATGGGCGAAAGCAAAAGGAATCAAAACGCATTACTATATTTCACCCCAAATATGGGCTTGGAAAGAAAGCCGAATCAAAGCCATCAAACGAGATTTTGACAAACTGTATGTGATTTTACCATTTGAAAAAGAATATTATGAAATCAAGCATCAGTTTCCCGTTGACTTTGTAGGCCACCCCTTGATCGACGCCATTCAAAACCGAACAAAAGTAGACAGATCCACTTTTTTACAAGAAAACAATTTAAGTGAACAACCCATCATAGCCCTTTTACCGGGAAGTAGAAAGCAAGAAATCTCAAAAATGTTGCAAGTTATGTTGAGCGTTGTAGCTGATTTTCCAGGGTATCAATTTGTCATTGCTGGGGCTCCAAGTCAGGAATTTTCGTTCTACGAACCTTATTTGAAAAATCCAAAAATTAAATTTATTTCCAATAAAACCTACGATTTGTTAAGCAATGCTCACGCGGCACTTGTCACATCTGGAACGGCAACATTGGAGACCGCGCTTTTCAAAGTTCCCGAAGTAGTGTGCTATAAAGGAAGTTATATTTCCTATCAAATTGCAAAGCGAATCATTACCTTAAAATACATTTCGCTAGTCAATCTCATCATGGATGAAGAGGTTGTAACCGAATTAATCCAAGAAAAATTCACCCATGAAAATCTGAAAAAAGAGCTTTCAAAACTTTTGGAAGAAACCCATAGAAACAAGTTGCTTTCTCAATACGAGGCACTCGAACAAAAATTAGGTGGAGCAGGCGCAAGTGAAAAAACAGCATCACTTATCCTTGAAAATATCTTTCCGAAATAATTTACAAACTGTACCTTTGCAAAAAAATAAAACTTTGAAAAAAATATTCACCCTTTTATTACTCCTACTTATTGCTTCTTGCAAAACACAATCGTCTGTTGTAATCACTTCAAAAAAAGAAGCGATCAAGAAAAACAAATATGATTACAATGCAGAGGAACAATTAAAGGCCATCGAGGCAAAAATGAAAGAACAAAAAGCCATCGCAAATAAAAAAGCCGAAACACACCCAATTGAAGTAATTAAAATTGTTCCCAACAAACCTATTGTTCTTGATAACGGAGAAGAAGACGTAGTCATTTCGACAGAAGATGCCAGCTATTTTTGCGAACAATTGATCAACAATGCCATTGACAATTTGGGCACGCGTTACCAATCTGGAGGCAGCTCAAAAGAGGGATTTGATTGTTCGGGTTTGATGTTTTATACGTTCAAAAAGTTTGATATCATCCTTCCCAGAACTTCTACAGACATGGCAAAAATTGGTCGTGTTTTGGAACGAAACGAGGTGAAAAAAGGCGACTTAATATTCTTTAGAACCAATGGGAAATACTACATCAACCACGTAGGAATGGTCGTTGAAGTAAACGACGAAGAAATAATTTTTGTACATTCCTCTACAAGCAAAGGTGTGATCTATTCCAGCACGAAAGAAAATTATTACAGTAAAAATTTCGCCCAAGTAAATAGAGTTATTGAGTAAATCTGTTTTGTATTTCTTTTTTTATTAATTTTAATTAATGAAAGAACTACAATTTCCACTGATAAAAATTTGCTTGTTTTTTGTAATAGGTATCCTTTTGTACCCATACATGAACTTTTCTTTTTATCCATTATCTCTGGCAGTCATAGTTTTGATTTGCTCCCTTCTGCCTTTTATTTATAAGAAAACTCTCCACAAAGTAAGTTCTGTATTTTTTTTCTTTCTTGCTATTCTTATCGGATTAACCTCAGCTTCTGTGCATGATGTAAAATGGAATGCTCATCATTATTTACATCGAAAAGAAATTCAAAATCAAAATGAAATAAAGGTTGAACTTGGTGAAAAATTAAAAAGCACATCGACTCGTGTTCGATATGAAGCAACGGTTACAGCTATTAAAGGCATTCCGACTGATGGAAAAATAGTACTCTCAATTCAAAATCAGGGCAAAATACCCTACTTTGAATATGGCACACGAATCCGATTTGTATCCAACATAAAAAAACTTTTACCCGCCAACAATCCTGGGCAGTTTGACTATAAAGTTTACCTCGAAAACAAAGGTGTTTTTGGACAAGTGAACATCGACTTGAAGGAACTGTCAATGGCTCCGCCAGCTAAATATTCCATCCGAACTGTAGCTTCGAGGATTCGAAATAACTTACTTCAAACCCTTGAAAAAAGGAATTTTAGCAAAAAGGAATTACCTGTTTTTGCTGCTTTATTATTAGGTCAACAACAGGATATATCAAAAGAAGTTTTGCAGGATTATCAATATGCTGGCGCCATACATGTATTGTCAGTATCGGGGCTTCATGTGGGGTTATTGTTGGGATTCCTCACTTTTTTGTTATACCCGCTTTCGCATACTCGAAGAAATGCGCTCATTAAATTACTGATCATCCTGCTTTCGTTGTCCTTTTTCGGGATATTGGCTGGTTTATCTCCTTCTGTATTGCGGTCGGTAACGATGTTTTCGTTTGTAGCCATTGGAATGTATTTTAGAAGAAGTACTAATATCTACAACACCTTACTAATTTCAGCCTTTTTATTGCTGCTATTTAATCCGTCTTACATTTACGATGTTGGCTTTCAGTTGAGTTATTTGGCCTTGTTTTTTATTGTATGGACACAACCCATCTTATCTACCTTGTATCATCCAAAAAACAAGTTGGGTACTAAAATCTGGGAGATTGTAACCGTTTCAACCGCTGCTCAAATAGGAACATTACCCCTTTGCCTGTATTATTTTCATCAATTTTCAGGGCTGTTTTTTGTAACAAATTTGATCATTCTACCCTTGATTTCGATCATTATGGGTGTTGGAGTCATGGTGTTAGGAATGGCTGCAACAAATATTGTATGGATGCCTTTGCTCAGGCTAATGGAAGTGTTGATCTGGTTCATTAATTACATCATTCATCAAATAGCTTCTTTCGAGCAATTCATCATCAAGGATATTCCATTCAACACAAGCATGTTGTTGGCGCTCTATTTGATCATTTGCAACGCTTTTATTGCTTTAAAAAAACCAAATTATAAAAAAGTTACCGCTTTACTTTGTAGTTTGATCCTTTTTCAAGTTGCATTGATTCATCGTCAGGTGGAAATTGAAAACAAAGATGAATTCGTCTTCTTTTCAAAAAAGAAATCCAGCTTGTTCACAGAAAAAACAGGAGGTGAAATAGTTGTAAATTCAAATCAAAACGAAATCCATAATGTGGCGTTGGTAAACTATGCCACCGCTCAATCTTCAAGAATAACAACGCATCATAAACTAAAAAATTTGTATTATTTTCATTCGAAAAAAATTGTAGTAATTGATCGTTCTTGTGTGTATCTGCCAAAAACCAAGCCGGATGTATTGGTGTTGATTCAGTCTCCAAAAATAAATTTAGACGCCATTCTGCAACATCATAAACCCAAGCAAATTATTGCCGATGCATCCAATTATAGAAGCTATGTCGCACTTTGGAAAGCTACTTGTGAGCAACAAAAAATCCCTTTCCATGCAATTGCCGAAAAGGGATATTATCGAATGGATTAAAACCATTTATTTTTTAGCTTTTGCTTTTTTTGTGTCTGCAGGTTTTGGGGTTGGAACATAATTGGCAATTATTTTATTGGCACTGTCCAACCAAACCGAAGGTCCGCCGGCTAGATACCCTGAACTGCCTAATTGTTCGAAATTAATTTTTCCATTGGCTTTGGTCGCTTTTGCAAACCAAACTGTTGGGTATCCTTGTACTTTAAAAAATTGTTGCAACTGTGCATTTTGCATTTTTACTTCATCTGTTTGATAGGATTTTCTAGGGTAATCTAATTCCACCAACACCACTTTTTCTTTTGCCCATTTGATGAAATCAGGCGTTTTGAAAACTTCTTTTTGCAAACGAATACACCAACCACACCAATCACTTCCTGTGAAAAACAAAAACATAGGTTTGTCTTCTTTGTTGGCAACCTCAATAGCTTTGTTCAAATCGGTATGCCATTTCAATTCGTCTTGCGCTTGCGTTGTAAAAGCAGCGAAAGCAAATAAAAGGGTAATCATTATTTTTTTCATTTTAATCTTATTTTTCATAACATTTTAAGATCCTAATCCAATAATAGATTATCGAACTCCGTGCATTAATTTTTTGATGATAGGCGACATGATAAATGACAATACAGCCACAGCTAGAGAAACAACTGCCAACATCCAAAAGAAATAACTTAATCCTTTTTCATCTGCAATTTTATCAATATTTTCTCCAAATTTTGCGGCCCCTTTCATACCAATTGCCACTGCTAAATACCAAATTCCAAACATCATGGCAATCATACGAGCAGGCACTAACTTACTTACATAAGACAATCCGACAGGAGAGATACAAAGTTCAGCCATAGTAACAAAAAGATACACTAAAATCAAATAGATCATACTTACCGACGCCGTTTTTGCACCCGGTTCAATTCCATTTGCTCCAATAGCTACCGTTATCATTCCAATTGCAAGAAAAACCATTCCTAAAGCATATTTCATGTTTGCAGAAGGATTGTATTTGCTTTCCCACCATTTTGAAAATAAGGGAGCCAATGCAATAATATATAAAGAGTTTAGAGAAGAAAACCAAGAAGCAGGGACTTCCAATGAATCTTCTGAAAATTGATTGTTAAGCATCCAAATGGCAATTCCCCAGATGATTACAAAACTAGAAGCCAACACCAAATTAGCAATTGAATATTTAGCAAATGTTTGTTTAAATAACAACAATAACACCCATGTAATGATTCCAAGAGGAACAACAACAATAGCTGCATTAATATATTTAAATAACATACCTGCATTTCCGTCTAAAACTCGATTGGTGTAGTCTTTTGCGAAAATAGTTAAAGTTCCTGGAGACTGTTCAAATATAGCCCAAAAGAAAATAGTTAAAAAGGCAAAAAATGAAACGGCAATCATTTTTTCTTTGGTGATTTGAGAATATTGGGTCAAACGAAAAACCAAAAGAAAAAGAAATAAAATAATTGCTAACAATATTGTAAAATTATTTCCTGATAATCCAGCTAGCTGAAAATTAAATATATCTAATGCTCCATTGGTAATAATTTTGGCCGGTTCAAAAACAATCCAAACCAATCCTAAAATGGTCATCAAAGCAATCAATGCCAATTGCCAAACAGGAAATGGATTTAATTTATCATTGTTTTCATCTGTTAATGCCACTTCTTTTTTTACAGGTTTTAATCCTATATCTCCAAAAATGTTTTGAGACATCCAAAACTGGATTAGTCCAAAAAGCATAAAAACACCTGCTAATCCAAATCCCCAATTCCAGCCTACTTGTTCTCCTAAATATCCACAAAGAACAATTCCGAAAAATGCCCCAGAATTAACTCCCATATAAAAGATCGTGTAAGCGCCATCTTTCTTCTCTGGACGGTCTTTGTACATTTCTGAAACGATTGATGTCATATTCGGCTTAAAAAAACCATTACCAAACACCAATAAGATTAAACCTGAGTAGATGAAAAAGGGTGATTCCAAAGCCATCGAACCGTGACCAAGAGTCATTAATAAAGCACCAACAAGCACCGCATAACGATATCCGATTATTTTGTCAGCAAAATACCCTCCCATCATGGTCGAAAGGTATACAAGACCTACATACGACCCAAAAAGTGCCATAGCTTGTTCTCGAGTCCAATCCCATCCTCCATTTAACGCAGTTGATGTGAAAAACATAACCAAAAGTGCGCGCATTCCATAAAATGAAAAACGCTCCCACATTTCAGTAAAAAACAGAACGAACAAACCACTTGGGTGACCTAGTACGGTACTTTTAAAAAATTGATCAGTTGAGTTTTCAGAATTCATATTATTATTTTTTGATTATTTTACTTCCTGCATTAATTTTTTAACAATAGGTGAAATAGCAATAAGCACTACACCCGCAACCACAGCATAAATGGCTAATTGTAAATATCCATCTGTATAAGCAATAAGTTTTTCAGCCTTTGTTGCATTCTCATTTGCTTTTGCCATACCAGCTCCTAAAATTCCTGCAACATATTGTCCGTATGCACTTGCTAAAAACCACATTCCCATCATTACTCCTTGAAGCTTTATAGGTGACAACTTTGTCATAATAGACAATCCAATTGGTGACAGACATAATTCACCAAATGTGATGATTAAATAAGCCATAGTAAAAACTTCTAATGAAGTCATACCCTCTGCATTTGCAAAGAAACGGGTCGTGTAAAAAGTATAAAAAGCAGTGGCTAAAAACAAAAATCCCATACCAAATTTCACTACTGTATTTGGTTCTAACTTTCTTTTACTTAGCCACAGCCAAAGTAATCCGACAATTGGAGCAAAAATAATTACAAACAAAGAATTGGACGCATTATTTACACCATTTGGATCAAATTGTACTCCTAATATTTTATTATCTAAGTTATTGGCTGCAAATAAACTTAATGACCCACCACTTTGTTCAAAGAAAGCCCAAAATAAAACTGAAAAAACAATAAATACTAAAGCAGCAATTAATTTCTTATTTTCTTGAAATGAAAAATTACGCATTTCATAAAATAAATACAATAAAGTTAATGGCCCAATAGTATACATAAAAATATCAGTATATTGAGGATTAGAAACCAAAGTCATTATGAGTGGAATAGCTACAATAGTACCTGCATATGTTAAATATTCGTAGATTTTTCTTTTGGATTTTTCCACCTCTGATAATGGAGACAAACCAATAGTAGATAAACTTTTTTGTGTAAAAACAAAAGTCACCAAACTTATGATCATCACAATTCCTGCTAATCCAAATGCTAAATTCCAAGAATAACTTTTACCAATATAAACGCAAGCATAACCACCCAAAAGAGCTCCTACATTAATTCCTGAGTAGAATAATGAAAACCCAGCATCTCTTCTTGTGTCATTGTTTTTGTATAACGCACCTACCATTGTAGAAATATTAGGTTTGAAAAAACCGGTTCCAATAACTGTAAATGAAATTCCTAAAAAGAAAAATTGGTGCGGATCGAAAGCTAAAATTGCACTTCCAATTATCATCATTATTCCACCCCAAAACAAGGACTTTCTGTATCCTAAAATCTTATCTGCAAACAATCCACCAATGAAAGTAAATGCATAAACAAATGCTTGTGTAGCTCCATATTGCAAATTTGCAACATCTTCCTTCATCAGAAGTTGATCAACCATAAAAAAGGTAAGCATACCTCTCATTCCATAGAAACAAAGACGTTCCCACATTTCACTGAAAAATAAATACCAAAGTTGTTTTGGATATTTCCCTTCGAAATTTTGAATTTCTTCTACTGATTTTGGTTCGTAAATTGCCATATTATAATTTTTCTTTAATGAAATTAGTCATTTTATTGTACAATTGAATTCGGGTTTTCCCACCATAAATTCCGTGATTTTTATCGGGATAAATTGCCCAATCAAATTGTTTGTTGGCTTGAACAAGCGCTTCAATCATTTGCATGGTGTTTTGAACATGTACGTTGTCATCTGCCGTTCCATGAATCAACAAGAAACTACCTTTTAATTTAGATACATGGTTGATCGGTGAATTTTCATCGTATCCACTTGCATTTTCTTGAGGTGTTTGCAAATATCTTTCTGTGTATACACTATCGTAAAAACGCCAATTGGTTACCGGCGCAACTGCAATAGCCATTTTGAAAACATCGGCACCTTTGAACAAACAGTTGCTCGACATGAAACCTCCATATGACCATCCAAAAATTCCGATTCTTGTTTTGTCAACAAAAGGATAATTTCCAATTACTTTGGCGGCATCAATTTGGTCTTCTACCTCAAATTTACCCAATTCTTTTTGGGTACATTTCTTAAATTCAGCTCCTTTAAATCCGGTTCCTCTTCCGTCAACACAAGCCACAATGTAACCTTGTTGCGTAAGCATCATGAACCAATAATCGTCGGTACCATTCCAATCGTTGTTCACTTGTTGTGAACCTGGACCCGAATATTGATACATAAATACAGGGTATTTTTTAGACGCATCAAAATCTTTCGGTTTGATCATCCAAGCATTTAATTTATTCCCTTTTTCAGTCGTCAATTCAAAAAACTCTTTGCTTGGCAAATTGTATTTTTTCAATTTTTCAGCCAACGCATTGTTGTCTACAATAGATTGCACTTGCTTTCCATCGTTCGCATTATTCAAGGTGTAGGTTGTAGGTTGCGTAGCGCTTGAATAGCTATTGATAAAAAATTGAAAATTAGGGCTGAATGTAGCATTCGTTGTTCCGGTTGCTTGCGACAATCTCACTTTCTTTTTTCCGTCTAATCCAATTCGGTACACATCTCTGTTGATCGATCCGTTTTCTACCGATTGATAGAATACTGTTTTCGTTTTTTCATCAAAACCATAGTAGTTGGTTACTTCCCAATTTCCTTTTGTGATTTGATTTTTTAATTTTCCGTTTTTATCATACAAATAAATGTGATTGAACCCATCTTTTTCTGAAGTCCAAATAAAACTATTGTCTTTCAAAAAGGTCAAATTATCCGTCACATCCACATAAGCTTTGTCTTTTTCGTTCAAAACTACTTTGGCTGCAGCCGAATTTCCGTCGATAAACAATAAATCTAAATTATCTTGGTGACGGTTCAATACTTGTGCCGACAATGTATTCGCATCATTGGTCCATTTCAAACGTGCGATATAGAAATCTGCATAATTTGAAAGATTCACATTTTTAATAGATTGCAGTGTTACATCATAAATATGCAATGAAACTTCTGCGTTTTTTTCACCCGCTTTAGGATATTTGAATGTTTCTACTTTTGGATACAATTCTTTTTGAAAAATATTCATTGAAAATTCAGGCACTTGACTTTCGTCAAATTTAATGAATCCAATTTTTTTACTGTCAGCGCTCCAATCAAAGGCTCTTACAAAAGCAAATTCTTCTTCATAAACCCAATCCGTGATTCCGTTGATGATTGCATTTTTTCTACCGTCAGTTGTAACTTGTGCCGTTTCTTTTGTTGCTATGGTGTACACAAAAAGATTGTTTTCTTTTGCGAAAGCTATTTTAGTTCCGTCAGGTGAAAAAGTTGGTTCTTGCACTTGATCAAACAATTTTACCAAGGTTTTTGTAGCCAACGAATACAAATAGAAATCAGCTGTAAATGAATGTCTGAAAATCGGATTGGTATTCGACGCGATCAAAATTTGTTTTTCATCAGAAGAAAAAGAATAACTATCAATTCCATCTGAAAGCGCTTGATGATCTTTGGTATCAATTAGTGTGGCTACTTTTTTCAAGGTAGCGAATTCATACAAATCAATTTGCTGCGTTCTAGTAGCTCTATCTGTATTCAATACAGTATATTGATTGGTGTTTTTCATTGACTGAAGTTCGTCCATACCTTTGGCTCTAAAAGCACCTGTATAAATATCTTCAACCGTTATTTTTTGTTGTGCTACCGAGGTAACAACACAAACAAATAGAAGTGCGAAAAGGGTTAGTTTTTTCATTTTCATTATGTAATTATAAATCGACTTCAATTTTAGTGAAAAAAATACAATAAATGGCAATTTTTTACATAAAATGTAATTTTGACGGCAAATTATTTATCGTCTACAAAATATAACAATACGTTGGAAAATGTATCTTTGTAACTTAAAGAAAAAAATAATAGCGCATGAATAAGGCCGTTTCTGGATTTTCAAAACTTTCTAAAGAAGAAAAAATAAATTGGATTACTTCGACGTACTTTTCGAATCCAAGTGAAGCAAAAGCAAATCTTTTAAAATACTTCAATACAGACGATGCATTACAAAAGCTACATGATGAGTTTATTGAAAATGCAATCAGTAACTTTTATCTTCCCTATGGGGTTGCACCAAATTTCATCATCAACGGAAAAAGCTATACGATTCCGATGGTGATCGAAGAAAGTTCAGTCGTGGCGGCTGCATCCAAAGCAGCAAAATTTTGGGGAGATCGTGGCGGATTTAAAACCACCATCATCAATACCGAAAAAGTAGGCCAAGTACATTTTTTATTCAAAGGAAAGGTAGAGAAGCTGCATCAATTTATTGAAACCATTCGCCCATGCTTTTATGAGGATACTGCTGAAATCACCAAAAACATGGAAAAACGTGGTGGTGGAATCGTAGGTATTGAACTGCGTGATAAAACCTCAGAAATTGATCATTACTTTCAACTGCACGCTACGTTCAACACAAAGGACAGCATGGGAGCAAATTTCATTAACTCCTGTTTGGAGCAATTTGCCAAAACCTTGGAGACCCAAGCTCATAACCATGATGCCTTTTCATCGGATGAAAAAAACATCCAGATCATCATGAGCATCTTGAGCAATTACGTACCTAATTGTATTGTAAGAGCCGAAGTTTCTTGTCCGGTGGATCAATTAACGGATTCAAATAATGGAGAGGGGCTAGAATTTGCCACTAAATTTGCCACTGCGGTAAAAATTGCAGAAATAGAACCCTACCGTGCAGTTACACACAACAAAGGTATCATGAATGGTATTGATGCGGTGGTACTTGCTACGGGTAATGATTTTCGAGCAATCGAAGCTGGCGTGCATGCTTATGCAAGCAAATCGGGTAGTTATTCGAGCTTGTCACACGTGAAAATAGAAAATGGAATTTTTACTTTTTGGCTGGATGTGCCTTTGGCATTGGGAACTGTGGGAGGATTGACCTCTTTGCATCCGATGGTGAAATTTTCATTAGCATTGTTGCAAAATCCGTCTGCCGAAGAATTGATGCAAATTGTTGCTGTGGCTGGATTGGCGCAAAATTTTGCAGCACTTCGATCGTTGACTACCACTGGAATTCAGGCCGGACACATGAAAATGCATTTAAAAAACATCTTGAACCAATTTCAAGTAACGAAAGAAGAGCGCGCGATCATCTCAAAACATTTTGACAACCAGCCCATTACACATGCAGCGGTAGTAGAATGCATTGAAAAAATAAGAGCCTCATGAAGCAACAGTTTTATAGTAATGGGAAACTTTTAATTACGGCTGAGTATGTAGTACTTGACGGAGCCATTGCGCTTGCTTTGCCTACCAAATTCGGACAAAAATTGACGGTGGAAACGACCGATAACAACGGAATTAATTGGACCAGCTATGATGCAGACGGAACCTGTTGGTTTACCTCTTTTATACCATTTGAAAGCATCCAGAAGAAGGAACTTACCGATGAAACGACGACCATAAGAAATACGTTAATTGAAATCTTACACGAAGCTTTTTTGCTCAACTCCGACTTCATTTTGAATTCAAATGGGTATTCTATTGCTACCCATCTTACTTTTCCTAAAAATTGGGGCTTGGGAACGTCTTCTACCTTAATCAACAATATTGCCAACTGGCTCTCCATAGATGCCTATACGCTCTTGAAAAATAGTTTTGGGGGCAGTGGTTATGATTTGGCTTGCGCACAAAATAACGCAGCTATTTTATACCAATTAGTAGACAACCAACCCAAAGTAGACATTGTGCCCTTTGCGCCTTCTTTTGCGAATCATATCTACTTTGTGTATTTGAATAAAAAACAAAGCAGTAAATCGGCCATAGCAGCATATTTTAACCGATTGGATGATATCCAACAGCAAGTTCCCTTCATGAGTGAGCTTACAAAAAAAATCCTTGCAAGCGATACCTTGGAACAATTTTGCGCGTTGCTTCAATCGCATGAAATTGAAATGAGTTTGATTTTAGAACAACAAACGATTCAAGAATCTTTGTTTCCCGATTTTAAGGGTGTGATTAAAAGTTTAGGCGCATGGGGAGGCGACTTCATCATGGCCGTTAGCAACGAAAATCCGACAGCGTATTTTCTTGAAAAAGGATACCCAACTTTACTGACGTACCACGAAATGATTTTATAAACAACAAGATAAAAAAAAAGTCCGAACATGATGTTCGGACTTTTTTTTGAATTAATTTTTATATTAATAAAAATCTGCTCTATTATCTTTGATGTCTGCTTTTTCTTTTAAAGCAGGTAAGATTCTGCCTGAAAATTGAGCTGCATTTGCTTTCAATTTAGCGATATAATCATCGTACTTAGGCAATTTTGGTGCTTTCGTAACTGTTTTTGTTTTTACAACAAACACTCCAGAAAAACCTTCAACAGGTGCCGATAGTTTGTTTGCAGCAGTTCCAAAAGCAGTTCCAACTACTTTACTTTCCATTCCTAGATTTGGCAACATTGCATTTTCTACTGTTACACCCTCTACAGTTTGTACGGTTGTTTTGTTAGCTTTAGCGATAGCATCAAGAGAAGTACCTGACATTTTAGCCATGATTTTCTCTGCTTTCTTTTTATTTTTGATGGTCATTTCAACCATTGGTTTAGCTTCTTCAACCGTCATTAATCCTTTTTCATTTATTTTTTTCAAACGAGCGATAACATTTCCAACATTAGGAACTTCAAATCGTTTGATATCACCAACGCTAGTTCCGCTTTCAAATCCCCACTTCACAATTTGTCTTTGGTTTCCAACCATTCCAAATGCTTCGTCCATGGCAAATACTTTGATGGCAGGATTCACAGTTAATTTTTGAGCTTTAGCTACGGCTGCAAAATCTTTTTCGTTAGCATCCATTTCAAATTGAGTCGCTTTTGTATACGCTTCATTTGTAGTTGCTTCAGAAGCATCAATTTTTTGAGCTACCGTTGCTAAACGAATTGCATCTTGCTTATCCGTTACATTAATGATGTGGTATCCAAAATCAGTTTCTACCAAACCGATGGTTCCAACTGTGTTTGCGAATACGAAATCATTGAATGGTTTAACCATTTGATTCGGTCCAAAATATCCTAAATCTCCCCCTTGTTGTGCAGAAGAATCATCTGAATTAGTCAAAGCCAACATCATGAAGTTTCCAGGATTTGCTTTAGCTTGCGCTAACAAATCATCTGCTTTGGCTTTGGCTTGTTCTTTGGTTCTTTTTTCTTTTTTGTTTGGAAGTTGTGTTCCTTCCCAACTGATAAGGATGTGAGATGCTTTTGCTTTTGCTCCAGCTTGCTTACCTAATGCTTTTGATAAACAATAGTATTTTCCATTGATGTAAGGACCATAAATTTCTCCAGTAGGCAAGTTGTATAATGCATCTGCATGTGCTTGAGGTAAATCTTGTTTGGTTACATACGTAGAATCGTAAGGAATATCTGAATTAGCCGCAACAAAATCAACTACGTTAGTAGCATTTTTGAAACTTGGTAATGTATCGTTAACTCCTGTTTCTTTATTGTAAACTACACTTCCAGAAAGTAACCCTTCGATTTTAGCTTTCACTTCTGCTTCATCCGATTTTGAAGGTTGATCAGAAATCAATACGTATTCAATTTCTCTAGACTCTTCTGCTTTAAAACGTTTTTCGTTTTTCTTCATGTAATCTAAAATATCAGCATCAGTCACTTTGATTTCGCTGTCTTTGATAGAAGCGTATTGTACAGAAACATATTCAAAGTTCACTTTGTTTGCTTCCATTTCATATTTAAACTTACCGTCTGCTTTGGTTGTGTACATACCCGATTTTACCAAAGTACTGTAAATTCCAAATTTAGAATTGATTTCAGCTTCTTTCTCTTTGTCTTTCAAGAACATTTTTTGTTCTGGATTTTTTGCGAAATAATCGTTGTATTTTTTCAAATCAAATTTTCCTAATTCATTTAAGAATGCAGGATTTTGACCAATATTTGGATCTTTTTTGAATACTTCAATCAAATGATTTTCACCTGTACGAATACCTGCTTTCTCGAATTGATCAGTGATCAATGCAATTGCAAGTTCTTGGTTCCAAACTTGGTTAGCTGCTTGGATAGTTGTAGGAGTTTGTCCGTTTTGACCCGGTGTTTTTTCTACATTAGAAACTTTCACTCTAAAATCTTCAAAAACAATATCTTTTCCATTAACGCTTCCTACGTCTTTTGCTTGATTTTTGAAACCATTTGAAAAAAGATCTTGAATTATAAATGCTAATAATGCGAATGCTATAATTCCTATTAATAACGCGGAACGATTTCTAATTTTTGCTAAAACTGCCATTTTTATCTATGTTAAATTTTATTTCAGTTTGCGAAAATACAATTATCTGTGAAATAATAATAGTTTATGAATAGTTTTTACACTAAAAAATGTAATTTTTTTATTTTTGGTCCAAAACAAGCATTTTAACCACTTCAATTTTGGTATTTGTGCTTCTACTATTTCAAATTGGAAGCCATCGATTGGAATGATTTCTGCCTTTTCAGGAATTTCATTGGTGCTGTGAACGATGTACCCGCCCAAAGTGCCGTAGGAATCATTTTCTGGAATTGCTAAATCGTATTTTTCATTTAAATACGCCACATCCAATCGGGCAGAAAACATAAATTGATCGGGGGCGACTTGCATTTCTGTCAAAGTTTCCTCTTCATCATGCTCGTCTTCAATTTCTCCAAACAGCTCCTCCACAATATCCTCAACTGTGAGTATGCCAGAAGTTCCTCCATATTCATCGAGTACGACTGCCATACTTTTTCTTTTTTTCGTGAGAATATCCAACGTATCCTTCACCAATATCGTATCGGGAACGTATTCCACTGGGGTCATGACCGATTTGATGGTTTTGGGTTTCTTGAACAATTCGAACGAATGCACATACCCAATGATGTCATCCAAAGAATTTTGATAAATCACTATTTTGGAATACCCAGTTTTGATAAATAGGCTTCTTAAATCGGCTACCGAATCATACAAATCCATGGCTACGATTTCTGTTCTAGGTGTCATGATATCTCTTGCTTTTACCGCAGAAAATTCGAGGGCATTTTGAAAAATTTGAATTTCAGAATCCATGTTTTCATCGGCTGTGGTAGCTATTTGCTCATGGATGTAATGTTCCAATTCTGTTTTACTAAAATTCGAAGAAGCATCTTTGTCATCCGTCGTTCGGAGCTTTTTCAGCAAACTATCTGAAACCCATAGCAACCCAGAAGAAAATACTGAAAAGAGTTGGTAGAAAAAATAAGCGGGTAAAGCAAACCACTTGATGAGTTTGTTCGCATAAATTTTAAATAGGATTTTTGATATAAAAACCGTGGTCATTAAAACAACCACCCCGGACACCAGCACTTGCAGCAACAAAACAGAACCATTTGTGAGTTGCGGTTCTATCGAAAGCACCCAATTGGATACCAACTGCCCCATCAAGAAAGCGTAAACTACCAATGAAAGGTAATGGCCAATAAGCAGGGTAGCTTTGAATTTGGAAGGGTTTTGGGTGATTTTGGTAATGGTTCGAGCACTGAAATTTTCTTGTTTTTTTTCAATTTCAAGATAAATTTTATTGGACGAGACGAACGCAATTTCCATCCCAGAAAAGAAAGAATAAAGAAGTAAACAAACAATGATTACTGCTACATCCATTGACTACTTGGCGTTTTTGGAATTGTTTCTTTCTTCAAACTTTTTATTGAAACGACTTCTAAAAAAGAACGTAAAAAAAGCCAAACCGGCAAGCATCAAACTTAACCAAGGCTTGTCTGTGTTGTCATTCCATTTAGTAAAAGCATCGTAGGCCATGATACAACCTACTACCAAATAAATATATTTTGTGATGTTCAAATAATTCATAACTAATCGTTGTTTTCTACTTCGCCTGAAATGCGTTGGGAATTAATAATTTTAAAGTCTTTACTAAAATCCACCCCTTCGCCATAAGAGATGCCTTTGGGGTCCGAAAATTTATATCTTTTTTCGGTATAAAACCATTCCGATTTTTGATCAAAATACAATTGATCTGTTTCGAAAAGCTGTCCTGATTCATTCGAAATTTTAACGCTTCCTTGCAAATCGATCAATTCGGTATCTTTAAAAGTAACTGCGTATTTTGAGGTAACAAAAGTTTTTCTTCCGTTTTCATCAAACAAAGTGACTTTGATGCCCTTTGGAAATTCGGTAAACGGAAATTTAACCGTTGCATAATCCAACATTTTCGGACTGATCAAAATGGATTTTATCCTACCCGAATCGGTATATTTTAAATGAATGGAATCGGCTTCACCACTTGGTGCAAATTCTTCAAAAGTGGATTGTTGCACTTCTTTAAAGTTATCATCACAAGAAAAAAATACAACAGTACTCAGTGTCATGAGTACGATTTTGATCTGTAATTTAAAAGATAACTTCATACGAGTGGGTAGTTGGAACTACGAAGTTTAATTGATTTTTCTCTTTTTGAACCAAGTGTCATTGAAAACCAAACCAACGCAAAGACTGCCATAACTTTCTTGTACTAGGCTGTTTGTAGTTTTACCTTTTTTTCCTAATTCGAAACCTAAGTTCACGTTAGAAAAAGTTCCTCCTAACGGAAGGCCCAATCCAAAAGTAAGTGCTGCATCTGTAATGGATTGATTGTTGATGACCAATCCTGTGTTTTCATATCTAAAACCTGCTCTGTAAGTTACTTTATCCCAATAGTTCGTAAACGAGTTGTATTTTGGGATATAAAAACCACCTAATGTAAATCTTCTTGCGTTTTCGTATGTTACATTGTCGATGTCATTGAAGCGATTCGATACCTTGCTGCTGTTTTGAAAAGTTACTTCAGAACCCAAACTCCATTTTTTAGGCAAACCAATACCCGCACTGAAAGCCACTTTTTGAGGGATTACAATGGTCGAATTTACAACAGCAGCGGTGTAAGGATCTCCTACGGTTGCAAAACTTCCGTCTGCTTGCAATTGAACCACGTCGATCACTCTAGAATTAGAAAGTTTTAAGGTAGTTTCTGGCGAAAAAGTTCCAGAGGTAAACAAGAATAATTTTTTGGCTACTTTCGTGTTGTATGAAAATCCTGTGTTGTAGGTAACCCCAGACACATTCGAATTATTGACTTCTCTTGATCCATTTTGGATTCCATCTAAATACGTGATGCTTGTGGTTTGTATTTTTCCAAAGTTGTATTGGATATCTGCTCCAATACTGAAATTTTTTGCAATATAAAATCCAACACCTACAAAGGTTTTGTTTACCCCACCCAATCCGTTGTATCGAGAAACGCGTGCGTTTTCTCCGGTGATAACGTTTTGAATTTTGTAACCAACTGAAGAATATGGTGCAATACCGAAACTGATGCCGGCTTTTCCAACAGGTAAACCTACCGCTAAGTAATCAAAAGTGGTTCTTTTGGTATTACTTTTTTGGGTACTGGTTTTTAAAGTAGATTGGGTATAGGTTCCTCCCACGCCAAAAGTCATCAATTTAAGACTTGCAAGTTGCGCTGGATTTTGAAGATTTAAGTGAATACTATCTGGAAAAACAGATAATCCTGCCATGGTTCGACTGTCAACGGTCCCTTTAAATCGTACATCGCCTATTCCATAGTAAGAATACGGTGAAGCGGTTCCCTCTTGTGCAAAAGATGCGATCGAAATAAGCAATGAAATGCTTAAAATAATTTTTTTAATCATTTTTGATTGTATTGAAAAAGTTGGTTCAAACTTTCTAATAGAAAATTTGGATTGGCAAATATGGTATTTTTTAATCGTTTAGCCAAAAATTCTGCGTCTCCTCCCGTTAAAATTATGATAAAGTTTTCATATTTGGATTGATAATCCGCAATTACCCCTTCTATTTCAAACAATACACCCTGCACAACGCCCGAATGAATCGCTTGTTCTGTAGAATCTCCTGTTGTTTTTTCTGGATATTGCTTGGAAAGCAAAGGCAATTTTGCGGTATGTTGGTGGAGTGACTGATAACGCAGTTGAATGCCGGGAGCAATTGCACCGCCGTGGTACTGGTTTTCTGCATCGACAAAATCATACGTGATACAGGTTCCAGCATCGATGACCAAACGGTTTTTATTGGGGTATTGCAATACGGCACCCGCTGCCAACACACTTCTATCTATACCCAAGGTATTTGGCGTTTTGTACAAATTGGTAAATGGAAAGCGGGATGCTTGGGTAACTTCAAACCATTTTTGGGAATTGAGCAGCCCTTTCACGGCTTCATTTTCGATATTCCCCACGTTCGAAACCACAATGTGCTCGATTTTTGGAAAAGTTTCTAATTTTTTTTTGAAATTAATTTCCCAATCCAAATGCGGGTACGTTTCTTTCAAAACAAGGGTATTGTCTTCAAATACAGCGGTTTTGATTTGAGAGTTCCCGATATCGATGATTAAATTCATTTGGCAATAATTAAAAAGCAAAGGTACGAATTGATTTTTTTTAATAATTGTTTTGGATAAATTAAAAATCGTTCTATATTTGCACCCGCATTAGCAAGGTACCTTAGCTCAGATGGTAGAGCAATGGACTGAAAATCCATGTGTCCCTGGTTCGATCCCTGGAGGTACCACAAAACCCACTCAAACGAGTGGGTTTTTTGTTTTAAAAAGTGTTTGTTAAGGTGTATTTAAAATATAAAACCCCATTCTACATTTTATTATATCTTTTTAAATCTCAAAAGTCTTTTTAGAATGACTTTACAAAATTTATCTTTTTGACTATATATTAATTTTGGTATACTAAAAATTTTATTTTAGAAGTGGAAATCTTGAAAATGTAGCCTTCATGTAAATACAGTTATTCATTCTTAAATATGTTAAAAGGGTAATTGTTTAATTAAGACAAAAGATGATTTTTTGTTACTTTCATTTACACACTTTTTGGATTGTGTCCAGTTTTTATAGGTATAGTTATATACTGGATTTATTTCTTACATCAAAAGTTGTATCTAATTACTTGTGCTGCTCCCTTCTGTTTAATATGAGCAACAGATTTATTTAGGTATAGATTTCTAATTTGTTCAGGTGCTGGCTTTCCGTTAAATCCATATCCTGTTACTTCGACTATTTCTTTTATTGGTTTTCCTTTTTCATTAAGAATTGGCTCCCCTAGTTGATTACGAATAGTTTTATTCTTTGGTCTTAGTTTTTGATACCATTCATCAACCTCAAAAACTTCAACAATGAGACCTCTAAATTCGCTTAATACATATTTAATGTGAGGAATTTTTCTATCGCTAATCAACCAAGTTTCTTTTGTTGCTCGATAAATTGGGTCAGTTCCATTACCCCGTTTGTAACTTTTATTGATGATAATAAGAATGCAGTCTGACTCCATTTGTTTAAGCGGTATTGAATTGTATAGAC
>JACCDN011150349.1_pt1 | contig 28099 bp, 29 predicted proteins | sample 7441691 | NCBI WGS metagenome assembly JACCDN01 (sample SAMN15323439, study PRJNA562643) | freshwater metagenome | isolation source: river surface water | place: USA:Blue River Watershed | collected 2017-08-16 | reverse complement strand
GCAAGCCACTTTAGAAGTGGGGTCAAAAGCCATAAAATGGTCAATTAACGCATCAGAAATTTGATCAGCTACTTTATCTGGGTGTCCTTCAGAAACCGACTCAGAGGTGAATAGATATGCCATAAATTACAATTGTATAAAATCGATATATTTTCAAAAATTAATAAAAAATTAACCCTCCAAGCAATGCATTTGAAAAAAACTAATCAACTCTACCCTCCCTATTTGTTACAATATTTTTCGCCCCAGGAGGTGGCATTGGCACTAAATTTTCTTGCCTAGATGCAATTTGCAAAATCAATGAATTCGCATTAAATTTCTTTAGGATTTCTACAAGATTCACTAATGCCTTCTCTTTAGAAACAATAGCGACTATAGTTAAAAAAATTAATTTTATATCTAATAGAAAATTTCTATTTTCAATATAAAAAATACCCAACATACTTTTACCTGGACGAATTAATTGATTGTATGCAATATCTGGATCAATTTGATCCTTCAATATATCGCCCTCATCTGAGAACACAATAGATGAGAAATCAGTTATACCAGGCTTAACAGTTAATAATTTTTTTTCTTCTAAAGTGTAAAGATCTGTTTCTCTTTTGACATTTGGTCTTGGGCCAACTAAACTCATATCTCCTAACAAAACATTCCATAGTTGTGTTAATTCATCAAGTTTATATTTCCGTATAAATCGACCTACTCCTGTTATTCGTTTGTCATTTGATGAGGTAGAATCCACTCCCGATTTATCTGCGTTAACTATCATAGATCTAAGCTTGAACATTCTAAAAAGTTTTTCTTTTTTACCTACCCTAGGAGCAATGTAAAATGGAGAGTGCCAATCTTGTATCCAAACTAAAAACATAACCGGCATTAAAATAGGTGATGCCAACACAAGACCAAAGAATGCGCAAGTAAAATCAAATATCCTTTTCATTTTTTATTTAACTATATCAATAATTGTTTCAATAATTTGTTCTTCTGTAATATAATATAATTGCTCTAATGCCTTACTTGTTGGAGCAGGAGAATCTGGCAAAGTAATTCTCTTTGGAGATCTTTTCAAAGCAGTTAAGTTTACTTTCTCTATAATTGAAGCAATTATTTCTGCAGCTATCCCACAAGAACTCCAGTCTCCATCAACAACTAAAAGCCTACCTGTTTTATTTACTGATTTAATAATTTCTTCCAATTTCAGAGGATTTAAAACTCTTAAATCAAAAAAATCAGCTTTTATCCCTTGTGTATTTTCGAGAAATTCACAAGCTTTTTCACAAAGCAATGAAGTATAGCTGACCCCAACAACGGTTATGTCATCACCTTCTCTTAGTTTTTGAGGCAAAACATTGTTCAGATCTATTATTTCAATTTCGGTGTATTCTTCTTCTTTTTCATATAGCCAACGATCATCTAAGAACACGACTGGATCATTTGATAAAACACTGGATATCATAAGATTTCTCGCATCTTTAGCAGTATATGGCATAACTACTTTTAGTCCTGGTATATGCGCAAACCAACTATGTAATGATTGTGAATGTTGAGCACCTTGTTCTCCTCCTCTATTAATTATTGCTCTGAATGTAGCAGGTGCAGTAGAATTCCCGCCGAACATGTGACGCCATTTTGCTGCTTGTGTAACGATTTGATCAACAGCAAGCAACATAAAATCAACTCTAGGGTGTACAATCATTGGCCTGTATCCACAAATGGCGGCACCTACTGTTGCACCAGTAGTTGCTAATTCAGAAACAGGACAATCAATAACTCTATCTTTACCAAATTTTTTATCTAAATCAGTCATGGTTGCACCCACATACCATGGACTCCATAAACCCTGACCTATAATAAAAAAGTCTTGATGGTTTGAAAGCAAGTACTCATATGCTTCTAATATGCCAGCGGCATAAGTTGTAGTTTTTTTCATCCTATTTAAGAATATACTTGATTTAATAAAAATTCGGAATCAGGATATGCAGCAAATTCAGCTCTCTCCCAGTCTAAATTTATTTTTTTTTGTATTTCATCATTAAGAAATTGATATTCACTTTCAGTTATAATGCCATTTTCAATAATCGAATCTGCTAATCTTTTAATTGGATCTCTTTTTTTCCAAGCATTAAGTTGAGCCCCTCTTTTAACACCAACATCGATATCATCTCTATGTCCTACATGACCTTTCCAACGATAAGTATATGCCTCAAGATAATATGGACTATTTGAACTCCTCATCAATCCAATTTCAGTTTTCAACAACTTATACATACCAACCACATCATTCCCATCAACAGTGCTATAATTAATATGATGAGCTTGGGCAAACCTAGATGTTGTATTTGATGGCTGTCTTAAGTCAATATGTAAATGGCTAGCAAATAAATTATTCTCACAAACATATAATACAGGTAGATTCATAATTGAGGCCATGTTTAAAGACTCATGCAGCACACCCTCTTCACAAGCACCATCACCAAAATAACTAATTGAAATATCTCCAATTTTGTCCATTTTAGCGGCTAGGCCGGCACCAGTTGCAATAGGAATTGTTGCTCCAACAATCGGCACAGACCCTTTAAATCCATTTTCATTATCAACTATATGCATTGAGCCTCCCATGCCATGTGAACAACCATCATATCTTCCTAAAACCTCAGCAAAAAGCGAGAAAGTATTTTCATTCAAAGCTAAATAATGAGAATGAGATCTATGTGCGCCAAAAGCTCTATCAGAATTTCTCATCACTAATGAAACTGCAACACCTATAGCTTCTTGACCTATGCCTAAATGGCATGGACATTTAATTTTTCCAGATTCTACGTGTTCTGAAAGCTTTTCTTCAGCTTTTCTAATAAGAATCATTTTCCTAAGCATATCAATTAGTAATGACTTATCAATGCCACTTATATCAATATTGCCCCTGAATTTGGAAGGGTCAATTAACTCACTTACATCTTGATTCATTAATTATAGAATTTTATAATTTTTTCACAAACATATTCCACATCATCATTTGTCAATGCTGTATTCATGGGAATCATCAAACATTTAGTAAACATCTCCTCCGTATAAGGCAGCCCAACCCCAGAAAAACCTAAACTTGTTATTGAGTGAACCGGTTGCCCACTCCATTGAATTAAAGTGCCAATCCCATTATCTTTAAGAAACTGCTTAAGTTCATCCCTGTTTTCTGCTTCAATTTCATAATTCTGATATACATCATAATAATCGGGGTTTGAATTTGGAGCTGGCGGTAATTGAAGTTGTGATAAATGGCTTAATCTGTCTTGATACATTTGTGCAATTTCTCTTCTTCTTTCAATTTCTTTTGAATAAAAAGTAAGCTTGAAATCAAGTATCGCAGCTTGTAAATTATCTAGTCTTGAATTAAATCCCCACATTACAAAAACACCATCATCATTTCTACCATGATCTCTGTACAACATAACTTTCTCATACATGTCTTTGTCATTGGTTACAAATCCCCCGGCATCACCAAAACTACCTAGATTCTTGGCAGGATAAAAACTGATTGTTCCTCCTTTATCAAAGGTGCCAACTCCATTACCTTTAAATTTAGCCCCTAACCCTTGTGCCGCATCTTCCAACACAATCAAGTTATATTCACGAGCAATTTTCATTAACTCGTCCATATCACAACATCTGCCATTTACTTGAGTAGGTAGAATTGCTTTCGTCTTTGGAGTTATTAATTTCCTAACAGAATCAGGGTCAATCATATGATCCTCTTTGCAATCAGCTGGAACTGGAATTGCTCCGACAAAATGAATAGATGCAGCCGTTGCAATATAAGTATGAGAAGCAAAAATAACCTCATCTCCTTTTCCGATACCAGCAGCCATCAATGCTATCCAAATTGCATCTGTTCCATTTGCTAATCCTACTGCATATTTTGTACCCGCAAACTTTGCAAGATTTTCTTCAAAATCACGTAGATCTTTTTGAAGTATGTATGCACCCCTATAGCCTACATCCTTAAAAATTCTTATAAAATCTTCTTCATAGGATTTAAATAAATGAGGGTAATTAAAAAACGGGACATTTTTCATAATCTTAATTTTATTATTTATTATATTTTTTAGTAATTACTTTTCAACCCTTATAACAACTTTAAAAGCGAATTTATTGAGAATTGGAAACAAATAATCCATTTTATTTACTATCATTGCAACTTTATTGTCATCAAAAAATATTTTCAAAAATGGACAAATAAAAACAAATGTCCCGAAATAGCTCACTTTAATGTCTTTAAATAACTCATCTAGTCTTTGTAATAATTTATTATTGGGCATTCTTTTCAAAGTACTAAATGATCTCCTATTTTTTAAATAATGGTAAAATCTATTAAGCCTATAAAAAATATTATGATTAAATGAATCTACACAAATGAAAACTCCACCGGGTTTTAAAACTCTTTTGACCTCGGATAAAAATACCTCATGATTCAAATAGGAAAGACTTCCAATACAAGTTACAAGATCAAAAAAATTATCTTCAAATGGTAAATCTTCAACATCACATGTTCTAAACTCAACATCAAGACCTAATTCAATAGCTCGTTTTTCAGCTATTAGTATACTATTTTCCGCATAATCTAAAGCAATCACATTTGCACCATAAAAAGCTGCAGTAAAGGAGTGGACTCCATCTCCACAACACAAATCAAGTTGTTTAATCTTTTTATTCTGACCTGCTAAATCAGCAATCAAATTTTCGTATTGAACATATGGAGCTTGTAAATAGGCAGGATAAGCTAGACTGCCCAAATTTGAAGTTGTCCCAAAAGAAGAATTAAGTTTTTCTTTTGAAGAAGAATTATACCTATTCTGTTCAATCAACTTATCTTCTAATTCCATTAATTATCTTTTAGTTTTTCCTGACTGTAAAAAGAAATGCAATTTTCAATATGACCCAAATAGCTTTTATATACAGCATTGGAGTCAAAGTGATTATTATACATGTTACTACTATTTTCTTTGAGTTTTAATACATCAAATTTATTCTCAACTGCTGAACTTAATATAGACAAAAGGGACTCCGCGTTATCGTAATTAAATCCGATTTTGTACTTAGTAATTACCACCCCCAATTCGCTGTCTTTTAGGGAATTTAATATAGGTAGCCCCCCAGACATATACTCAATAGATTTTCCTGGAATTGCATTTAAGTAATTTTCTTTAGCCAAAAATGCACACAACCCAAAATCGGATTTTTGCATTAGCGAGCTAATTTGTGATGCTGATACAAATCCAGGGAAAATAACATTATTAAATTCTTGAGTTCTATTTATTAAATCATTTAACTTATCTCCAGAACCACAAATCACAAATTCAACGGGCAGGCTAAGATTGTGCGCCATTGATATACAAGATAAAATTGTATCCCAATCACTTTGATATCCAATAGCACCGAAAAAACAAACCCTTAATTTAGGGTGTTTAGATAGCATTTTGTCCCAAAATACATTTGCATTTCCTAATTCCTTTTCATCAAACTGATTTTTTAAATACCCTAATGGAAAAACAGAATCAAATTGATTTTTTTTTCTTTTTGCCTTATTTAAACCTATTGTCAAAAAACTATCTGTCACACCTATTATGCCTGTTGCATTCTTAAATATATTTTCTACTTTTCTAATTAGAGGATAAAATAAAAATTTTCCAATAAATTTTAACTGCTTAGGGATTAAATCTATATAGACTTCAGGCCATAAATCGCGATAGTCAATCAAAATTGGAATATTATTTTTTTTGGCAAAAATCAATGCAGATTCGCATAACCCAATTGTTGGAAACGACGCAACTATAATATCTGGCTTATCTTCCGTTAGAATATATTTTTTGAAGCTTTCATTAATTTTGGCATGATCATTTACTCTATCTATTGAAACATTTTTTTTATACCCTCCTCCATTAATTGCTATCATTTTTAAGTTAACTCCAACTTTGTATTCAGTTGTTTTTTCAAACATTTGCTCTTTAGTAAAATGATTAAAAGTTGAAGTCCACCAAATTACATCTATATCCTTTCTGTTTTCTAAAATAAATTTAGAGAGTATCCCTGTTCTGTGTAATCTCAATTTATTGTTTAGATGGAATATTGGCTCCCCGATTGTAACTAACCAAATTTTCATTATTTTAATTTAGATTTATAAAATTCTTTAATGCAGTTTACAACATATAAAATAGATTCAGAATCTAATTCAGGGTACATGGGTAGAGATATAATTTCTTTATGGTGTTTAATTGAATTCGGGATTAATCCAGGATCTGTATTCAAATATGCATAGGCAGGTAATAATGGAAGTGGATTAGGGTAGTGAATTGCTGTTTCAACACCTTTAGAATTCAAATATGAAACAAGTTCATTTCTTTCTTTCACTCTAATTACATACAAATGAAATGTATGAAAAGAGTCTTCTCTAATTTTAGGGATTTGAACTGAATCTATATCCTTAAGTAAGGAATTATAAATCATAGCATTATTATTTCGCTTTTGATTCCACGAATTTAAATGAGGTAACTTAACACTTAAAATAGCGGCTTGTATACCATCCAACCTACTATTTATCCCTTCTATTTTATGCTCGTGTTTCTTTAATGCACCATGATTCGCAAACATCCTACATTTATTACTTAGGTCATTATCATTAGTTAAAATACAGCCGGCATCACCATAGGCCCCCAAATTTTTCCCAGGATAAAAACTAAATGTGGAAGCGTTACCAAAAGAACCTACATATTTACCATTAAACATCGAAAAATGCGATTGTGCACAATCCTCAACTACAAATAGATTATAAGTAGACGCAATTTTCATAATTTTGCCCATATCTGCCGCTTGGCCATACAAATGAACTGGTATAATCGCCTTTGTCTTTTTGGTAATCGCCGCTTCAATTTTATTAGAATCAATAGTATAATAATCATCTATATCTACGAATACAGGGGTAGCCCCAGTTTGAGAAATAGTTTCAGAAGTTGAAATCCAACTTGATGCAGTAGTTATTACTTCATCACCAATACCAATACCCAACATTTTAAGAGCTATATAAATTGCATCTGTTCCGTTGGCAACTGAAACACACTCTGTAACCTTATACAAGGCTTTAAATTCTTCTTCAAATTTTTTAGGGTATTTGCCTCCGACAAATGCCAATTCATCAATAACGCCTAATACTGCACTGTCAATTTCATTTTTTAATGAAAGGTACTGTGTCTTTAAGTCTGCGAATTTTACTTTCATGTCTATTTAATTAATTTTCTTGCGGGATTTCCTATATAAGTACCTGGAGTATCAATGTTTTTTGTAACTACAGCTCCCGCTCCAATCACTACATTATCACAAATTGATACTGGTAATATTGTTGCATTACTTCCAATCGAGACATAATTGCCAATATTTGTTTTTTTCCATTTTGACTTATCTCCTTTTGCAGGGCCACCTCCTTCAAACAAATCATTTATAAACATAACTCCATGGCCAATAAAACATCTTTCCCCAATCGATACCAACTCACAAATAAATGAATGAGATTGAATCTTAGTAAAACTGCCAATAATAACATCTTTTTGAATTTCTACAAAAGGTCCTATGAAGACTCCTTCATTAATTTCACACCCATACAAATTAACCGGCTTGATTACTTTAACATTTTGACCAAACTTGACATTTGTTATCCCACTATCTATAACGTTTGATTTATCTATCATTTTTAACAGAATTGTAAATTTTTTCTATAATCTCAACTGTTTTTAAGCCATCGAACAAGCTAGCATTAATACTTCCACTGTTATTTAATACATCTAATAAATTGTCATAAACCTTATCATGATTACTCATTGATCCAACATAATTACCATAGTTATTAGGTTTATTCCCTTGAGGTAATTTCTCAATATTATAATTTTTTATACTTTGATATTCTAATTCATTTAAATATTGCCCCCCAATTTTAACAGTCCCGTTTTCAGCAAATATTGTCAAAGAACCTTCCATATTTTTATCATAACTATTAACGGTATAATTAATTGTTCCTAATGCGCCAGATTTGAATTTAGCAATAACAACACCAGTATCTTCGAATTCAATTATTCCTTTATGAGCGAAATTTCCAGTAAATGCTTGGACAGAGTCTATATCACCAATCATCCAATATAAAAGATCAATAAAATGACTAAATTGTGTGTAAAGAGTTCCTCCATCTAAATCTATAGATCCTTTCCATGAGTTTTTATAGTAATCTTCATTTCGATTCCAAAAACACGATAATTGAACACTGTAAATTTTACCCAAAATACCCTTTTCAATTACCTCTTTGACTGCTAAAACTGGAGGATTAAATCTATTTTGCTTTATTGCAAATAATCTTTTGTTAGACTTTTCTGCTGCTTTAATCATTTCGCCACAATCATAAGCACTTAAAGCCATTGGCTTTTCACAAATAACATTATATCCAGCATTGAGGCATGTAATTGCATGCTGAGAATGTAATCCATTTGGACTACAAATAGCTATTACATCAATACTTTTCTCATTCAAAACCAAATCGGCAATATCTGAATAAAATTCACACCCATATTCTGATGCAAGTTTTTCTGCTTTTTCAACATTAATATCACATACTGCTTTCAAAATGCCCCTTTTTGAAATGTGCTCAGCATGCCTTTGAGCAATTCTTCCACAACCAATTATGGCAAAACTAATTTGATTCATTTTTAATTATCTTTATTTTAAAATTAAATTTAGAAATTATAACAAGAAATTTAGAAAAAATATAATAGAATAATAAGTGCCTAGTAAGAAGAGTGAAAACCTTTAAAATAGTCATTGTATGCAACATTGAAAAATAATCTAATAAAAAAATCCAAACTAGAAAACTTACTTGCCCCCTTGTCGGATTAATTAAATATGATAAATAGTCTAGTATAATACCTAAAGTAAAAAAACCAATAAAAACAGAAATCAAACCACCACGTATTAGAAAGTCACCAATAAGCATCATTGGAGAACTCCCATTAATCTCTCCTCTAAATGCTATTTTTTGCATAATTTGAGCATCATAAGCAAAACTCAAATCAATCTGAGGCCTTAAAAAGGTGGGAAGTATATACAATGGTGCTTGAACCAAATCTGAAAATCCAAAATAATTAATTCTCCCCGAACTCACATAGTCGTAAATATAACCAACCGACGGATAATCAGAGATTCTCCTGATAAATAAAGCTATAGCTGGGGAAGCTCCAGTAATCGGATCAACTATTTTATCAGAAAAAAATTGAATATTTGAAATTAAATCTGAAAAACTTAATCCATTAAAATCAGTCCTTATATATTCTAAAATGGGTAATAATAAAATCAATACGGGTAAAATAATAGCCGTAATTATTACCTTAAACATTGATATCTTCTTGTGAGTAAAAAAAAGTATCCCAATTATAAATATGGGAAGTATAATAAATCGTCTTTGTCCACTAGGAACAATTAAAATTTCAAAAAAAACAGCTAGTAAGATAAATATAAATAAATTTTTGTTTGTCTCGGTAATTAAATAATTATAAAAAGAAACAGTTATTGAAACCAAACCAAAATAATATAAATAGCCAATAAATCCAAAATTAGTAGAGTTATTTACATCAAACTCACCAGCTGTAGAATGGAAATATGTATTTGTAGCAATAGCAAAAAATATATAAACAATATATAAAAAGAATGATAGACCTATCAAGTTGAAATTAAATTTACCTCCTAATAATAAAACCGGAGTATCGACAATTGGCTTTTTATTAATAATTCGAAAAGCAAGCATCCCTAATAAAAAAGCAAACATAGCCAATGCCATCGACCCTATTGAACCAGAAGTTTGCCCAAATTCTTCTTTACTCATAATAGAATCTGAATATACTTCTTGACTATTGGCTAAAAAAGAAGCAATTGGGAATTGCATAATATGCCCAATTGCAACAATCGAAGTAAATTTTGTTAAGTTAAAACTATTTATTTTAAGAATAAGCAAACATATTGCTAACGCTAATAAATTGACAACAAAAAATTGATCACCTCTAAAAAGCAATATTATAAGTATCAGAAATGATAAAATGTACAAATTTTGCTTCAATTACTTATTTGTTTATTATAAAAATTTAAAATATTATCCCTGAATAAAAGATGAGAATAATTATTTTGAACAAAATTTATACCGTTCATCCCAAGTTCCTCCCTAAGTCCTCTAGAAGAAATCAATTCTAATATTTTTTCTACAATATCAGAAATGTTATCAATATCAACAAGAATCCCATTTTCACGATTAGTAATTAATTCTACAAATCCAGGAGCTTTTGAACAAACAACAGGTAAACCACAACTTAAAGCCTCTAAAACTGATACACCAAAACTTTCACTCCTACTTAATGCAAAAAAAATATCAAAAGAATTTAGAACATTAGGAACATCATCATTATTAATAACTCCCTTTAAATAAATAAACTCATCCAAACCTAAATTCCTTATTAGGGACTTTAACTCTACTTCCTGAGAACCCGATCCATAAATAAACAACTTTAAAGGGATATTCGTCATACGAATTAATTGAGCAAAAGCAATTATCATTATGTCAATGCCATAAACATATTCTAATGATTTCACAGTACCTATAACAATAAAATTTGAATTATTATCAACCCTCTTTTTTGCAAAATTTTCAGTATTCACACCAAATGGAATATGATGAATTTTTGAACTAAAATCTCCTAACGACTTTATTTCATTTATCATACAAATAGAAGTAGAACAAATTGCATCAGAAAATTTTAAAACAAAATTTATTAACTGCTTGTGAATAAAGCTTTTATGAGGGAACAATAAAATATCTGATCCCCAGACAGACACTATAAATCTTTTGTAATTACATATCAACCCCATAAAGCCATATCCACTAGCGTAAAAACTATGGATTAGGTGAGGGGATTCTAATTTTAGAATTTTTTTTATATGAAAGTAATTAAATATATACCCAAATGGGCCGCTAATTGGTAACTTAATAATTATAATATTTTTATTAAAGTTAAATTTGATGTCATGAACAGTAATCAAATAAACAGAATAACTACTATTCAATGCAACGATTTCTAACCACTTAAATGTATGTATAGATGCTGCTGATGCTAGAAAAAAGATTTTATGTCGTTCTTTCAATGTAGTTAGATATTTCATTTAAAACATCTTCTTTAAGTATCAATTTAGTACATAAATTATTAAACTCAATACACTCCTTAAGCTTACATCCTTCACAAATAACTTTAGATTTAAAATTAAAATGATTATTACCGTACGGTAACCATTTATCATCTTTTTCAATGGAAGAAAAAATTGTGAAGCAGGTAACACCCATCATAGAGGCCATATGCATTACCCCTGTATCATTACCCAAATAAAATTTAGATTTTTCTAAAAACATCAAACTTTCAGTAATATCAAATGAACCAGCGAGATTTATTCCTACCCCTATTTCATTTAAAATTAAATTACAATAGTCATAATCAGCCTTTGACCCATAAAATACGGGCACTAATTGAAACCTCTTGTGTAAATTTCGACATACAAAAATAAAATTGTCCTTATCCCATAATTTAGACTTAAAATTTGTGCAAGCCCCTACAACATAATAATCAAGACCCTTTATTGAACTTGAATAACTTTCTATTCTACGACTAGAACTCAATCTAGGGGATAATTTAAAATCAAAATTAATATCAAATAAATATTTTTGTCTTATGATGTCAACCAATCGGATACTAATTTTGTTGTTACAATAAGATTTTTCAAAATAAAAATTAGTAATACCTAATGAATAGAAAAAAAACCTCTTAAACTTATAATTAAATTCAAACGTTTCTAAATGAAAAACATTTTTACAATTAAAACAAAAAACGAACTTGACAACTTTAAGAATATCAATTATAAAAAGTCCCTTATTGTAATATCTCAAAGGCAGATAATAATCAATTAGATCAAAACCTCCTATTATATCTTGAGGCACAATATGATATTTACTTTCTTTAAAAGAAATATATAATATTTTTGAACCACTTTTTGACTTCAATAAAGATAATGCAGGTAAGCTAACAAGCGTATCTCCAATCAAACCAGATCTAAAAACGATTTCTAAATTACTTCTAAAAAATTTCATTCAAACAAAATTTCTCTAAAACGCTTTTCCCAAGAATGAGATGTTACTACCTTATTTCTTGCGTTAATTTGAATTTCAAAAGCTGCACTTTCGTTTCTCAAATAATATAAAATCTTATCGTAACATTCATTAAAATTATTATATGTCACAATTTCTTTATCAATTTCAAAAAGCTTACCCAACTCCTCATTATGTGTTGTTAAATATAAAGCGCCACAAGATGGTATTTCAAAATCTCTACCTTTTAATGTTTGATACTTTGTAAATGAAATATAACCAAGACCTAAAACTATTTTGGATTGATTAACTATGTCAATGTAATCAGACGAACTTATACTACCATTATCCCAACCACGCCCAAAACAGGTAACATTAATACCTTTTTTTAATAAAAATTCAACTAACTGCTTTCTTGCCCCATATTTACTACCTACAAAAACAACATCATACTTTTTTATCGAACCAAAGTTAGGTTTAAAAAAATCTGTATTAGCTCCTTCAGGCCAATAATACACGTTTGAATTAAAAAACCTATACTGATTCAAAGAATGAATACAACTTGATAAGTTTAAATCATAGCTTCGACAAACACTAAAAGGTCCTGAAAATTTAAATCCTACTAATCTCCCAAAAAAATGTAGTCTATCATCTAGATGAAAAGTGAAAATTGGAATTCCTAGATTACGAATTTTTCTAATTGTTGAAGAACTAATTTCCCCACCAGAAAAATAAGTAATAATTACATCTATTTTACATTTATTGTTTTGTTCTACAACCCAGTCATAGAATAGAATATCATTTAATTTAATAGCCTTTGATCTAGAAGAAAAAAAATCAAGGTTAAAATCTTTAGTATAATAATAAGAGACGTTTGATGTGATTTTATTAAGCGATTCTGGAATATTTTCTAACTCCCATACAGACGGTATAGAGGCATAAACAATATGTGGATTCAAATCACTTTTAATTGGCCAAGTTATGCCCCTACTATTCAAACTATATTTTAATAATTTTAGCGACGCTAAATTATTGTTATCAACATCATAAATTGGAGAATATAAAATTTTATTGAATACAAATTCTTTAATAAGTATTTGAAGAGAATACCAACATTTAAGAAAATAATAGTAGAGGCTTATTATTCTATATTTATGTGCAAAACGTTTAATCAATGTACTTAAGTTTAAGTTCAATTAGAATATAAAAGATAAATAATATAGGTGAAAATATGAAAATAATTCCCAATTTTAATCCTCCAAAATAATTAAATGTAATTGCAATAAAGTTTATAAAATTCGACAAAGAGCCTTTATTTTTAGAGGCTATTTTCAAAGACCTGTAAAAAAAATATAAAATATTTTTTGCAGAAATTAAAAAAAATAAAAGCGACCATTTATCATATAACTTATTAATCATTAAATAATTAACTCGAACATCTTTATTTGATTGTATTCCAGTATTTCCCATTTGCCCTTCATGTCGTCTTACATAGCATAATTTATCTTTTATAATTAAACTGTTAAAACATTTAGCCACCCTAATCCATAAATCCCAATCATTTAAATAATCATTATATAGCGAATCAAATTTAAAATTATTGTCAACTATTGAAGCTTTAATAGCTATATCAGTAGGTGTTCCGAATTCATTTCCAAATATTAAACTACGATAACCTGAGTAATTTTTAGAAAAATATACTTCATTATTAGCTGAATAATTTGAATAAACCATTGAATTTTCGTTGATATAATAACGACCTGATGAAATTAATTCAGGATAATTATACTCTTTTAATTTCTCTGCTAATACCTCTAAACAATTTTCAGCTAGGAAATCATCTGCCTCTAAAAACTTAATATAATCACCTGTACATTTTTCAAGCCCAAGATTAAAATTTTTAATCGCACCAATATTAGTACTATTTTTATAATAAGTTAATCTATGAGATAAATAAGGAGCAACAATTAATTCGGTATTGTCGCTTGAATTATTGTCTAAAACAATAATTTCGAAATTTTTATACGTTTGATTCCTACAACTTTCAATAGCCTCAACTAAAAATCTTGACATATTATAAGTAGGTATAATAATAGAAAACTTAACTTCTGCCATTACTTTAAAATTTTATCAAATAGGTTAGAAAAAGACATATAGTTAGAATATCCCGAGTCAATTGTTCTCATATATCCATTCTCCGCAATTGTTTTTCTTAAATTATCATTACGCAAATAAAAGCTAATTTTTTTTTCAAGTTCCTCTTCATTAGAAAAAAATACTGCTTGTTCATCAATAGCAAAAAGGCCCCTATGTTCTAAGGTATCCTCAGCTAACATAAAACCGCCCATAGCTGGTATTTCGATAGATCTTGTTGTTTGCAAGTCTCTATTGGCTTTTCTCAAAAAGCAAAGATTAATTTTACAACTAGCAACAAACAAATTATACTCTGGAAAATACAATTCATTAGATAATATATCAACATTATACTTTTTTAAAATATTAACCCATCTGATAGGCCAATTACCTCTTATAACAATCGAAAAACCCTTCTTGGCAAGGTTTAACAAAATTGTTGCACGCTCTTTTTCGTATGACCCAATAAACCCGATTTCAAATTTTTGACAAATATCAGGGACTTTAACATGATATAAATCATCAAAAGAGTTATTTATAAAAATGACTTCTTTAGCCCCCAAATTCTTCAACTCACCAACATTATACGATTTAGTAGTTATATGAAAGTCATAAGTAGATAACGCCGCCAAATAGTAGAAAGATTGATTCCCAGGATTTAGCATATCATCAGGAGAATAATGAATTAATATAGACCCAAACCTATCCTTCAAATATTTTAAAGAACTATCCTTAATTATCAAACCTTTATCAATCCAAACAATGTCAAATTTTTTATTAACACTTAGTATAGAATTATTTACCCCAACAAAGTCTAACCAAAAATTAAATCTGTTTAGTAAAACATTGAAATAATAGAAAAAAGAACTCTTATATAGATATGTGTCTATTTTTTCTACGTTAGAAAAAATTTTTTCAAATGCTATACTTCTCTGATAGCATGTACCATTGTTATTTAAAGGTCCAATATATAAAATATTAGCATCCACTTGTTTACCTTTTCTTTAATATAAAAATCCCACAACCATAGATGCAATCACAATTATTCTCTATATTTTCATCTGATAGAATAACGTTTTCATGAAAATCCCCCTTATCATCAACAAACGAAAAATTAATAACGTCAAAGTCAATTTTAACCATTGCTAACAAATATTTTAAAGAGAAAACCCTGTGAGCATTAAATTCAATTCTTTGAGGGCCAATGGGGACAGAGAAATAAAATATCCCATTTTGCTTGATCAAAGACGTTATATTTTTAAATCCTTTCAGAAAACCAAATGCATCTATTTTATCTCCATATCTACCCAATCCAAAATGCTCAAGAGTATGCAAACATGAAATAGAATCAGTAATTTCAAGATAATCAGAAGGAATTTCACTCATTAAATCTAATTGATGAAATGTAACATTCTCATCAAAATTATTTAATGATCTAATATCAAAAATATTTATTTTACGAAAACTGGCAACATGAGCTACAAACCCATCAATTCTAGAACCAATATCAAAGTGAATAATAGGAGTATTTTGATGAATCATCTTAGCAACAAATAAATCCTGATAAAAGTAATGACCACTTGCAACTCCACTTTTTTCAAAAACATCATCAATGCACGGAAAAAGTTTTGATATTTTAAAGTCACTATTTTTCTTTGAACTGACAAATTGAAAATAAGTAAATAAATACCGAGGTAATCTAATGAATGTAAATACAAATTTTTTTAGATTGATTCCAAAAAAATTAAAAAAATGATAAATTCTTCTAAAGACCATATGTGTTATTTAATTTATTTGCGATGTACTTGTAAACAGATTCATTATAATGATATGGAAAATCATCTTCTCTTTCTACTTCTAATAATTCTTCTGGCACTTTTATAATATTTATATTATACTTACTAACAAGCTTATTTATGGCATCCTCAATGAAAAAATTCTGATCTATATATTTAACTCTTTTCTCATATCCCATAGGAAAGAAAACATATATAATTTTTAAATCCGGATTAACTTCTCTAATCCTACTGAAAAAAAGGTCATAATTTAAAAATATTTCGGAATTATCTAAAAGTCCACTACAAAAATAACAATCAGAAAAATCAGACTTAACATCTGAGAAATTCGCACAAAACCTAATCCTGTAATCTTTGGAATTAATAAAGAGTTGGTCCGTTAATTCAGAGTATGAATCTATAATCAGTATTTCTTTATTGTGAAGTTTAGCCCAAAATCCAGAGAATTGATCAATATACAAATTATACAAAGCAGGGCTAACTAAACTTACATCAAAAAGATTAGGATTACATCTATATTCATACTGAGCATTAAGAAGATCGACTCTTGATTTCTGAAAATTCAAAACATTCGCATTGGGATATAAAATTTTTAATGAGTCATTTGTCAAGCAAGCCCCTCTTTGTATTATTAAACTTTTATTGTAAAATAAAAAATTACGTTTAATATAATACTTAATAGCTCTCAAAATATAAAATATATTATACAGTTTATTTTTAATACCACTTATAAACATAGTTAGGAGCCTAAAATTTTATTAAAAATTATATTAAAATTTTCATTTCTATATTTAATTATTGTTAATAAATCAAATGAAATAAGATTTACTAGACAAAAACAAAAGCTGAAAATAAATAAATCAAACCAATTATTTATAACTACAACAATACTACATAGAAACATAAAGATAATTGTAGGAGCACTTTTTAAAATAATAGTTAGAGTAGTTATAAAATAAGTAAAATCTAAAATGTTTTTTTCTATTAGAAAATATATCAAATACAGGCCTGAAGTCAAAGTTCTACTAATAGCTGTTGCAATTAATAGACCAAAAATATTATATTTTTGAATTAAGAATAAGCTTAGTACCACATTCAAAATCGATTCAAAAAATGATACAACTGCCCAATTTCTAAGCTCACCAAAAGCATATATTATAGCGGATGTCCCTCTAACTAGTGTTTCATATAAAATTAAATATACCAAAACATAATTAACCATCTCCCCTGCATAATAGATGTCTCCCACCCATAATTTAATAAAAACATTATTAAAAAAATAAGTAAATGCAGCACTGAATAATGCAATTCTTAAGAGTAATTTAAATATTACTTTAAAAACATTATAAATTTTCTCAGAAGCACTTGAATCAACAACCTCGGATAATCCGGAGAACAATGCTAAAGGAATTTTACTTGATAAAACTACTCCGAAAATTTGATAAAGCTTTGAACTAAAGTTATATGCAGGTAGATTTTCAGCAGATAAATATTTTGAAATAAATACTGAATCTGTATTGGTAGCTAAAGTATTTGCAATTTTGCCAATTTGAAAATAGCCCCCAAAACTTAATAACGATTTTGCATAAGTTGTTGAAAAAAATGAAATTGAAAATTTATAATTTAAAAACTTTTTAGAATATATGTATGATACGAATGACTTAAAAATTACTGAAATCAATAACGCTAACGATAAAAAAACAGCACTATTAAAATAATAAATCAATATCATCCCTAATATTAAATTGATAATATTTGATATTGTATTTATGTTTCTGTTTAAGGCCAATCTTTGTACTGCCTCAAGAATTCCAGAATAAATAGAAAGGGGCAAGGATATTGATCCAGCCAAAGTGCAAATAAAATAAGTTAATTTATAATTATAATACCCCAAGTTAGGTACTTTAAACCAATTAATTGTGTAAGGAAAAACCACTAAAGCAATTAAAAAAAATAAACTTCCACACAACATAAATATAACTAAAGATGTACTTACAAATTTATTTACTTTTATGTACGTGTAATTATCATTTTCATTATGAATAATTGAAATTAAATTTCTACTTAATGCCATACCAATACCTAAATCAGAAATCGCAATCCAAGACATTATAGATCCTATAGTTAACCAAAATCCATATTCTAATTTTGGAATACTAGAAATAATAATCGGCACAGCGAATAACGAAAGTATTGTGGTCATTGCCTGACCTGCTAAGTCAGCTGAAAAGCCAAATAAAGCTTTTCTTTTCCTAGACATTGTTTATTTTCTTCAAATATAGATTTAGATCTTCAGGAGTTCCAATTCCATTCATTTCTGACTGCAAAATATTATATATTCCTATTTTTTTAAAATCTGCAATAGCATGATTATATACTGGGCAAGTATAAAATTCATTATTTACCCTTATATTTCTAACTATCATATCTAGCGAGTAATTAACAAAGTCTTTTCCCTTTTTAAATAAATATATTCCAACTGTAGCAAATTCAGAAATTACTTTTTTTTCTTGAACTTCAATTACTAATCCAGTATTATCAATTTTGGCAAAAGACCATTTAGGGTTTTGTTCAAGATCAGAAAATGTGAGTATTGATCCATCAAGTTCTCTCAACTTAAAATCATCAATAAAACTTTGTATTTTAATATCAACAATTTGATCAGAATTTGCGATTAGTAAAGGGTCATTATTATTAATATATTTTCTTGCATACAATACTGTGCATGCTGTACCCTCAGTTTTATTATCAATTTCCAAAAAAATTGCATTAAATCTCTTCTTTAAATAATTAACAAACTCATACTCTCTATTTAGGTGTTCTTTCCTTCCAATTAAAATGAAGCGGGCATCCGAACATTGTAAATTTTCTATTACCCTTTCAATCATAGCTCTACCTGCTACATCAATAAAGGGTTTAGGCTTTTTATATCCAGCATTTACAAATCTTATACCTTCCCCAGCCATAGGAATAACGATGTTAATCATAACTTTTTTTATTTAAAAAATTCAAATTTTTAACTCTTTTAAATCAATTAAAATATTTATCATTCATAGCCCCAGGTATTTTAACTACTACAGTTGTAACATCAGTTATAGCTTTAAAATCCGACGAAACTCCTGGTGCTATTTTTACAATATCATTATTAATATACATATTTCCATCCATTTCAATTCGGCCATTTAAAACGATTGTAAATTCAGTTGCAATTTTGTGATAATGACTTTCTTCAAAATCTCCTGCTTTATAATGCTTTATTGCGACCTCTACATCATTGGTTTTATATAAAGTTGGCTCAAAGTCTCCTATGAACCACCCTTTAATCATATCTTCAAGTTCAAATTTTTCTAACATCTTAAATTATCTAATATTTCGCTCATATTCTTTCATCAACTGTGGAGAGTAGAATGAGTTGAATTTTTTATTGTCAATCTTAAAAGATTTTACTTTTAGATTATTTAAAACATATTGATTAATAACCGGGGATATATAGTACATCCCTTCAAGTTGTACATCATTTTTAATTGTTTGAAAAGCTGCCTGAAAAAACAATTCAGAGTTCTCGAAATAATAATATCCTGCTATAGATTGGTTGCTAATGGGATTTTTTTCAGCAGTTTGAACCACAAGACCCTCTTCAATTCTAGCATAAGACCATCTAGGATGCACTGAATTAAAAGTAACTAATCCGGCATCTGCTTTTTCTTTAAGCCAAAATTGATCGACTTCGTTAAAATCAATATCTAAAATCTGATCACTATTTAAAATAAGCAAGCTATCATCAGGCATTACTTTATCAATTGCCATTAAAACACTACATAATCCACCCTTAGTTTGATTTTTTATCCTTATAATTTCACAGTCGGGGCAAATTAGCCTAAGTGTATTATCTAAATGATATTTTATCACATCCTCCTCTTTAACAATGAATATGAATTGATGTAACCTTTCAATTTTTGAAGGGTTGTAAACGACCCATTCAATCATTGTTTTTCCATTAATTTCAATTAATGGTTTAGGATAATGATAGCCAGCATTAACAAAAAGATCAGATTTCCCTGCTAAAGGCATTATAATTTTAAGCATTTTCAATTTCTTTGATTCGATTAATAATGTTGAAATAGTTTACATCATTGGGATTTTCAACTTTTAGTAAATGAGCTCCTGATGCTAAGGCGGCTTTAACACCATTTTCATTATCCTCCACAATAAGACATTCCTCTGGAAATAAACCTAACTTATTTATCGCCTTATAGTACATCTCTGGATCTGGCTTTCCATGATTTACATCTTGATTAGATATAATAAAGTCAAGAAAAGGTGCCAGACCTGATTTATCCATCATTGTTTCTATTGAATTTCGTATTGAATTAGAACAAACAGCTAGATTATATCCTAAATTTTTAAACTTAGATAAAGCAAATTGATGTTGAAAAACAGGTTTACATTTTGAATAAACTATATCCATTGTGTATTGTTGCTTAAGTTCGTTTACAAACGAATGTAGGCCAGTGGGAAAATCACCTTCAATACTAAGCATTTCAAGTTTTTTCTTAGTAGGTAACCCGTCAAATGTTACCAAGTGATCATATCTACTAATTTCATGCCCGAAAATAGCCAAAGCCTTGTTTAAAGATTCATAATGCCAATCCTTAGCATCAATCAAAACACCATCCATATCAAAAATAATCGCCTTAATCTTCATATTAATTAAAATAGATTTTAGCCTCTTCAGGAAAATCAGTACATAAAATTACCCCACTCAACAAATTTATTTGAGTATTTTTTAACACTTCCCATAATTCAAACATATCTCTTTTATGTAATTCAGGTGAAACAATTGCCACTTTTTTATCGTTTTTCAGATGTTCTAAAATCAATTCTTTATCATACCAAATTCCATCAAAGGCGTCTAACCAAACTCCCTTACAATTCTCATAAAAAACTGGAAAAGATTCAAATTCGCTTTGTCTACTGAAAAAATTAATATTATGTTCTTTATATGCAATAGTATCAGGAATTGACATGTCGAAGACAAAATAATTCCTTATCTCAAAATAGTTTAAATATGATTTTAATTTTTTTTGTAACCCATCTGATTTTATATTTAACGCTAAAGTTGTAGAATTGTCAGTTTGTTTATAACTCTCAAAGAAAGTCCTTAATGATATAGAGTCTTTATCCGGAATATCATGGGATATTACAATATCACCATCAAAATCTCTCAAATCTGTTTCCGTACCAATACCCAGCTCAAAACTTCTGGTAAATGCTATCGGCATGTTCTTTTCACCAACATTTTTCCAATATCCTCGATGACTTATAATTTCCATTACTACAATATTTTATCTGATATAATACAGAAAAACCATTAATTGAATTTAAATCTATAATTAAAAGTTTTTTATGCTTTCTAATTAAATGTTTTTTTAATCTGTACCTCCTTTTTGAACAATAAAATATCACTTTCCATCATTTCCTTTACGAGTGTATCTAAATTATACTTTGGCACCCACCCCAATTTTGTCATTGCCTTCGTTGAATCTCCAATTAATAAATCCACCTCGGTAGGTCTAAAGTATTTAGGATCCACCTTAACAACTACTTTACCCTCTTCCAAATTATAATTACCTGAGTTGCTAACTATAAAACCCTCTTCTGCCTGATCTTTTCCTCTAAATCCTAATTCTATACCCAATTCAGCAAAACTCATTTTAACAAAATCGCGAATAGTTGTAGTAATTCCTGTTGCTAAAACAAAATCTTCAGGTTTATCTTGTTGTAAGATTAAGTACATCCCTTCAATATAATCTTTTGCATGCCCCCAATCTCTTTTAGCGTCTAAATTCCCCAAATACAGACAACTCTCTAAACCTAATGCAATTTTTGCAGTTGCTCTAGTAATTTTTCTTGTCACAAATGTTTCTCCTCTCTGAGGTGATTCATGATTAAATAATATCCCATTACATGCAAACATATTATATGCTTCTCTATAATTTACTGTAATCCAGTAGGCATATAATTTCGCTACAGCATAAGGGGACCTAGGATAGAAAGGAGTGGTTTCAGATTGAGGAACTTCCTGAACTAAACCGTATAATTCTGAAGTAGATGCTTGATATATTTTTGTTTTATTAGATAAGCCAAGTAAGCGAACAGCTTCTAATATCCTTAGAGTACCTATTCCATCAGCATTAGCAGTATATTCAGGTTCCTCAAAACTTACATGAACATGGCTCATAGCAGCTAAATTGTAAATTTCATCTGGTTGAACTTCTTGAATAATTCGAATTAAATTAGTACTATCTGTCAGGTCGCCATAATGTAAATGCAAATGCCTATGAGGCATGTGAGGATCTTCATAGAGGTGGTCAATTCTTTGTGTATTAAATAGAGATGATCTTCTTTTAATACCATGTACTTCATAATCTTTTTTTAATAAAAATTCAGCTAGATATGCCCCATCCTGGCCCGTTATACCTGTAATAATTGCTTTCTTCATTTATTTAATTTTTTGAACGGCCAATACTTTTATATAAAAAGCCATACTCCTTTATCTGGTTTAAGTCAAATAAATTACGGCCATCAAAAATATTTTTTCCTTTAGTCATTAATTCACCCATTCGTTCAAAGTCTGGATTCCTAAATTCACTCCACTCAGTCGCTATAATTAAAGCAACCGAATCCTCTAAAGCATGGTATTGATTATTAGCATACTGTATCTGATCCCCCAATAATGCTTTTGCATTTGGCATAGCTTCGGGATCATATGCCCTTACAGTAGCTCCTAATTTAGTCAACGCCGCTATAATACTTAACGATGGAGCTTCCCTTATATCATCAGTATTGGGCTTAAAAGCTAATCCCCATAATGCGAAATGTTTCCCTTCTATTTTGTTATTGAAATGTCTTTTAATTTTCTCAACTAGGTATAATTTCTGGTTGGAATTAACTTCCTCAACTGCTTTTAAAATCTCAAATTTATAATTTACAGCTTCTGATGACTTAATTAAAGCCTGCACATCTTTAGGGAAACATGATCCTCCATAACCTATACCTGGGAATAGAAATCTTTTTCCAATACGGTCATCTGAACCTATTCCTCTTCTAACATAATCAACATCGGCACCCAATCGCTCACACAATAAAGCGATTTCATTCATGAACGAGATCTTAGTGGCTAAGAATGCATTAGCTGCATATTTTGTTAATTCAGAACTACGCTCATCCATAAAAATTATAGGATTCCCTTGTCGCACAAAAGGTTTGTACAGAGTACTAATTAATTCTTTTGCTATTTCTGAGCTTGTACCAACCACTACTCTATCGGGCTTCATAAAATCATCTACTGCTACGCCTTCTCGTAAAAACTCAGGGTTACTAACTACATCAAATTCCCCTTTGTAGTTTAACGCTATTGCAGCACGTACTTTATCTGCAGTACCAACTGGAACTGTACTTTTATTTACAATTACTTTATATCCATTTAGAACCTTTCCCAGTTCGACTGCAACACCTAATACATATTTTAAATCCGCACTACCATCTGCCCCTGGTGGGGTTGGCAAAGCTAAAAAAATAACCTCCGCATCTTCTACAACATCTACTAAGGATGTCGTAAACAATAAACGACTCTCCCTAAGATTTCTTAAGAATATTTTCTCTAATCCCGGCTCATAAATTGTAATTTCCCCAGAACTTAATTTATCTACCTTATCTTGATCTATATCAACACATGTAACTTTGTTTCCTGTTTCTGCAAAACACGTGCCAGTAACTAACCCTACATAACCCGTACCTATAATAATAATATTCATTGGCAAATATTTTAAAAATTTTGGTCTACATAATCACAAAAAATATGCCCTAATAAAATATGCATTTCTTGGATTCTAGCAGTAACAGAACTAGGAATAATAATGTTTGTAGTGCAATACTCTGAAATAACTCCACCCCCATTGCCTGTAAGTCCAATTGTTTTGCACCCTAACTCTTTAGCTTTTACAAAGGCATTAATAACATTTTTACTATTTCCACTAGTAGAAATTCCTATCAATACGTCTCCTTTTAAGGCTAATGCTTCAAATTGTCTTTCAAATATTTTTTCAAATCCATAGTCATTTCCAATAGCAGTTAGTGCTGAGGTGTCTGTTGTTAATGCAACTGCTGCTAAAGCTCTCCTTTCTTTCACAAATCTTCCTGTAAATTCTGCCGCAATGTGTTGAGCATCTGCAGCACTTCCTCCATTCCCACACAATATTATTTTATTTCCATTTTGAATTGCATTATTTATAATAATACTAGCTTCTTGGACGACTGAAAAAAGTTCATCTTTTGATTTATTAACAACAGCTATATGCTCTTCAAAAATATTAAATATCAGGTTTTCCATCAAATTATAGTTTTATTTCGATTTCTTTTAAGGTTATAGCCTCACAACCATATTTACCAACTACAATTCCTGAGGCATAATTTGCCAATTTGCAAGACTCAATTATTGATTTACCCATTCCAATCCCATATGCAAGGGTGGCAATAAAAGTATCCCCAGCACCCGTTACGTCGAATATATCTTTTGCCTCAGTTGGCAAAATTCTTTTAATATTGTCATCAAACAAGCCTACTCCATCTTCTGACAATGTTATAACAATACAATGGCAACCGGTTCTGTTTTTTATAAGTTGAGCCGCAAGATAAAATGAATCCTCATCTACAATATTTATACCAGTTTCCAAGAATGCTTCTTTTCTATTCGGTTTAATTAAATATGCCCCTGAAAATTTAGAGAATGGTGGTGATTTAGGATCTACAAGCACTTTAATTTTGTTGTTATTGGCCAAGTCAATCAATCGACTAATTAATATATCTGTTAGCAATCCTTTACTATAATCAGAAATTATAATACAATCATATGTATTTATGTTCTGAGTTATGTTCTTGACTATTTCTGAAACTTCATCTTCTGAAATAGCATGACGATCTTCTCTGTCAATTCTCAAAAGTTGATGATTACTTGATACAACCCTTGTCTTTATTGTAGTTATTCTATCATCTGATACTGAAATTAAGTCCCCTATACATTTAGATTTGGTGATATTTTTTATAATTTCTCCACTTTTATCATTGCCAATTATACCAACCAAAGAAACTCCTGCACCTAATGAAACTAAATTGTTAGCAACATTAGCAGCCCCACCCAATACCCATTCTTCACTTTCATATTCCACAATAGGAACTGGAGCTTCAGGCGATATTCGATTGGTTTTACCGCTCAGGTAATGATCCAAAATTATATCTCCAACTACAAGGATATTAGGTACTTTTTTATTCATTAAATGCATTCCAATTATGCTTTGTGTATTTTACAATTTCCTCTACATATTCATGTATACCCTGTTCTAATGAATAGAACGGAACAAAGCCTAACCCTACTTTGGATTCAGTTAAATCAGCACATGTATTGTTCTGATAAAAGGAAAATGGATTATCAAAATACTCGACATCTATTTTTATACCTAAATTGCTTTTTAATATCTCTACGATGTCATTAAAAGTCCTACTGACGCCCGATCCTACATTATATATGCCGCTTACCCCATTTATAGCTAGAATATTAGCCTCAACTACATCTTTAATATATACAAAATCTCTACTTTGATCGCCAAACTTAAATAATCTTACTTTATTTACATCTAATGCTTGTTTTGCTAATTGCAAAATCATTGAGCTAGTCCTTCTTTTATATAATTCACTAGGGCCATAAACGTTAAAATATCTCAAACCAATAATCTCCAGATTGTTATTTTCAGCTAAATAACCCCTTGCTATTTCATCCATCTGCAATTTACTATACCCATATATGTTTTCCGGAATTTCTCCATAACCAACTATATTGGGTGCTAATGTATTCCCGTAGGTTCCTGCCGATGAAGCGTAAATCAATTTACATTTATTTTCTAGACAATAATCTATTATAAAATTTAATGAATGTGTATTTGTTGCTAAGACCTGAGATTGATTTAATACTGTTGTGTCACTAATAGCTCCTTGATGAAAGATAATATCATATTTATTCTTAAATAAATTAGCTAAATCATCTTTATTTGATAAATCTCCAGATAATACTTTAGCTTTTAAACCAATTAGGTTTTTGTAATCACCAAAATATTTAAAATTTCCATTTTCTCTCTTTTCCCTATTATTAAATTTATCAAAAATGGTAATTGTTGATTCAGGAAATCTTTTTTGTATTTCAAAGGCTAAATTAGAACCAATAAATCCTGCTCCTCCAGTAATTAAAATATTTTTTTTCATATTGATTTAACAGAAATGACTAGAATTGTAAGTTTTTATCATTCCCCTAAATGAATTAAGAAGAAAAGATTAATTACCTACGGCTTCGCCGTCCTGAGTCACACAAAAAGAGTTCTCAGAAAAACGAAATTCAGAAACAAATATACCCCCATTTTGGTTTAGCGCCAAAGCATATTTATTTAAAGGGAATTTTTCAAAATATGTCCACCGAATTAATGGAAAAGTCCTATTTTAATCGCTAAGCGCTTTTCCCTTCGTTTCTGGCAAATAAATCACACCCACGATGACCGTTAAGGCAGCTAGGGCGATGGGATAGAACAATCCAGCGAAATTCGAGTGAGTGATTGATCCTAGCCAGGTGGCCACGAAAGGGGCACAGCCACCGAACACCCCATTAGCAAAGTGATACGGGATGGAAAGGGAGGTGTAGCGGATTTTGGTGGGGAAAAGTTCGACCAGGAAGGCGGCGATCGGGCCGTAGGCCATCGCCGCAAAACTCACCAATAAGCTGCAAATGAACGCTAATTCGAGCTTGCCCGTCCAAGTCAAGAAGATGGAGCCGTTGATTAAAGTGCCTTCTTCAGAGACGATGGTGGCCATCCAAGAGAATAAAGGGTAGTACCCGAGCGCAGCGAGGGCCATCCCACCCAGCATCACTTTCTTGCGGCCGACGCGGTCGGATAAGCTGCCGAAATAGACGAAGAGAGGCGTCCCCACGACTAAGCTCGCGGCGATAATGAGATTCGTGGTAATGAAATCGACCTGCAGGATCTTGTTAATGAAAATTTGGGCATAAAACTGACCTGTGTGCCAGACTACGCCTTGGCCTACGATCGCACCGAACATCGCGATGAGCATTAAGCGGCGGTTTTCCTTGCTCGCAAAAGCTTCTTTTAACGGGTTTTCGGAGAGTCGCCCTTCGGCTTTGAGTTTGGAGAAGAGTGGCGACTCGTCCATGTTTCGGCGGATGAAATAGGAAACGACGACGAGGATGCCAGAAAGGGCGAAGGGCACGCGCCAGCCCCAGTCTTTGAAGGCCGCATCGCCCATGACCTGCTGGGTCACTAAAATGACTAAGATGGAGACGAAGAATCCGAGGGTGGCGGTGGTTTGGATGTAGGACGTGTACTTCCCGCGTTCTGCGTCCGGTGCATATTCCGCGACGTAGGTCGCGGCGCCCCCATATTCGCCCCCTAAGGCTAATCCCTGTATGATTCTTAATGCCAAAAGCAAAGCCGGAGCCACCAACCCAATCTTCTCATAACTCGGTATAAACGCAATCGCAAACGTCGACCCACCCATCAAAAGCAGCGTCAACAAAAACGTATACTTCCTCCCGATCAAATCCCCCAACCTCCCAAAAAGCACACCACCAAAAGGCCTCGCCACAAACCCCGCCCCAAAAGCCGCCAACGTCGAAATAAACGCCGCCGTCGGATCCTCTTTGGGAAAAAAGCTAACCGAAATAATCGCACTCAAACTCCCAAAAATATAAAAGTCATACCACTCAATCACCGTCCCCACACTCGACGCCATAATCACCTGCCACAACTTCTTTACCGGCACCTTATTATTATCAAAAATAGTATCCACTCCTTGCATAAGCTCTTATTGAATTATTCCTAAAAATACAGAAAATATCACAATG
>JACCDN010600557.1_pt1 | contig 28100 bp, 26 predicted proteins | sample 7441691 | NCBI WGS metagenome assembly JACCDN01 (sample SAMN15323439, study PRJNA562643) | freshwater metagenome | isolation source: river surface water | place: USA:Blue River Watershed | collected 2017-08-16 | reverse complement strand
GTAAAAGCACGACTGGCATTTACCTTGTTGAATTTAGAAGAAACTTTTGGAACCAACGACGATCATTCGTTAAAAATCCAGTTATCTAGAGATGAATTGGCAAGCATAATTGGTACGGCAACCGAAAGTTGCATTCGATTACTTTCCGATTTTAACAAGCTGGAACTTATTTCTTTAAAAGGAAAAGCGATTGCTATCCTTGACAAGAATAAACTAAAAAAATTAGCCGATTAACTTCCTACTTTTGAAATGAATACTCTCTTTCAACGAGGGCAATTCTTACGGTATAATTCTCATACCAATTGGCAACGCCATTTCGTTGTGCTTGGATGTGATCTAAATTTACTTTCCAACGCTGAATCGCTTCTAACGAGCTCCAATAAGAAACCGTAATTCCGATCTCATTTCGAGCAAATTCGATTCCCAAGAACCCTTCTTGTTTTTGGGCTAATTCAACCATTTTTTCAGACATTTCAACATAACCCAAGTCCAATTCTGTACGCTTGGAAGTAAAAATTACGGCATAATATGGTGTTTGCATACTATTATTCTTTATTTAAAAATAAATAATAAACAGGAATTCCTAACAAGACAATGAAAAGTCCTAATCCTGAATTAAATGTGTCATAAACCAATAACGAAACACAAATCAGAAGCGAGATCACAATATATAGCAAGGGCACGAATGGATAACCAAAAGCTTTATAAGGTCGCTCTGCATGAGGTTCTTTTTTTCGTAAAATAAACAAACCCGCTATGGTCAAAATGTAAAATAATATGGACGCAAAAGTGGAATACGTCAGTAAATCGCTGTACCTTCCAGAAACACACAATACACATGCCCAAATACATTGAAACCACAACGCTTTTGCAGGTACTTGATGTTTGTTTAATTCGGTAGCTTGTTTAAAAAATAAAGCATCTTTAGCCATGGCATAAAACAAGCGACCACCAGAAAGAATAATACCACTATTACATCCAAAGGTTGAAACCATGATCAAAGCAGCCATTGCAAAAACCCCTACATTACCCATGATCACACTGGCAGCAGCAGCTCCTACTCTATCTTGGCTTGCAAACATGATTCCGTTTTCTGCAACAGATAAGTCACCCGGATTTCCATGTACGGGAAGCAAGGCTAAATAAGCCACATTGGCTAAAATATAAATAACGGTAACCAATAACGTTCCTAAAAACAAACTGCGGGGAATGTTCTTTTGTGGATCTTTAATTTCGCCCGCAATAAACGTAACGTTATTCCAAGAATCACTTGAAAAAAGCGAATTAATGATTGTTGCACCCATGGCTCCTAGCAGCGCAATTCCGGACAATTTTGTGATGGTTAATGTGCCATCTTTTTCCAAGACTGTTTTACTAGCCTCCCACATATTGGTAAAATTATTCGTAAACACATCCGTATGAAGTCCGACATACAACCCCAAAATAATCAAGGCAAACAAAGCAATTAGTTTAGCTGAAGTAAAAATAAGTTGGATCAATTTTCCGTTTTGGACGCCTTTTGTGTTGATGTATGTTAGCAAAACAATACTGATCATGGCCACTAATTGTTTGTTTGAAAACGAAAAAACAGTGCCGATACTGAAAATTTTATTTTCTAAAACTGGAAAAAAAACAGCCGTATAATTAGCAAAAGCAACCGCTACAGCGGCAATCACCCCTGTTTGGATAACCGTAAAAACGGTCCACCCATACAAAAAGGAAACCAGCTTTCCGTATGCTCTTTGAATGTACACAAATTGTCCGCCTGCGTTAGGCATCATTCCGGCTAACTCACCGTAACTTAAAGCAGCCGACATGGTCAATAAACCGGTCACAAACCAAATGACTAAAATCCAGGCTGCTGAACCTACATCTCGCGCCATTGCAGCTGTTACTAAAAAAATTCCTGATCCGATCATGGATCCTGCAACAAGACTGGTAGCGTCTAAAAGACCTAATGAACGCTTTAATTCGTTTGTTTTTTCTGACATATATTATTTATTGATTTTCAAATATAATGAAAATTAGTCGATTATACTTTTTTTGCTTCTTCCCAAAAAACGTCCATTTCTGCAAGGGTCATATCGGCAAGAGATTTTCCTAATTGACCTGCTTTGTTTTCTAAATATTGAAATCGTTTGATGAACTTTTTATTGGTACGTTCCAAGGCATCTTCTGGGTTGATTTTCACAAATCGGGCGTAATTTATCATCGAAAAAAGAACGTCACCAAACTCGGCTTCCATGGCATCTTGGTTGCCTTGAGCGACTTCATGTTTGAACTCACGAATTTCTTCTTCTACCTTATCCCATACTTGATGTGATTCTTCCCAATCGAAGCCAACCCCTTTCACCTTATCTTGAATTCTACTTGCTTTTACTAAAGCTGGCAGGCCTTTTGGAACGCCTTCTAAAACTGATTTTTTTCCTTCTTTTAACTTTAATTTTTCCCAATTTTGTTTGACTTCTTCCTCATCTTGAACCACTACATTTCCATAAATATGCGGATGGCGATGGATCAACTTCTCGCAGATTTCATTACAGACATCAGCCATATCAAAATCATTCGTTTCACTACCAATTTTGGAATAAAATACAATATGCAATAACAAATCACCTAATTCTTTTTTGATTTCTTGCAAATTGTTATCCAATATGGCATCTCCCAATTCATAGGTTTCTTCAATCGTTAAATGTCGAAGCGAAGCAAGTGTTTGCTTTTTATCCCACGGACATTTCTCTCTCAAATCATCCATGATGTCCAATAATCGTCCGAAAGCATCTAGTTTTTGTTGACGTGTATTCATCGTTTAGTTTTTTGTAAAAATAACAAATCCTGTCATGTTATTCAACTTGACAGGATGTACTTTGTGGGTTTTGTTCCAACTATGCTTTTTTAGCAGTAGTTTTTTTCTCAGTAGCTTTTTTAGCTTTCACTTCTTTAACCACCTCTTCTTTTACCGAATCAGCATTTTCAATTTTTGGCTCTTCTTTAGAAACCAACCCTTTCGATTGAAGTAAGTTGTACCAATTTAATATTTTCTTGATGTCTGATGGATATACTCTAGATTGATCATAATCTGGAACTACTTCAAGAAAGTAATTGGTTAGTTTGTCATTATCTTCTTTATGAGAAATAGCTGCTCCTTCGTTTTCTTTGATTGCAATAGCTCTTAACACCTCAACCAATGGTTTTTCTTCTGTGTAGGTATACAATGATATTTCAGATAACAAACTTACGTTGCTCTTCATACCCACTGTGATTTTTTTACCATCAATCAAAGATTCTGCAACAAAACCTGAACGCGTTTGAACTTTTAATGCATATAAACCTGGTTTTCCAGATATAGATAATATTTTTTCGATATTCATTTTAATTTCTTTATTTTTTATTAATTGTTATCTTCCTTTTTTATTTGCGAAACGCATTCTATAATCTGGACGCGCTTTACCATCCATAATATTTTGTAATTTCTTTTTGATCAAGGTCTTTTTCAAAGATGATATTTTGTCTGTAAACAAAATTCCTTCAATGTGATCGTATTCATGCTGAATTACACGAGCAATCAAACCATCGTATACTTCTGTTTTTTTATTGAAATTTTCATCAAAATATTCGATGGTTATTTTTTCATTTCTATAAACATCTTCACGAACATCCGGAATACTAAGACAGCCTTCATTAAAGCTCCACTCTTCTCCTTCTTCTATCAACATTTTGGGATTGATAAAAGTTTGTTTGAACCCTTTCAATTGTTCCTGCTCATTAGCTGACAAATCATCACTATCACTAAAAGGTTCTGTATCGATGATAAAAAGACGAATGGCTAATCCAATTTGTGGTGCCGCAAGGCCTACACCGTATGCATTATACATGGTGTCATACATATTGGTGATTAATTCATTTAGATTCGGATACTCTTGAGAAATATCTACACCTACTTTTCTTAATACCGGATCTCCGTAACCAACAATGGGTAGTATCATATTATTTGTTTAAGCGACAAAATTAATAAAATTTGAGCAAATTACAAGTGAGAATAATTAACAACTTGAATAAAAACTGAGATCCAATACGATTAGGTTCTATTTAGAAAATCCTGCAGCATGATGGTTGCCGCAATTTCATCTACCAAAGCTTTGTTCTGACGTTGTTTCTTATTAAGTCCACTATCAATCATTGTTTGAAAAGCCATTTTCGACGTGAAACGCTCATCCACTCGAGTCAGTTTGACCTCAGGAAATTTCGTTTTAAACGCTGTTACAAATTTCTCAATAATGGGAGCACTTTCAGAAGGCATCCCGTTCATTTGCTTGGGTTCTCCAATAATCACTTCCTCTACTTTTTCTGTATTAAAATAAGTCGATAGGAATTCTAGAGCCGTTTCAGAGGGTATAGTCGTTAACCCTGAAGCTATAATCTTCATTTCGTCCGTAACGGCAATTCCGGTCCGTTTTTTTCCATAATCGATAGCGAGAATTCTTGGCATAATATCTTGTAAATAAGTTGTAAAAATAGTAAAAAAATCGGCAATTAATCACGGCTTATCCATATGAATTCTTATAAAAAAGTTATATTTGCAAAAAAAATATCCCAATGAAAACATTACAGTCAACGATAGAAAACGCTTGGAATAATAGAGACTTATTAAAAGAAGAAACGACACTTACTGCAATCAAAGAAGTCATTGCTTTACTTGATGAAGGTAAATTACGCGTTGCTGAACCTATTGAAAACGGTTGGCAAGTTAATGAATGGGTTAAAAAAGCAGTAGTAATGTATTTTCCCATCCAAAAAATGGAAACGCATGAAGTGGGTATTTTTGAATACCACGATAAAATGGCCTTGAAAACTGGTTATGCAGAAAAAGGGATTCGTGTGGTACCTCCTGCAGTGGCAAGATATGGGGCCTACATTTCTAGTGGTGTAATTTTGATGCCAAGTTATGTAAACATTGGTGCTTATGTTGATGAAGGTACGATGGTAGACACATGGGCAACCGTGGGTAGCTGTGCTCAAATCGGTAAAAACGTACATCTTTCTGGCGGTGTTGGAATTGGTGGTGTTTTAGAACCATTACAAGCGGCTCCAGTGATCATTGAAGACGGTGCTTTTATTGGTTCGAGATGCATTGTGGTTGAAGGGGTTCGCGTTGAAAAAGAAGCGGTACTTGGAGCCAATGTATGTTTGACTGCGTCCACCAAAATAATTGATGTTACAGGACCTGAACCCATTGAATACAAAGGATTCGTTCCGGCAAGATCGGTCGTAATTCCTGGAAGTTATACGAAAAAATTTGAAGCGGGTGATTATCAAGTACCCTGCGCACTCATTATAGGAAAAAGAAAACCATCAACCGATTTAAAAACGTCTCTAAACGATGCGCTTAGAGAATATGACGTAGCCGTTTAATACCTCTCTTGATGAAAATAGGTTTTGATGCCAAACGATTGTTTCATAATACCACTGGACTAGGAAATTATAGCAGAGATTTAATTCGCATTTTATCTCACTATCTTCCTGGAAATGCGTACTTTTTATTCAATCCGAAAGAATCAAAAAAGGAGTTGTTTATACTGAATCAACCTTCTATTTTCGAAATCAGACCGTCTACCTTTTTTTGGAAAAAATTAAAAAGTATTTGGAGAAGTATTGGGATTTCAAAAGAAATCAAAAAAAACAACCTTCAGATCTACCATGGTTTATCGGGAGAAATTCCGTTTTTTATCCCAAAAAACACAAAAAAAATAGTGACTATCCATGATTTAATTTTCATGAGATACCCCAAATTATACTCCTTTTGGGATCGTAAAATTCATTTTCTTAAATTCAAATATGCTGCGCAAAAAAGCGATCGAATCGTTGCCATTTCCGAGCAAACCAAAAAGGATATTATTCACTATTTAAACATTGAACCAGCCAAAATAGAAGTCATATACCAAGGCTGTGCAGCTGTTTACAAAGAACATTTTTCAGAATCAACTTTAGAGGAAGTACAAAAAAAATACAATCTCCCTTCAAAATTCATTTTGAATGTGGGCACAATAGAACCTCGAAAAAATGCGTTGAACATCGTTAAGTCAATCCATGGTACAGAAATTCCATTGGTGCTAATTGGTCGTAAAACAGCGTATTACAATGAAATTGAAAAGTACATGTCAGATAATGAAATGAATCAAGTCTTACATCTTTCAAATGTGAGTCAGCAGGATTTAGCTTGTATTTATCAGTTGGCAACCCTTTTTGTGTATCCCTCAATTTTTGAAGGATTTGGTATTCCCATCATTGAAGCGTTGTACTCTAAAACCCCGGTAATCACGAACAAATTTGGTGTATTTCCCGAAGCCGGTGGAGACCACAGCGTTTACATCGATCCGAATTCAATATCAGAAATGCAAGCAGCCATTTTGGATTTGTGGCAAAACGAAGACAAACGAAAAACGATTTCTGAAAAAGGACATGCCTTTGTTCAAAAGTTCAACGATGCAAATCTTGCAAAAAACTGGGAAACATTGTATCTTAATACCTGCAAGCAATAATGGAAATCCTTCATTTTAATACCCAAAAAGAATGGCGTGGCGGTGAAAGACAATTGGCTTGGTTGATGGCAGAATTGTCGCAGAAAGGATTCAAACAGCTGTTGTTGTGTAGAAAAAACAGTAAATTGGAATCGTACGCAAAAGCAGAAAACATACCGCATAAGTCTTTTTCCATCCAATTCTATCAACTGATTTTTATTGCCTATCAATTACGCATGCTGATTGGTCGTAAAAAAGAGGTAATTATTCATAGTCATGATTCAAAATCGCATTCGATAGCACTCCTGACCAAAATGTTATTTTTACCGAACTGTGAAATCATCGTCGACCGAAAAGTAATGTTTCCAATCAAAGGTTGGTTCAGCCAAAAGATCAAATATGCTTCAAAATACATTGATCTAATTATTTGTACCTCCGAAGCGGTTAAAAATACCGTTAGTTCATCGACTAAAAATGAAAACATCATGGTAATTGGCGACATGATCCAACCCAATTCATCACAAAAAGCCAATTTATTACAATCAAAATACGGAATCAACCACCCTTACATCATTGGCTACATTGCTGCAATGACTCAAGAAAAAGACCATGTGACTTTTTTGAATACGGCAGCTACCATTCATAAAACGCATCCAGAAATAGGATTTGTTCTTATTGGGGATGGAAAACTTATAAATGAAACCAAGGCGTACACAAAAACATTGAACCTAGAAAAGAACGTTCATTTTTTAGGATTTGTGACCAATGTTCCTGAACTGATTTTAGAAATTGACTTGTTGTTATTCACCTCGACTTCCGAAGGTTTGGGCTCGACCATTTTGGATTTTTTCATGGCAAAAAAACCAGTGGTAACCGTAAAAAATGGCGGAAGTGAAGAATTGGTCCTTCAAAATCAAACCGGGCTAATTTGCGAACAAAAAGACCCCAAGATGCTAGCAGAGAGCTGCTTAAAATTCTTTTCGGACAGTGATTTTACAGCAACCATTTGTGAAAACGCTTTTGAAATGGCTACCCAAAACTTTACAACAGAGGTGATCACTGAAAAAGTGATTTCTGCCTATCGACAAGTTCTTGAAACGTAATTTACTTTTGAAAAATTCCCGATTCAATATAAGTGATGGAATGCTTTTTATTGTAGTTCCGGATGGCCTTATTACACTTCCAAATTTCGGGAGAACTGTAACTTCTTTTATGATCCAAATGCACACAAATGGTAGCATACCGAATTTGTTTTGCCAAGATTCCATAATTAAACAAGCGCTCACCTAATTCACGATCCAAACCACCGTATTGCATTTTTTCATTGAACCCATTCACGGCCAAGATGTCTTTCTTAAAACAAGAAGTATTGTGTCCGTTGAACGTTTTTTTAGTTGGTGTAATCCAATTCATAAACGAAGTAAAATAACTGTTCTGAACTAACTTGGTAAGTTTTATGCTCGTTTTGATGCCCATTGAACGCAGCCAATGAATGGAAAAACACTCTTGATTAACAATGTTTGCATCCGAAATCAATTCAGAGATCGACATCGGTAATTTAAAATAACCGCCAGAAAGGAGGTATCCGTCTTCTTGATATTTAAGATGGGTGGCTACAAAGTCTTCCCTCGGAATACAATCACCATCAGTGAATAACAGGTAATCTGAGTTGGATTTTAAAATGGCTTGGTTGACAATTTTACATTTTTGAAAACCATTGTCCGGGTGCCAAACGTGTTGGATTTTATTTGAAAAAACCCCCGAAAAAGATTGGATGATTTGTTTCGTTTTTTCACTAGAACCATCGTCTGCTATAATGATTTCGAAATCTTTCTCTGTTTGGACACTGAATCCAACCAGTACTTTTCGAAGCCATTCTTCAGCGTTATATGTCGTGATAATAACAGAAACTTTCATACGATTAATAAAGTCGAAAAATACTACTTTTTTATTTTATACCTGCCTTTTTGATTTCTTTTTTTATTGAAGCGAAAAATAAATTTAAATAGTATATTCGCACTAAATTTGATCTAATATGAAAGTAGCGGGCTTTAGTTTTATCCGAAATGCAAATAAATACGACTACCCTATTGTCGAAGCAATCGAATCGGTTTTACCTATTTGTGATGAATTTATCATTGCCATCGGAAATTCTGAAGACGAAACCTTGGCTTTAATTCAAAGAATCAAATCGGATAAAATTAAAATTGTGGAGACAACTTGGGACGATTCGTTACGCGAAGGCGGCCGTGTTTTAGCTGTTGAAACGGACAAAGCAAAATCATTCATCAGCAAAGATGTGGATTGGTGTTTCTATATTCAGGGAGACGAGTGTGTTCATGAAAAATACTTAGAGAACATCAAAGCAGCCATGGAGAAACATGTAAACGATCCAAAAGTAGAAGGACTACTTTTTGATTACAAGCATTTTTACGGATCTTACGACTATTTTGCGCATTCTAGAAATTGGTACCGAAAAGAAATTCGTGTCATCAAAAACTTACCCAATATTTCTTCTTATAAGGACGCCCAAGGGTTTAGGATAGATGGGAGAAAATTAAAGGTAAAACCAATTCAAGCAGAAATCTATCATTATGGATGGGTAAAACCGCCTGAAGGTTATTTACTAAAAGTAAAAGATTTTAATAAACTTTGGCATTCTGATGAAGTACTCAAAGAAAACAAAGAATTCAATATTGATTCGTTTGAATTTCATAACGCAGGGAAATTATTTCATTTCAATGAAACGCATCCTGTTGTCATGCAAAATAGAATAAACAATAAAAATTGGAAATTTGATTTTGACCCAACTCAAATCAAAAACAAGCAAAAATTAAAACACACCCTTCTCGATTTTATTGAGCGCCTTACCAATTATCGCTTTTTTGAATATAAAAACTACACAAAGATCTAGTTAGAAATTCTTTTACCCATGTGCTTGAAGCGCTTATGTGTCCACATATAAAACTCGGGAGCAGCATAAATTTGCTCTTCAACTTTACGCATGAACATTTCGGTAATTTCATAATCGGGTACTTCATGCACATTATCTGAAAGCACTTCAAAATAAGCTTCATAATGTCCCCTTTTTACTTTTTCCACTTTCAAATAAATGATATTCATATCATATTTTTTGGCTAAATATTCAGCTCCTGTATGCACAGGCACTTCAATGTTCAAAAATTTAGACCAATACGTTAGTGGTTTTACTTGTGGCGATTGATCGCTTGCAAACCCATACAAACACAATTCTTTTTTTAACGCATTGGCTTCAATGATTGCAACGCTTTCACGGTTATGAATTAAATACGCTTCAAATTTTGATCGGATATCATGGATAAGTTTGTCAAAATATTTGTTGTTTATTTTTTTATAAATAGCAAATCCTTTGAAACTTATTTTTTTATTAATCGACACAACCCACTCATAACTAGCGTAATGCGCGCACATCAAAGCAATGCTCTTTCCTTTTTTCTCTAAATCGTGGTAGACTTCAATATTTTTAAAAACGAAACGTTGATCAATTTGCTTTTGCGTAATGGACATGGTTTTCATGGTTTCTAAAAACATATCACAAAGATGCTGATAGGATTTGCGTTCAATTTTTCTGCGCTCTTTTTCTGACAAATGGGGCAATGCTAATTCTAAATTATGCCTAACCACTTTTTTACGGTACCCAACAACATAGTACATGATAAAAAATACAAAATCGGATAACATGTACAACAACCTAAAAGGCAAGTAGGATACAAAAAGTATCATGGGATAAAAAAGTATGTAAAGTAATAATTGCATTTAGATTATGTATGTGTAGGGATTATTTATGGTATTCATTTGTTTTCATACACTTAATAAATGTAGAATACGATGACAACAAAGACCAGTAAAAACCGCTGGAGCCATTTAGAAAATTCAATTCAATGAGGTATTTTTTTATGAATTCAAATTTGGTTTTGATAACAATAGAAAACACACTGTATTTCTTGTTTTTAGCAAATTTATTTGCGGCACCCAATTGTGTATATTGATTCAGTTTAGCTACATACGCTTGTAAGGAAGCATACGAATAATGTAAGCAGTGTCCTTTTAATTTCTTGGTTTTACCTGTTACAACAATTTCTTCATGAACGCTTGTCATACAAAATTCGCCTTTGGTTTTATTGAATAGCCTTAATATATTTCGATTACTTTCATTTCCATAATTAAAAACTTTACCAAAAAAGACCATTCTACTTTTAATGTAAAAACCATCATAATCATGGGATTCGGACTGAATGGAAGACTTCATTTCAGCTATGAGTTCATCTGTAAGTACTTCGTCTGCATCCAAGGACAATACCCAATCGTTGGTAGTTTGATCCAATGCAAATTGCTTTTGTTGACCAAATCCTTCAAATTTTTTGTAGATTACTTTTGCTTGGTATTTTTCACAAATTTCGACCGTTCGGTCTGTGCTTCCAGAATCTACAACAATGATTTCATCGACCCAATTGAGTTTTTTCAAACATTCTTCAATAATTCTTTCCTCATTAAATGCAATGATAAAAACCGATAGCTTTAAACTCATATAAATTATCTAAAAATATTTTATTTTAAAACACAAATATAATACTTTTGTTTCTAAATAGAAAACACTATGTCGCGCCTACCCATCTTAATGTATCACAATGTTTCTGAACTAAATAATGAAAGCAAAGGGCTGACTATTTCTACTGAAAAATTGGAAGAACAGTTTCAGTATTTAACGAAAAAAGGGTACACAAGTTTTCACCTTTCCGAATTAGAAAATAAAACCTCTATCCCCAAAAAACCGATCGTAATCACGTTTGATGATGTGACTGAAAATCAGTATCTACATGCCCTACCCTTGTTGCAGAAATACAATTTGAAAGCAACTTTTTACATCCCATTTTTTTACATCGGAAAAACCGATTTATGGAACAATGGTGTAGAAAAAATAATGACTTTGCAACAAATTAAAGACACCGATCTAGATACCATCGAATTTGGTTTTCATTCCTACATGCATGGAGATTACAACGCTTTATCTGACGATGAAATCAAAGCAGATTTTGATGCGTGCAAAAAAATAATTGAAGAAAATGATTTAAAAGTGCATCCTTCTGTTGCATATCCTTACGGAAGTTATCCCCGCAAAAATCCAAGAAATGCGCATTTCAAAACACAACTTGAAAAAAACGGAATAAAATATGGGCTACGTATTGGAAACAGACCCAATACTTTTCCGTTTAAGAAAAATCATGAAATCCAACGTATTGACATAAAAGGCGAAGAAAGTTTGTCAAAATTTATTTATAAAATTAATTACAACCACATCATAAAAAGATAACTACTAATATGGACATCAACCAAGAAATTCACAATGCTTTTGAAGTGATTAAAAATGGGGGAATCATTCTTTACCCAACCGATACTGTATGGGGAATTGGTTGTGATGCTTCCAACCCAGAAGCCGTCTCAAAGATTTTTCAACTCAAAAAAAGAGTCGAAACACAAAGCATGATATGCCTCATGAACGGAGAAAAAATGATGTACACAGTATTCAAAGAAATTCCGGAAGTGGCTTGGCAAATCTTAGATCTTTCTGAAAACCCTACCACATTAGTACTTGACAATCCAAGAAATGTAGCCTCAAATTTAATAGCTGCCGATAAAACACTTGGTATACGAATCGTGAAAGAACCTTTTTGTTTCAAATTGATGGAACGCATGAAAAAACCATTGGTTTCAACTTCTGCAAACATATCGGGGCAACCCACTCCAAAATCATTCAAAGAAATAAGCCCTGAAATTATAAAAGGTGTAGACTATGTTGTAAATTTGCATCAAGATAAAATTGCCGGAAAGCCTTCTACCATAATAAAATTAACGAGCGATGCTCAAGTAAAAGTTATTAGGAAATAAGACAACCTGGTTTGAAATCATGAATTGAAACGTTATTTCATTTTTGATTTTCAAATTTTCAAATGGATACATGAATTATAAGTCAGCTATACAAAATAAAATCTTCGAAGTAATTTCGGCAGCATCTCAAGAACTGAACATAGAAAGTTATGTCATTGGTGGATTTGTTAGAGATTTTCTTCTCAAAAGAGATTTCAAAAAGGACATTGATGTGGTTGCTGTGGGCAGCGGTATTGAACTGGCCCTAAAAGTTTCTGAATTACTACCGAACAAGCCAAAAGTCCAAGTTTTCAAAACATACGGCACAGCCATGTTACGCTTTGAAGATACCGAAGTTGAATTTGTAGGTGCCCGAAAAGAGTCCTATCACTTTGACAGTAGAAATCCGGTGGTAGAAAACGGCACGCTCGAAGACGATCAAAACCGTCGCGACTTTACCATCAATGCATTGGCGTTATCCTTACATCCGACTACTTTTGGTGATTTAATTGACCCGTTCAATGGTGTCGCAGACTTAGAAAACAAAATCATCAAAACACCTCTTAACCCAGATATCACTTACTCTGATGATCCATTGCGTATGATGCGCGCCATCCGATTTGCTTCGCAACTGGGTTTTGAAATTGAAGAAAATTCGTTGCACTCCATTTCAAAAAATGCAGAACGCATCAAAATCATATCGGGGGAACGAATCGTTGATGAATTGAATAAAATTCTTTCAACAGAAAAACCTTCAATTGGTTTCTTATTATTGTACAAAACAGGGATTTTAGAAATCATATTACCGGAACTAACTGCATTGAATCAAGTAGAAGAAATAGAGGGACATACCCATAAAAATAATTTTTACCATACCCTAGAAGTTGTAGATAATATTTGTCCGAATACCGAGGATGTTTGGTTGCGTTGGTCGGCATTATTACACGATATTGGCAAAGCACCTACTAAACGATTCAATAAAAAACAAGGCTGGACTTTTCACGGACATGAATTCTTGGGAGGAAAAATGGTCAAAAAAATCTTTGAACGTTTACACATGCCTTTGAATCAAAAAATGAAGTTTGTTCAAAAAATGGTGATGATGAGTTCAAGGCCCATCGTGTTAGCAGAAGATATTGTTACGGATTCGGCAGTTCGAAGATTAGTCTTTGATGCCGGAGAAGATGTCGACCATTTAATGACACTTTGCGAAGCAGATATCACCACCAAGAACCCGGCAAAATTCAAAAAATACCACAACAATTTTGATGTTGTAAGAAGGAAAATAATAGAAGTAGAAGCAAAAGATCAGGTGCGCAATTTTCAACCTCCTATTTCGGGTGAAGAAATAATGTCGCTCTTTAATCTAAAACCTTCCCGAGAAATTGGCGTGCTCAAAGAAGCCGTAAAAGAAGCCATTCTTGAAGGGGAAATCCCAAATGAATACCAAGCTGCTTATGATTTTGTATTAAAAAGAGCTACTAAAATGGGAATTAATAAAGTTTAGTTTAGGATGAAAAAATACTTTCTTACATCGGCAAAAACTGCCTTAGTCTTGGTTTATTTAGTCATCATTGCTGGAGCATTGGTTCGAATGACGGGCTCTGGAATGGGCTGTCCCGATTGGCCAAAGTGCTTTGGGTATTACATTCCTCCTACCGAGGAAAAAGAATTGCTTTATACCGTTGGAAAGGAATATTCCAAAGGGCAAGTTATCATTAAAAACGAATCTCTTTTGGTTGCTAAGGAAGATTTTGTGGCTCCCAATAATTTCGAAAACACAAAGTGGGAAAAATACACCAAACACGACTACGCCATTTTCAATCCCTTTCATACATGGGTAGAGTATTTGAACAGATTAGTCGGAGCACTTGCAGGAATCGCATGTTTGATTACACTTTTTTTATCTTTTAGTTATTGGATAGAAAATAAAAAATTAGCACTGTTCAACCTACTGATTTGCTTTCTTATGGGATTTCAAGCTTGGCTGGGAAAAACCGTAGTCGATTCAGTCTTAAATCCCTATAAAATTACAACGCACATGTTGGCAGCATTACTAATTGTGGCTGTTCAATTATATGTTATCTATGCCGTTCAAGAAAAAAAATCCATCAAAAAGAGTGATGCTGAATTCAAATGGGTTTTATACGCCGCACTCGTATTAACAGTAATCCAAATTATTTTTGGTACACAAGTTCGAGAATCGGTAGACACCATCGTAGAAGCAGGTTTGCCAAAAGAAATCTGGATTCAAAATCCAAAAGGTGGCTTTTTAACACACCGTAGTTTTTCATTGTTGGTGGTCGCCGCCAATGCTTTTTTATTTTGGAGAAACAGATCGATATCGCTAGGATTTGAAAAAATGAATTGGATATTGGCAGTACTTTGTCTGGAGATTGCGTCGGGTATTGCCATGTATTATTTCAATTTTCCTTTTGGATCACAAACCATTCACATCGTAATGGCAACCTTACTTTTTGGAATACAACTTTATTTGGTTTTAGAAAACCGCAAACAAAACGCGTACTAAATACGTCCGACTATAGTGTCACAATACCGTCTTAACCATCATCAATGTCTAAACTGGCCGCACAAGATAAATTTATAGATTTATCAGATTATGGAAGACCTTTTGGAAAATTACTTGCTAATAGCCTGAAAAAAACACGCTTTACTCCTATCCATGTTACCCTTCTTTTTGGAGTTTCGGGTCTGATTGCCCTGTATTGTATTGGCACCGATCATTATGCATGGGCAGGTTTTTTCATCCTACTTAAATCTGGAATTGATGCGGCAGATGGTGAATTAGCACGTATAAAAAACACCCCATCCTATTGTGGTAGATACCTCGATAGCGTGTTTGATATTTGCTTGAACTTTCTCTTTTTGATGACGATTTGCTATGTATCCAACACCTCATTATGGATGACCCTTGTAGCCTTTTTTTGCATACAACTTCAGGGAACCTTGTACAATTATTACTATGTGATATTAAGAAACAAATCGGTGGGTGGAGACTCAACAAGTAAAGTTTTTGAATACAAAACACCAAGAGCCTTGCCTGGAGAAAGTCAGCAATCTGTCGATATTCTGTTTAAAATATATACCCTTGTGTATGGCGGATTTGATAAAATCATTCACAGCATGGACCAAAATGCGTACAAAGTAAAAACCTTACCCAACTGGTTCATGACGTTGGTTTCTTTGTATGGATTAGGTTTTCAATTATTAATCATCGCGGTACTTTTACCCATGGGACAAATTGAATGGATTATTCCGTTTTTTATTGCTTATTCTGTATTGATTTTTATATTGATTGGCATCCGAAAAACATACTTCAAATAATCAATCCAGCCATGCTTTGAACTCAGACACACGTTCACGTGAAACAATTACTTCTTCAGAAGAATAGGTTGGTAAAATTATTTTCAGCCTCGAATTAGAATACACTTGAATTTCCTTGATGGATTGCATCGGAATGATGAACTTTCGACTCACACGAAAGAAGTCTTTGGGGTTCAGTTCGGTTTCAAGAACATCTAAACTACTGTCTATCAGATAATCGCGGTTGTCATTGGTATGAATATAGGTTCCTTTGTTTTCACTAAACAAACATTCGACTTCCGAAACATCAATTACTTTGAGTTGCTGCCCAATTTTAATTGAAAAACGCTTTCTGTATTCTTTCGAAACGGGATTAACCAACATTTTTTTGATGGCTTCAAAATCAAAGAAACTTATGTTTTGTTGCTGAAATTGATTTTTGAATTTTGAAATTGCATTGATCAATTCCTCCTCATCTATAGGTTTTAATAAGTAATCGATACTATTGAGTTTAAAAGCCCGTAGCGCATATTCATCGTATGCAGTGGTAAAAATGACAGGGCTTTTAATATGGATTTGCTCAAAAATCTCAAACGACAATCCATCGGATAATTGGATATCCAAAAAAATCAAATCGGGATGCGGATGGTCTTGAAACCATTGCAGCGACTCCTCAACCGAATGCAATAACGATGTAATAGGATATCCCAATTTTTCGAGCTTTCGTTGCAATAAACGAGCGGCTGGTTTTTCGTCTTCAATGATAAGGATATTCATCCGATTACAATTTTATAATTCAACATTCGATATTCAATATGTATCCATAAGTTACTCCCACTTATTGGCATTTCGCTCCTTTTCCATCAACTCTTTAATTTTGCGTTCTTCCCAATCTTTCCCTAAGATGAAATACGGAACAAAAGTGGCCAATGCATGTGATGACAAACCGATTCCCCAGAAAAAAGCCGTCATAAAATTCTTAAACTGAAAATAACTTTCGCCTGGTTCTAGATTTTGAATGTTTACAATTACCAAAATGATATTGATAAATACATAAACTACTGCATGTGTGTAAAAACCTTTTATTTTTTTAACTCGTTTTACTGCTTCTTCATAACGAATTTGATCTGTATTGAAATTTTCCATGATTTTAATTGAATTTGTTATTGCTATTGATTTTGTTATTCCCAGTTGTTCTTTTTCTCCTTATTAATGATTTCTTGAATTTTTCGTTCTTCCCAAGATTTTCCGTAGCCAAATACTCCAAAGGCATGAAAAGTCAACCCCATTCCCCACCCCAACATAGGGAACCAAAACCATTGGTATCCAAAATAGGTAAAATAATTGATCAGAGCGAGTGATGGAATTACGATACAATACGAAATTAGATTTCCATAAAATCCTTTTAATTGCTTTACTCTCTCTTTTGCTCGAGCATAAGCATTGTATTCTTCATTAAAATTAGTTGTCTTCATCTTGGTTAGTTGTTTGGTTAATATGGGTAAATACACTTTGAAACTGGAAGTATCTTGCACAATTTTAACTTTACGGGCGGTCAATAAAGCATACCGGTTGACGATGTTTTGCAATCCCACTCCATTTCCGTCTGAAAGCACTTCTTTTTTTTGTAAATTATTTTCAATAACTAGCTGATTGTCTTCAATGCTGATTTTGATGTGCAAGGGTTTTGAATCACTTACACTGTTGTGCTTGATGCAGTTCTCAAGCAATAATTGAAGCGACAATGGAACTACTTTTGCTTCTTCATCAAAGCAATCCGGCAAATCAAAGTGAATGCTGTTTTCAAATCGCATGGCCAATAATTGCATGTACATTTCGGCGAATGCTAATTCTTCACTGACCGCAACCAATTCTTTGTTTTTTTGTTCCAATACATAGCGGTAAATTTTGGATAATGATGTGGTGAATTTTTGAGCATTTGCAGGATTCTCTTCAATGAGTGAACTTAACACATTCAGACTATTAAATAGAAAATGAGGGTCGATTTGGTTTTTTAAACTTTCAAATTGCGCGTTGGCGGTTGTTGCAATTATTTTTTGCTCCTTGACTTTATTTTCTTGTATTGTTTTGTAAAAATAAAAAGCATGAAAGGCAAGTGTTACAATAAAGGTGATGATTGTGGCCACCAAATAATTCGAAGGTTTTTCATTGGCAAAAAAAGCAGTAAAACTTGCGCTTTCGATGAAAACATCTTCATAAACACGAAGTACAAAAATCAGTACCATCGAAAGTACAAAAGAGCTCAAAAACCCGATGATGATTCTCTTTTTTGAAAACCGTTCAGTTTGAAATTTTTCGTCAAAATAGATAAACAAAGAGGCATTTCCCATGTATAATACCATACCATAAAGAAAGGTGTACCCAAAATTAACGAGCAAGTTTACATCAAACTGAACCGCAACACCCGTAATTATTTTAACTAAAAACAACAGGATGGTTATAGCAATTGATAACACGATGGCTCTAGGTACTTCTTTGATTAATTTTTGAATCATGATTCGTAGGTTATAAAAATAGGTAGCGCAAAAGCACACTCAAATTTAAAATTAATAATAATATAAATCGCATCATTTTATATTTGTTTTATTTGATGGAGCAAAGTTGCACTAAAGAAATCAGTAGAAAAAAAAGAAAAGGATGAGTTGTTGATTTTTGAGGATGAAATGTAAAAAGCAAAAAATTACACTAGCCCAGATAGCAACGGAAAGCCTTTTGAAAGGGCAGCCCTTTCTTTTCTTGAAACAAAAAAGCGACCCGCGGAAGCTCTTTTTGTGATTAGAAAAAGGGGATGAACTAAAAAAGCTTGGAGTGAATAGCTGGATTGGCTACTTGAAAATCTTATTAACAAAACGTACTTCAGAATTCGGATTTCATAATTTATATTTTACCTTTGGCTTTTAATAAAAAATGGAATATGGTTTATAAATTTAGAGTGATTCTGGATGCCGAAGAGGATATTTTTAGAGATATCGCGATTTTGGAAAACGATACTTTGGAAGACTTACACAATGCAATTGTAAATGCATTTGGATTTGACGGATTGGAAGTTGCTTCTTTTTATACTTGTGATGACACTTGGAATCAGGAAGAAGAAATCCCAATGTTTGATGCCGGCGATATACCCGGAGAGCAGAAAACAATGAGTGATTACGAATTGGCTGATCTATTGAACGAAGATCAAACGAAAATCATTTATGTCTATGATTTCATCAATATGTGGACGTTCTTGGTTGAGTTGGCTGCTGTAGAAGAAATAGCCGCAGGAAATACGTATCCAGAAACTATTTTTTCACATGGAGAAATGCCAGCTGAGGCAATGGAAAAACATTTTGAAGCCGATTTAGAGGAAGATCCGTACAATGAATTTGAAGATGAATTGGATGAAGACGATTTGGATATGTTTAGCGGAGACGATAGTTTTGAAGACTATGGTTTTGAAGAAAATTGGAATTAATCAACCTTGCACCTAATATTTTATACCACCTATGATCAATTTATTTAATACCCATATTGAAAGCTTATCCATTCACCGAGTGGGAAATAAAAGCCGAAATGAATCGATGTTTTTATCAGAAAATCCATACGGGTTAAATGACGAGATTGTTCCGTTACTTAAAGAATACTTCTTTAAATCGTTTCGTGAAAAAGAAGAAAATTATTATCAGTTTGCACACGAAGTAGACTTAGAATACAATGAAATGTTCAATTTGGCTACCGCTGTTTTTGAAAAACCTAGCGATATTCACGAACTATCTAAAAAGATCACCCAACATTTATTTGAGCAATCCAACCACCCACACATAAAAAATGGTGAGGTGTATGTAACATATCTAACCAATGTATCTATCGACAATAACATTGTGGATGCAATTGGCGTTTTCAAAAGTGAATTGCGTACCGATTTTCTTCAATTTGAAGAAGCAAACAACAACCTTGAAATGGTTTTGCAAGAGGGTATTAACTTGAACCGTTTGGACAAAGGATGTTTGATTTTTAACCACAAAAAAGAAGAAGGTTATAAAATATTGACCGTAGACAGCAATCGTTACGATGCGCGATACTGGTTGGAACATTTCTTGTCTGTAGATGCATTTCAGGATGAGAACTTTATGACCAAAAAATACTTGAAATTTTGCCAAAGTTTTGCAAAAGATGTTGTATTTCCTGCAGAAGACAAAAAAGAAGAAGTGATGTTTATGAACCGTGCTGTGAATCATTTTGCAAAGAACGACTTGTTTGAAGAAACCGCTTTTTTAAATGATGTCTTGGACAATCCCGATTTGATTCCGGAATTTAAAAACTACAAAGTAGACAAAGGTGAAAAATTCAGCATTGAAGATGTAACCAGCTTCCCTATTGCAAATGCAGCCGTAACCGATGCCAGAAGATCCATCAAAAATGTGATCAATTTGGATACCAACATCCAAATAAAATTGGATTTCATCAACCCAGACAGCGCTGAAAAATTTGTTGAAAAAGGCTGGGACGAAGAAAAACAAATGTATTATTACTTGGTATATTTCAACAAAGAGCAAAAAAGCTAATTAAACTTATATTTCAATAAAAGAACCTCGATTATCTTGTATAACTGAGGTTTTTTTATGTTGAAGAGAACTATCTATTCTATCGCTAACAAAAAAAAGTTTAAAGCATCCGAAAATTAAACCTTACCAAATAAAATCATTCTAAAACTCAACTCGTTTTCCGAATATTTTCTCATAATAAATTTGATAAAATAATTGGTTCGAGAGCAAAATATTTTTGTATTTTTATCCAATGAAAAAGTCCCTACAACTAGCAATACTCTTATTATTTATAACTGCGAATTGTTTTTCACAATTTAGTAAAACGCATTATATTCCACCACTATCCAATTCGGATAGTCAGGATCCACTAGGTCAGTACATGTATATTTCTTGTCCGAGTGTGACTCCGATCAGTTTTCAAATTCAAGAAATTGGCGGCTCCGTAATCAACGGAACTGTCAGCAGAGACAATCCCTATGTTCATCAAATTGGGACCGGACCTGGTTCACAAATACTGATTTCCGACAATGAAGTTAATACGGTTAAGAACAATAAAGGGTATATAGTGCAAGCCCAAGATTTGGTCTATGTAAATGTTCGACTTACCGCCTCAACTGATTTTCAAGCCGGCGGATTGGTTTCAAAAGGAAGCGCTGCCTTAGGAACCGTTTTTAGAATTGGAGCTTTTATCAATACGGGAGTAGCCAGTACTAGCTCAAATCATTACACATTTGCTTCCATTTTAGCAACCGAGAACAATACTACAGTATCTTTCGGCGACATAAAAACAGGGGTTCAGTTGATCAATAATGCGGCGGCAGGAAATAATCCAACACCCATTACTTTACAAGCTGGAGAAAGTTTTGTGATTGCTGTTAAAGGACCTACCAATGCCAATCGAGATGGACTGATTGGTGCGTCCATTATTTCAGACAAACCTATTGCAGTCAACTGTGGTTCTTTTGCAGGGAGTAATGGAACTACCACCAATCTTGATTTGGGTATGGATCAAATTGTTTCGGCAGAACGAACGGGTAGCGAATATATTTTCATCAAAGGTGATGGCGTTGACGTAACAGAAAGACCTTTGATTGTTGCCAACGAAAATGGAACCCAAGTATTTTTGAATGGTAGTGCCACTCCGTTTACAACCTTAAATGCTGGACAATATTTAGCATTAACAGGTGCTGATTTTTCTACAAATGAAAATTTATATGTGCAAACGTCAAAAAATGTGTTTGCTTATCAAGGAATTGGAGGATCATCGAGTCAGGCCAATCAAAACATGCATTTTGTACCACCATTGAGTTGTCAAACGCCAAAATCAATCAATAACATTCCTTTACTGAATGAAGTTGGAGCTCTGCAATCCTTTATTGGAACGGTATGTGTGGTTACAAAAACAAATGCGACTCTGACCTTCACCATCAACGGAAATAATTACACTTTAGCCACCTTACCCGGATCAATTGGTGTAACTGGCCCTTTGTCTGTAACAGGAAATCCCAATTATGTGACCTATACATTTTCTGGATTAACGGGAAACATCTCGGTGTATTCAACAGAACAAGTTTATTTATCGTACTATGGTTCAAGCGGTGCCGCAACTTATGGAGGCTTCTATTCCGGATTTACATTCAAACCTGAAATTGTATTTGAATCCACTGTTTCGACACAAGCCAATTGTATTCCGAATATCAATTTAGAGGTCAATTCCATTAGTAATTTTGATGTGTACCAATGGTATTTTAACGGCAATCCGATTATAGGTGCAACATCCAATAGCTACGTTCCTACTGCCCCTGGTTACTACAAAATTAAAGCTTCATTAACCGAATGTGGCATTGATTATTTTTCGGATGAGATACCCGTAAGTTCTTGCTCGAACGACATTGACACCGATGGCATAAACGATAATATTGACAATGATATCGACAATGACGGAATCCTAAATTGCACGGAATCCTACGGAAACCAAACCATTTCTTTAGCCAATACTGCGGCAGGAAGTGTGAGTGTGGGCACCTACTCGTCCACTTTTACAGGAGCTATCACAACATCTACAACTGCAAGCGCGGTTCCTTTTATCGGAAATGCTGATGGAAGTTTCATTACGGATGTTCCAGCTGGAAGAACGAATTGGGTTCAATATGAATTAAATTTTACGCAACCAATAACGTTAGGATTAGAATATGTAACAACAGCCAATGCATCCGATTTGCTTAATTCAAATGCAGAATACATTGTAAATTCTGAAACAAACAGATCGATTACTGTATTAAATCCAAACAATCAATTATTGATTGACACCAATTATGACGGTATTTTTGAAACGGGAATAACACAATACTCCTCTTTTGAAATTCGTTTTCGTATCAATTCGGCTACTCTTGCTGCCGGAACGGGTACTTTCAAATTCATTGTTCATGATGCCAATATGATCAAAATAAAGCATAAGAATTTAATTGACACAGCTCCTAACAAATCGACATTCAAAATCAAAGCACTCTGTGTCTCTAATGATTCGGATGGAGACGGGGTTTCAGATCAAAATGATCTGGATTCAGACAACGACGGGATTCTAGATGTGGTTGAATCTCAAGGTGTAAATTATGTAGCCTTATCTGGAGTTGACAACAACCTAGACGGTGTGGACGATGTGTTTTCAGCTAGTTTTTTACCTGCAGACACAGATAATGATGGTGTTTTAAACTATTTGGATTTGGATTCGGATAACGACGGTATCTACGATTTGAATGAATCGGGATCGAATGCAGTCGATGCCAACCTAGACGGAATCATTGATCTAGGATCTTCTAGTTTTGGTACAAATGGATTGTATGATTTATTAGAAACCTCACCTGACAATTCCGTAATTAATTATACGTTAGCAAATACAGATGCTACATTATTTGATTATGTAGATTTAGACTCCGATGCAGATGGATGTAATGATGTCGTTGAAGCTGGATTTTTAGATTCGAATTTTGATGGAATCCTGGGCGCAAATACACCCCCTACAGTTGATGTAAAAGGGCTAGTAACAAGCAGTGTTGGGTATACCATTCCTCATCCAAATTACATCACAAGCGCACCGATTATTATTGACCAACAGCCTATTGATAGCGCATCTTGTGAATCGCAACAAACCATTACTTTTGAAGTACAGGCATCCAATATTACATCGTTTCAGTGGGAAGTTTCTGTTGATGGAGGAACCACTTGGACTGCATTGGTTAACAATACTTTGTATTCGGGTGTAGCCCAAAATATACTTTCTGTTGTCAACGCAACTCCAAGCATGTTAGGATACAAATACCGTGTGTTATTGAATAGAACAGGAAATTCATGTAACGTATACTCGAGTGTTGCAACCCTTTCAATCTATTCTTTACCAGTTGTAGCCCCTTCTATTACCATGGTACAATGTGATGATGATACGGATTTGATTTCAAGTTTTAACCTGACTCAAAAAAACCCAACTATTTCAGCCAATTTCAGTAACGAAACCTTTACTTATTACTTTACCCAATTGGGTGCTGAAACAGAAAACCCTTCAGAATTAATAACGAATCCTGTAGCTTTTTCAACTTCTGATACAACCGTGTATGCACGTGTGGAAAACATCAATGGCTGTTACAGCATTAGCGCAATCCAATTAATTGTATCATTTACTCAAATACCCAGTTCGTTTCATATCGATGACATTGTTGAATGTGATGATTTTATTGATGCTATCAACGATGATTATGATGGAATTTCGTTATTTGACTTTTCGTATGTAACCCAGTTGATATTAGATGAATTACCAACAACAGGTAATTACAACATCAATTATTATAAAACAGAAGCAGACTATCAAGCTGAAACAGATATCAACGGAAATTCATTAGCAATTCCGGCTACAGACTATGCCAATTATAGAAATATCGGATTCCCAAATACACAAACGATTTGGGCACGAGTAGAAAGTAACACCACCAACGATTGTTATGGAATTACAAAATTTAATTTGGTGGTAGAACCAAAACCGATCATTCACAATGTGGGTGTGAATAATGTAATTAGAGGTTGTGATAGCAATAATGATGGAGATCTTATTTTCAATACCTCCCAATTGGAATCGAATTTATTGAATGGTCAAACAAATAAAATACTAGAATATACCGATCAATTAGGGAATGCTATTCCAAGTCCGTTTCCTGCAACTTATCAAGTGATCAATACAGCGACTATTTTTGTAAAAATGATCAATGACACCGATCAACAATGTTTTGAAACTGGAAGTTTTCAATTTGTGGTTGACAGTACACCAATCATTTATAGTTTAGCCCCAGGAACCTTGACAAAATGTGATGACGAATCAGATCCAAGATTACAAGACGGAATCATAACGTTTGACACCTCTCAATTAGAAACCTTATTACTACAAGGCCAAACTGGGTTAGAAATTACCTATACTTCAGAAAATGGCACCGTTTTATCGAGTCCGCTACCTCCATTATTTCCAACAACAACTCAAAATGTTTTAATGACCGTTAAAAATCCATTGAACCCAAATTGTATTGCGCAAACTACCTTACAATTTATTGTCAATGAACTTCCAAATATCGATTTGAATCTTGATGGACATGATACTGCCTTGGTTTGTAAAAACCTACCCGATTATTATGTTAATATTACAGCTGGAGATTTTATAGGACATCCGTTCAATATTTTTAGTTTTCAGTGGTATTTAAATGGCGTTATCCTACCAGGAAAAACTACCTACAACATCAATGTAAATAAACCAGGCACTTACACCGTAGTGGTTACAAATAGTGCAGGTTGCAGCAGAACGAGAACTATTGTCGTGACCGAATCAGAAATTGCAACCATCACTTCTGTTGACATCACCGATTTTACAAATAACAACACGGCAACAATCAATGTAACCGGAATGGGTACCTATGTTTACAGTATTGGAGAAGAATACGGTGCATATCAAACATCCAACTTTTTTGATAATTTGCCGATGGGATTCCATCAAGTGTATGTGAGAGACGAGAAAGGATGTGGTACTAGAGAAGAATTGATTTCAGTATTAGGTGTTCCTCAATTTTTTACACCAAACGGAGACGGAATCAATGATTATTGGAATGTCAAAGGAGCAAATGCTAGATATTCTTCCAAAATTGTCATTACCATTTTCGACAGAACCGGAAAATTCATCAAACAAATCAGCCCAAGCGAATTTGGTTGGGACGGAACTTACCAAAACGAAAAACTTCCTTCCGATGACTATTGGTATTCAATGGTACTAGAAAACGGTATTATTTACAAAGGTCACTTCAGTTTGAAGCGATAGAGAGTACAAAACAAAAACGCTATAAAACAAAAAACCATCAACATTACGTTGATGGTTTTTTTTTGGATTGAAATAATAGAATTAGATTTTAAATCTCTTTCTATCGTTTTCTGTTAAATATATTTTACGCAAACGAATTGATTTAGGAGTTACCTCAACATATTCGTCTTTTTGAATGTATTCCAACGCTTCTTCTAAAGAGAAAATGATTGGAGGAATAATTCTAGCTTTTTCATCATTTCCAGACGAACGTACATTCGATTGTTTTTTAGCTTTCGTTACGTTGATACACATATCATCGCTTCGAGAGTTTTCACCAATAACTTGTCCTTCATAGATTTCGTCGTTTGGATTTACAAAGAATTTACCACGATCTTGTAATTTATCGATAGAATAAGGAATCGCTTTTCCGTTTTCCATAGAAATCAAAGATCCATTGTTTCTTCCAGGTATATCACCTTTGAAAGGTTCGTAACCAATATAACGGTGTGACATGATCGCCTCACCCGCTGTAGCAGTTAATAATTGATTTCTTAATCCGATGATTCCACGAGATGGAATGTTGAATTTCACAATCATACGCTCACCTTTAGCCTCCATAGAAAGCATTTCTCCTTTACGGATAGATACGAATTCTACCGCACGACCTGAAAGATTTTCTGGTAAATCGATGGTTAACTCTTCAATTGGCTCACATTTTTTACCATCAATTTCTTTGATGATAACTTGTGGTTGTCCAATTTGTAACTCATACCCTTCTCTTCTCATTGTTTCGATAAGAACAGACAAGTGAAGTACACCACGTCCAAAAACCATGAATTTATCAGCTGAATCGGTTTCACCCAATTTCATTGCTAAGTTTTTTTCTAACTCTTTCGTCAGACGATCTCTAATATGACGCGACGTTACAAATTTACCTTCTTTACCAAAGAAAGGCGAATCGTTAATGGTGAACAACATACTCATTGTTGGCTCATCAATAGCAATCGTTTGTAGTGCTTCTGGATTTTCAAAATCAGCAATAGTATCACCAATTTCAAATCCTTCTACACCAATAATGGCACAGATATCTCCAGCAATAACTTGAGTTACTTTTTTACGACCAAGTCCTTCAAAAGTATGTAATTCTTTAATACGTGATTTCATGATCGTACCATCTCTTTTTACCAAAGAAATTGGCATTCCTTCATTTAATACTCCTCTTTCTAATCGACCGATAGCGATACGACCTGTAAAAGATGAGAAATCCAATGATGTAATCAACATTTGAGGTGTTCCTTCAGAAACTTTAGGTGCTGGGACATTAGCAATCACCATATCTAACAAAGGTTCTATGTTTTCAGTTTGGTTTTTCCAATCGTCTGACATCCAGTTATTTTTAGCTGAACCATATACGGTTGGGAAATCAAGTTGCCATTCTTCTGCACCCAATTCAAACATCAAGTCAAAAACTTTTTCATGAACTTCTTCTGGTGTACAGTTTTCTTTATCAACTTTATTAATTACAACACATGGTTTTAATCCTAAGTCAATTGCTTTTTGCAAAACAAAACGAGTTTGAGGCATTGGTCCTTCAAAAGCATCTACTAATAAGCAAACTCCATCAGCCATATTTAAAACACGTTCCACTTCACCACCAAAATCGGCGTGACCAGGAGTATCAATAATGTTGATTTTTGTTCCTTTGTAGGTTACTGATACATTTTTTGAGGTAATCGTAATTCCTCTTTCACGCTCAAGATCATTATTGTCAAGGATTAGATCCCCTGTATTTTCGTTTTCACGAAATAATTGACAATAATACATAATTTTATCAACCAAAGTAGTTTTACCGTGGTCAACGTGGGCAATAATTGCAATGTTTCTAATAGATTCCATCTGTTATTTTTAATGGGTGCAAAGGTACACTTTATTTTGAGATAAAAAATAGTTTCCTGTTCTTTCGGCAATTAAATGACTATTTGATCCTGATTTAGAAAAATAAAGGCATAAAAAAAGCTCTCAAAATGAGAGCTTGATAGTATATTGAAAATTATAATATTATAATTTAGATACGTGTTTTGTTAATTTAGAAACTAAATTAGAAGCTTTATTATCGTGGATAATGTTTTTCTTAGCTAATTTATCAATCATTGAGATAACATTAGAAAGTTTAGCAGCAGCGTCAGATTTATCAGTAGCTAATCTTAATGCTTTGATCGCATTACGAGTAGTTTTGTGTTGATATCTGTTTAACACTCTTTTCTTTTCGTTACTTCTAATTCTTTTTAAAGCTGACTTATGATTTGCCATTTTGTTTTAATTTTTTCTTTTAAATAAAATAATTTGTAGCCCGTAGGGGAATCGAACCCCTCTTACCAGAATGAAAATCTGAGGTCCTAACCGATAGACGAACGGGCCAGCTATATTTTTACGCTAATTTATTAACGTGCTTTGTCAATTTGCTTTTCAAGTTAGCCG
>JACCDN010414094.1_pt1 | contig 28103 bp, 24 predicted proteins | sample 7441691 | NCBI WGS metagenome assembly JACCDN01 (sample SAMN15323439, study PRJNA562643) | freshwater metagenome | isolation source: river surface water | place: USA:Blue River Watershed | collected 2017-08-16 | reverse complement strand
CTCTCTGGTAACTCGCCGCTCTCAGGCTTTGCACCAGCTGCGAACTTGATGAAGAAGCTCTCGTCGCCGGCCAGGTTCTTGGTCTCGCGCAACACCCACTCAACCTGACGCTTGGCCGGGGTGTCCTGGGCGGCGATACCCTCGCGGAGGCTGCGAAGGTAGCCCTCAACCGCACCGGGCACGGCGCGCAGACGAGCCGCGATGTGGGTCCAGTCCTGCTCGGTCGCGGTAGGCGAAATGTCGAAAATGTCGCGGATGCCCTGAGCCGGTGAGGTCAGCACATCGAGGTCGCGCTTCCAGAGGCCGGTCTCGCCGATCTCGATGCTGAGTCCGAGCGAGCGCTGCATGGCGTCCAGAGTTACTTCGTCAACGGCATCCTGCGGGGTCGCGGTTGAAAGTTCGGCGAGCACCTTCTTGGTCTCGGCCATCTGACGCTCGTGCGCCTCTGGTGATGGGTCATCGAGTTTGTCCTCGAGGCCTGGGCGGCCGATGTAGGTCGAGTAGCTTGGGCTGAGCTCGGCCATCTTGTCGACCCAGCGGTCGGCAATCTGATCAATCTGAGTAGTTTCACGCTTCATCGCAGATTCCTTCCCTCAGTGCGAACTGTCGTTGCAAACGGGTTGTAGCTGAGAGTTAGTGCAAAGGGGCTGGTGTGGCTTATCTGGTGCGCGAGGCGAACTTCCACTGACCGGGCCCAGGTTGAATCGAACCCCTCAGCATGGATGCGTTACGCGACCAAGTAGAGGTTAGTTTACGCTCGAGTCCGGCAGTTTGCTGCTGGGCTTCGGCGTTGGCTGCGGCGATCAGCGCGATTACTGTGGCCAGCTCTTCAGGAGTCGGGTTGCCTCGCACCACCTGCATCAGCTGCTGCAGCTGTTCGGTTGAGTTCTGCTCTTGGCTCATGGTTACAGCGGAATGTTTCCGTGCTTTTTCGGCGGCAGGTTCGAACGCTTGGTGCGCAGGGCTCGAAGCGCCTTGATCACCTGGATGCGGGTCGCGGCCGGCTCGATGATTCCGTCGAGCTCGCCTCGCTCGGCGGCCAAGAACGGGCTGGCCACGTTGTAGGTGTACTCGGCAGCGAGCTTTGCGCGAACCGCGTTCACGTCTGCACCGCTCTCTTCGGCCCGCTTGATCTGCTCGCGGAACAGAATGTTTACAGCACCCTGACCACCCATGACCGCGATCTCTGCGGTCGGCCAGGCCAGGTTGATGTCAGCACCCAACTGCTTCGAACCCATGACGATGTATGCGCCACCGTATGCCTTGCGGGTAATCACGGTGACCAGCGGCACGGTCGCCTCGGCGTATGCGTAAAGCAGCTTCGCGCCTCGCCTAATCACACCCGCCCATTCCTGGTCGGTACCTGGCAGGTAGCCTGGCACATCCACCAGGGTCAGAATCGGAATCGAGAATGCGTCACAGAAACGCACGAAACGGGCGGCTTTTTCGCCTGCGTCGATGTTTAGGGTTCCGGCCATCTGTTGCGGCTGATTGGCCACGATGCCGACGCTTCGGCCATCAACTCGTGCAAAACCGATCAGGATGTTTGGTGCGAACAGTGGCTGAACCTCGAGGAACTCATTGTCATCGACGATGCTCTCGATGATGGTGTGCATGTCGTAAGGCTGGTTTGGTGAGTCAGGAATCACCTTGTCGAGCTTGCGGTCTTCATCGGTGATTTCGAGCTCGGCGTGCGAGTCAAAGACCAGAGTCTCGCTCAGGTTGTTCTCGGGCAGGTATGACAGCAGCGCACGAGCGTAGTCAATCGCGTCATCCTCGTCGCTGGCCAGGTAGTGGGCAACACCCGATCGCTCGTTGTGAGCGCGAGCACCACCGAGCTCTTCCATGCCGACGTCCTCGCCTGTCACAGTCTTGATCACGTCTGGGCCGGTCACGAACATGTTCGAGGTCTTATCGACCATGATTACGAAGTCAGTCAGCGCAGGTGAGTAAACAGCGCCACCAGCGGCAGGGCCCATGACGATCGAGATCTGTGGGATCACACCCGATGCCATGGTGTTGCGCTTGAAGATTTCGCCGTACTTGCCGAGCGCGATTACGCCCTCCTGAATGCGAGCGCCACCTGAATCGAGGATGCCGATCATCGGCACACCGGTTGCCAGCGCCAGATCCATGACCTTGATGATCTTGTTGCCGGCTGCCTCGCCGAGCGAGCCGCCGAAAATCGTGAAGTCCTGCGAAAACAGTGCGACCTGGCGACCGTTGATGGTGCCAACGCCGGTGACCACCGAGTCACCGTACGGGCGCTTCGCATCCATGCCGAATGCCGTGCTGCGGTGACGAACGTACTCGTCAATCTCGACAAATGAGCCCGGGTCGAGCAGCGCTTCGATGCGCTCGCGAGCGGTCTTCTTGCCCTTGGCGTGCTGCTTCGCAATCGCCGCCTCGCCTGCGGCGGTTACCGCCTCGTGATACCTGGCCCGAAGGTCGGCCAACTTGCCAGCTGTGGTGGCGATATCTGGGTTGATTCGAATGGCCTGGGTATAGGTATTCTCAAAGGTCATGGGGTTAGCCTAACGGCGATAGAACCCATATTGTTTGAAGGTTTTCCACTAAGGGATGCCGTTTTCGTTAGTGAAATGCCACAGTCTGCCGCGTCCCGTGCACCCCTGCGAGTACTCTTTGAGCCATGACCGAGTTCGAGCTGCTTGCCCAGCGAATTCCGCTGCTGTCCCACGTTGAAAGCACCGGTTCGACCAACACCGATCTGATTCGGGGATCCGCCGTTGGCTCGCTGCCAAGTCACGCCGAGCTGCCTGACTTTGCGGTGCGAGTCGCTAACTTTCAAACGGCCGGCCGTGGCCGCAGTGGTCGAGCCTGGACCGCACCTGCCGGCTCGAGCCTGTTCGTCTCGGTGCTGCTGAAACCTCAGCCGGCCATCGCGGCCGACGCGTTCTCGTGGTTGCCGCTGATGGCCGGGCTCGCCATGAGTCGCGCGGTGCAGCGCATCCTGCCAGCTGGTGTCGCGGTCGGCGTCAAGTGGCCAAATGACGTGCTTATCGAGAGCGGCTCAGCTGCAGCCAAGGGTTTTGGCGGCCACCTCAAGGCGTCGGGGGTGCTCAGCGAGCTGCTGCCCGATCTCTCGGGAGTGGTAGTTGGAGCCGGACTAAATCTCACCCAGAGCAAAGATGAGTTGCCGGTGGAAACCGCGACTTCGATTCGTTTGGCGCTCGCCGAATCCGAGTCTTCAGCGCAGACGCCATCGCGCGCCGAAATGCTCGGGTCTTACCTTGACGAGCTGCAGGCACTGTATCGACCGTTCGTTGCCGCCGCCGGAGACGCCGCGGCCAGCGGTTTGCGAGAGGCTGTGTTGCTGAACTGCCTCACTCTGGATCGCCGCGTTCGCGTGATTCTGCCCGATGCCAGTGAGCAATTGGGGGTAGCCAAAGGCATCGACTTCTCGGGTCGACTCCAGGTGCTCTTTGACCACGAGGATGCGGTTCGCGCGGTTGCTGCCGGCGACGTCATGCACTTACGGCACAATTAACGAGTGAGTTCATCGGGTTTCGTCTCTGAGTTTCGGTATGCGCGCATTCGTGCGCGAGCCACGACGCTCGTGCTGCCGATGCTGCTGCTCGCCGGCGAGAGTGCCGCACTCACCGTGATTGGCCCGAGGTTGCCGAGTGACGCATCCGCGGCCTGGTTGACGACACTGTTTTATGCGGTGGCCGCTGCTCTGGCTTTGGCTTTCTGGTTCTTTCCAGTCGTGAAGTATCTGGCCACCTGGCTCGAGATAACGAATGCAAATGTTTTTGTGCGCGATCGCCTGCTCGGCGCGGCCCGCAAGGTTGCGCTGTCGAAGATTCTGGACGTTCGCGTCGAATCGAAATCGACTTTGATTTTGGTGACCGCTGATCAGGGCGAAATCGAGTTTGCGCGACTGGCTAAGGCCAAGACTGTCGCGGCAGAACTCAAGAAGCTGCTGGGCTAGGAGCAAGAGATGACCGAATCGCAAAAGCCGAAAGTCGTTGGCGTAATCGGCGGCGGCCAGCTGGCTCGAATGATGCTTGCGCCCGGTATCCACCTCGGACTCGAGGTTCGGGTGTTGGCTGAGACAGAGGGCTCGTCGGCGGCACTCGGCGCAACGATGGTTGGCGACTACAACCAGCTCGACGTGGTTCTGAACTTCGCCAGAACAGTGGATGTCATCACCTTCGATCACGAGCACGTTCCACTTGGTGTGCTGCGCGAACTCGAGGCACGCGGCGTTAGCGTTCAGCCGCCCTCAAAGGCTCTCGCGTTTGCCCAGAACAAACTTCACATGCGCCAGCGACTGACCGAACTTGGCCTGCCGATGCCGGCCTGGGCCGAGATTCAGACCGCCGAGCAACTCGAGGAATTCATTCAGCAAAACGGGGGAGTCGCAATTCTGAAGACTCCGATTGGTGGCTACGACGGCAAGGGTGTCCGAGTGGTCAGGTCCACCGCGGATGCTGCCGATTGGCTTAGCCCGAACATTCTGGAATCGGTTGGCGGCAGCCTGCTTGCCGAAGAGAAGGTTGACTTCGTTCGCGAGTTGGCACAGCTTTCCGCCCGCCGCTCGAGCGGTGAATTCCAGGCCTGGCCGCTGGTGCAGACCAACCAGCAAAACGGAGTCTGCGCCGAGGTCATCGCACCGGCTCCGAATGTTGATTCCGAGCGGATGCGACAAGCGGCTGACATCGCTCGCACCGTCGCCGATGGCCTGGGCGTGACCGGTGTGCTAGCGGTCGAGATGTTTGAGAGTCGCGATGGTCGCCTGCTGATCAACGAGCTCGCCATGCGGCCGCACAACTCGGGACACTTCTCGATCGAGGGTTCGGTGACCAGCCAGTTTGAGCAGCACCTTCGGGCAGTCAGCGATTTGCCGTTGGGCTCGACCGAGCCTCGAGCCAACTGTGCGGTGATGGTCAACCTGCTCGGCGTTGACGACCGGAACGACTTCGTTTCGCGTTTCGCGGCTGCGATGCAGGCGCATCCCGAAGCAAAGTTTCACACCTACGGCAAGAGTGCCCGCAAAGGTCGCAAGATGGGCCACGTTACCGTGTTGGCCGAAACCGCCGAATCGGCTCTAGAGCAAGCACGTGCCGCTGCCGCCGTTTTGCGCGACTAAAAACTAAAATTTAGGGGTTCGCGAATCCTTAGGAGCAGTCATGGCAAACCCCCTCGTCGGCGTTGTGATGGGCTCGGATTCTGACTGGACCGTGATGTCGGATGCCGCCGCGGTTCTCAAGGATTTCGGAATCGAATTTGAAGTCGAGGTGCTTTCAGCACACCGCACCCCGGAACGAATGATCGAGTGGGGCAAAGCTGCGGCCGACCGTGGGCTCAAGGTGGTCATCGCCGGTGCCGGTGGCGCGGCACACCTGCCGGGCATGCTGGCTTCGGTAACCACCCTTCCAGTCATCGGCGTTCCGGTTCCGCTTGCCAAGCTCGACGGACTCGACTCGCTGCTATCGATCGTGCAGATGCCTGGCGGAATCCCAGTCGCCACCGTGTCGATTGGCGGAGCCAAGAACGCGGCTTTGCTCGCGGCACGCATCCTCGGTGCATTCGACGACAAGCTAAGCCGTGACCTCGCCAACTACAGCGAACTTCTCAAGGAGCAGGTCGCCGAAAAGAATGCGAACCTGAAATCACAAATTTGAGTAACTCCACCTCTTCGCAGGCGGCCTTCGCCAGAAGCCCGTTTCGCAACCTAGAACGAGCCAATCCCAAGCAGCTTCGGAAACGCGCCTGGTGGTTGCTGCTGCTCTCATTTTTGGTTCCCGGTTCGGCCCAGCTGCTGGCCGGCAACCGCAAATTCGCTCGAATCGTTCTGGTCGCCACTATCGGTTTCTGGGCGTTGGTTTTGTTGCTCGGCATTCTGGTGCTGCCATTCGACGGCCAGCTGCTGGCGGCAGTCGCCACCCAGTCCTGGTTCATGACCGCACTCACGATTGTGTTGGTTACCTTGACCGCGATGTATGCGCTGGTTGCCTTGGACACCCTGCGCCTGCTGCAGCTCGGGCGACTGCCGAACCGCGACCGCTGGATTGTTCTGATTGCCATGGTCGCCATCAGCGGCCTAGTCACCAGCGGATTTGCTTCGGCGGCGAACCTAACCGCCAGCGCCAGCGGTGTGCTCAACACGATGTTTGTGCAGAAGGGCGTCTATCTGCCAACCGATGGTCGATACAACATCATGCTGCTGGGCGCAGACTCGGGCAAAGACCGCTTCGGCATCCGCCCCGATTCAATCTCGGTAATCAGCGTGGATGCGTTGACCGGCCACGCGGTCAACATCGGTATCCCGCGCAACCTGCAGAAGGTGCAGTTCATCGAGGGCTCACCAATGCGCAAGATCTATCCAAATGGCTGGCGCTGCGGTGACACCTGTCTGATCAATGCCATCTACAAAGATGTGACCGACAACCACGCCGACCTGTATCCGAATGCCGTCGCACAGGGTTCAACCCCAGGCATCGAAGCGACCCGAGACGCGGTGTCCTGGGTGACCGGACTCAAGATTCACTCGTTCGTCATGATTGACATGGCCGCGTTCGCCAATCTGGTGGATGCGCTCGGCGGCGTGAAAATCGACGTCAAGGAACGCCTGCCCATCGGCGGTAAGCGCGAAGATCTGAGCGATGTAAAAGGCTGGATTGAGCCTGGTCTGCAGCAGATGGACGGCTACACAGCGCTCTGGTACGCCCGTTCGCGCCACACCACCAACGACTACGACCGCATGCGTCGCCAGCGCGAAGTTGAGGATGCGATTCTCGACCAGGTCGGCCCCGTAAACCTCGCCCTGCACTTCAGCCAGGTTGCCGTAGCCGGCGAAAAACTGATCAAGACCGATGTGCCATCGGACATGATCGGAACCTACTTCAACCTGGCTCGCAAGGCTCGGGCGCAGGGCATCGACAAGCTCGAGTTGGTGCCACCGGCAATCGATCCGGCTTACCCAAACTTCAAGTCGATCAGGGCCATGATTCAGAAGTCGCTCAAGGCTCAGGGTTAGACTTTTCGGGATGAGCCTCGCAGAATTTGCCCGCGAGCACGGACTCAAAAGAGTCGGTGCCCGACCCGCGTTTCTGGACTACCTAGCTCAGGCATGGCAGCGCCGCGACTTCGCGATGACGATGTCGATCTATGCCAACCAAGCGGCAAACGCCAAGAACCGACTCGGTCGCTGGTGGAACGTGATTCTGCCAACCATCCAGGCGCTGGTTTACGGTCTGATTTTCGGTGTGCTGATGGGCTCGAATCGCCCTGACAACTTCATTCCGTTCTTGCTCACCGGCGTTTTTCTGTTCTCTTACATCAGCGGTTCGATGACCAGCGGAGCCACCTCGGTCACCGGCAATACCGGACTCGTGCGTTCGCTGTCGTTCCCGAGGGTTTTGCTTCCGGTTTCGGCAGTTATTCGTCAGTTCTTGAACGCCCTGCCACAGATCATTCTGCTGATGATCAGCCTCGTGGTGTTCGGCCAGGGCATCACCTGGAAGTGGCTGCTGATGATTCCGGTGCTGCTGCTGTTCACGATGTTCAACCTCGGCATCGCGATGATCATCGCTCGATTGACCGTGCACATTATCGACATCAACAAGCTGTTGCCGTTTGTGGTTCGCGTGCTGTTCTACACCTCGGGAATCTTCTTTCACCTCGACACCGTTCTAAAGCCTTGGCCTACCGCGCTAGCACTGCTTCAGTACAACCCGATTTACGACCTGATTCAGCTCACTCGCGGTCTTCTGGTGCACGGTCACACCGACACACCATTCCTCTGGATGACCTCAATCGGCTGGTCGGTAGGCGCACTAGTCGTTGGTGTGTTTTTCTTCTGGAAAGCAGAGGAGCGCTATGGCCGCGAAGACTAGCGCTAAGCCCGTCGTCGTAGTCGATGACGTACACATCACCTACAAGGTCTTTTCAAGCGGCCGCCGCGCCAACCGCGCAGCTGCCGGTGGCGGGTTGTTCTCACGAAAGATGGGGCTCCGAGAGGTGCACGCCATCAAGGGTGTTTCGTTCACTGTTTACGAGGGTGAATCGATCGGCATCATCGGCTCCAACGGCTCGGGCAAGTCGAGCCTGATGCGAGCCATCGCCGGACTCACCCCGACCAGCGGCGGCGCTATCTACTCATCGGCGAGACCAACCCTGCTGGGTGTCGGCGCGGTCTTGATGCCCAACCTCAGTGGCGAAAAGAACATCGTTCTCGGCGGTCTGGCGCTTGGTTTCAGCCGCAAGCAGATCCTCGAAGACGTTGACAAGATCACCAAGTTCGCCGGGCTCGAGGAATTCATCGATTTGCCAATGCGCACCTACAGCTCTGGAATGTCTGCACGCTTGCGCTTTTCGATTGCGGCATCCCGCGACCATGAAATTCTGATCGTCGATGAGGCGCTCGCCGTGGGCGACCAGGAGTTCCGCACCCGAAGCGAGGCTCGCATGCGCGAGATGCGCGACAGGGCCGGCAGCCTGTTTTTGGTTAGCCACTCGATGAAGTCGATCCTCGACACCTGCAACCGCGTCATCTGGATCGAAAAGGGCACCCTGATGATGGACGGCGATCCGCAGACCGTCGTCGATGCTTACAACAAGCACACCGGATCCACCACGGTCGATTAGACATGGCGACACTTCCACCGCTCACGGTAATCATGCCGGTGCTCAACGAGGAAGCCCACCTCGCCGATGCCGTCGCTGCAATCCTCGACCAGAACTACTCGGGCGAGCTCGAGCTAATTTTGGCTCTCGGGCCATCCACCGATAAAACCAACGAGATTGCCGCCAAGCTAGCCGCTGACCACCGCGTGGTGCTGCTGGACAACCCCCGAGGGCTGACCACCGTTGGGCTCAATGCCGCAATCGCCAAGGCCCGATTCGACTTCATTATTCGAGTGGATGCGCACAGCGAACCCATGCCCGGCTACCTCGAGGACGGCATTCGAATCCTTCAGGAAACCGGCGCTGACCTGCTCGGCGGAGTCATGGCGGCTCGCGGTCGAAGCGCATTCCAGCGAGCCGTCGCCTGGGCTTACACCTCAAGGTTCGGCATCGGTGGCGCTGCCTACCACGTTGGTGGCAAGGCTGGCGAGGCCGAGAGCGCATACTTGGGCATCTTCAGAAAATCGGCCCTCGAACGAGTGGGCGGCTACGACGAAAAGATCATCCGCGGTGAGGACTGGGATCTGGCTCAGCGCATCAAGCAAACCGGCGGACTGGTCTGGTTTAGCCCCGAACTCGAGGTCGTCTATTGGCCGCGCGGGCGCTTCTCAAAGCTGGCCAAGCAGTTTTACTCGACCGGTGTCTGGCGCGGCGACCTGACCAGGCGTGATCCGGCAAGGGCATCCAAGCGCTATTTCTTGCCGCCGCTTCTGGTGCTGTCGATTCTGGTGAGTCTGATTGTGCTGGCTTCGGGTCACCTGTTGGGCATTCTGCTGCCAGCCGCATACCTAACCGCAATCGCGGCCCTGGCGGTCACCGCCAGCCGACTGAGTCTGAAGTCGCGCATCGCGCTAATCGTGGTTTTGCCGACCATGCACCTGAGTTGGGGTTGGGGCTTTATCCTCGGCTTCGTTCGCGGCGCGACCAAGACGGTTGACCGCTCCAGAGCCGGAACCAGGAGCGCGCAGTGAACCTACCGAGATTGCTCAAGACCTATTCGCCGACTCGCATCCTCGGTGCTCTGAAGCGTCGTCGTGCCGACTGGCTTCGCAAGTTGCAGTACAAGCCAGGCAACGGCGATGCCCTCGAAAACGCGATCCTGTTCGAGTCGTTTCAGGGCAAGGTAGTAGGCGACAACCCGCTGGATATCTATCGCGAGGTGCTGAGCCGCAAAGAGAGCGGTGAACTGCCCAGCGACCTGAAACTGTTTTGGACCATCGGCCCCGAAACCAAGGCGCCGGCCGGGTCAATCGGTCTTCGCCACGGCTCGAAGGATTGGCTGAACGCGTTGGCTACCAGCAGGTACCTGGTGAACAACACGAGTTTTCCGTGGTACTTCAGAAAGGTACCCGGGCAGGTTTATCTGCAGACCTGGCACGGCACACCGCTAAAGCGACTCGGCCGCGATATCCCGAACAACAACCTCACCAAGAGCTACCTCGACACCATGGACCGCGAGGCCACCTACTGGGATGCCCTTATCTCACCGAGCGCGTTCTGCACGGCGATTTTTCCTGGCTCGTTCGGTTACCGGGGCAAGATTCTCGAGACCGGTTACCCGCGCAACGACCGCCTGACCACCGCAGACGGCGAATACCGCCAACGCATCCGCGAATCGATTGGCATCACCGACCCGAAGACCACCGTGGTGCTCTATGCGCCGACCTGGCGCGATTTCAAGCGCAGCCCAACCGGCAACTGGGAATCGGTCAATTTCATGGACGAAAACATCGAACTGCCAGCAGGCTTTCAGATGATCTACCGCGGGCACACCAACACACACGCTGCCCACAAGTCCTCGGTTGCGGGCCGGGCCATTGACGTGACCAAGTACCCTGACGTGACCGAGCTCTACATCGCGGCAGACGTTCTGGTGACCGACTACTCGAGCGTCATGTTTGACTTCACGGTCACCGGCAAGCCAGTGCTGTTCTTGGCTCCTGACCTAGACCGCTACCGAGCCGAGCGCGGCTTCTATTTCGACTTCGAGGCCGAAGCGCCCGGCCCGATTCTGAAGCGTGACACCGAGGTGGTGGATGCGCTGAGCAAACTGCCCGACCTTGCGGTGATCTATCGCGAGAAGTACCACGCCTGGCAGCGCAAGTTCAACCTGCTAGAGGATGGCCACGCCGCGGTTCGGGTCGTTGACGAACTGTTTGGAGCGAAACAGTGAATGTTTTGAAAGTTGCGGCACGCAAGATTTTGGCCGCTGGCCCAGTGCCGGGCATCAAATACGCGTGGCTGAGACTGGTTTGGTGGCTGCGGTTTCGCACCACCTGGCGGGCCACGCACCTTCCTAAGGTCTCAATCATCATCCCGGTTTACAACGTCGAAAACTTCTTGGCTGACTGCCTAAGGTCGGCCCGCGCACAGAACTGGCCGAATCTCGAACTGATCGTGGTGAATGACGGTGCGACAGATAATTCGGCCGCCATCATCGACCGGTTCATGTATCGAACCCGGTTCATGCGGGTGGTAACTCAAGAAAACGCTGGCCTCGGTGCGGCGCGAAACGCGGGCCTTGCCCGAGTCGAGGATTCCGACTACGTGATGTTCCTAGACAGCGACGATCTGCTGCCGCTGGGTGCAGTCCGTCGATTCGTGAAGCAGGCCGAGTCCTCTGGCAGTCCTCTGGTGGTTGGCAAGGCGGTGTGCTTCTACGGTGCGCGCTACTTCGATCGCACCTCGACGGCATCCTTCTTCAAAGAAGATCGAACCGCGATTTCGGTGAATGATTTGCCCGAGATTCTGGGCGATGCCACCAGCTGGAACAAGCTCTACAACTGGCAGTTTTGGCAGAACAACAAACTCAGGTTTCCGGTCGGGGTCGCCTACGAGGACATGACCCTCGTGGTCACCGCATACCTTGCCGCGAAGCAGTTCGATGTGCTGCGCAGGGCATCCTATTTTTGGCGTGTGCGTGCCGAGGGCGAGAGCCTTTCGAAGCGCAGAACCGAGCTCAAGAGCTTGCAGGATCGCCTGCTTTCAATGGAGCAGATTGACCGCATTCTGCGCCTCTCGGTCGAGCGCGGGTTTATCAGCCCAGAGGTTCACATGACTTGGCTCAGCCGAATCATCTCGCTCGATTTGCCCCTGTTCGTCGAGTCGATTCCGGTGACTGACCAGGCATTCTTCGACGAGCTGAACACGCGTGCCGGCAAACTTCTGAAGGATGCGCCCGAGCAGGTCTGGACTCTTGCGTCGGGCCCTTTGCGCAAGGCGGTTTGGGCCACGATTCACGGCACCCGCGAGCAAACCCTAAAGCAGCTAAAAGCTCTGTAACGGCGGTTCACAGCCTCTTAACAGGAGCTGTTGGTTAACCTTGAAAGTGACCCGGCCCCGGAGGACGAAGATGAAGAAGTTTTTGCTGTTCGTTGTGCTACTCGGCATTGGTTCTGTGGCTGGCTGCAGCCTGCTCTACCCAAACTGGGGCACCACCGCTAACCCGAGCGATTCGATGACCGCATCCCCAACCGAACCGACATCGTCTGGCACCACCGAGCCACAGCCGACCGAGACCCAGGCCACCTCTAAGAAGAACGCCAAGGTAGAAATCATGATGGCCGATGTGGACACTTCGGCCAAGTCGATCAGCGTTATTGCTCAGGTTGTCGGTATCGCCGAGGATAGCGGCACCTGCACCCTTACCTTCCAGGGCGCAAACAGTACCGAAACCCTGACCGTCAAGGCCGAGGCCAATGTGTCTGACACCCAATGCTTTCCGATGAATTTGTCTTACACCAACCTGCCCAAGGGCGCTGGTCTAGTGACCGTGACCTACGAGTCTGATGGTTACAAAGGAACCTCGGCAGCTTCTGCCGTGACCATTCCATAACCCAGCCCACCCTCCAAAAACGAAACGACCATCGTCATGACGGCAAAGTTGAAACGCATCTGGGCGCAGATCACCGCGGTGATTCTGTTGGCCTCGGGGCTGATCGCTCTGCCTGCTCTGAACGACGGACCCGGCGCAAATCAGCAGGCAGCGGTGGCGGCCGACGCATCCCGCTTTGATCCTGGTTTGATCATCAGCGACAGCGTTTTCTATGACTTCGGCACGATGACCGTTGCCGACATCCAGAGGTTCCTCGAGAGCAAGGTGCCAGTCTGCCGCGATGGCGATGGTGGGCCAAAGTGCATCCGAAACTACATCATGGATACGCCCGCGAAGGACGGCGAGGATGGCCGCTGCGAGGCAATGCCTGCCAAGAAGGACCAGACCGCGGCGCAAATCATTTATGACGTGGCCAGGGCCTGCAAGATTAATCCGCGCGTGCTGATTGTGACGCTGCAAAAGGAGCAGGGCCTGATTCAGGCGGCGAATCCAACCGAACGCATGTACCGTGCCGCGCTCGGTTACGCCTGCCCGGACATCGATCCGAACAATCAGTGCGGTCGGGTCAAGGCCGGACTCTTCAACCAGCTCTACTACGGTGCAGGTCAGTTCCAGTGGTACGGCGACCCACGCGGTTCGTTCACCTACATCAAGGTCGGTCGCACCTCGAACATTCGGTTCCACCCGAACGCATCCTGCGGCTCTAAGCCGGTGCTAATCAAGAGCCAGGCCACCGCATCGCTCTACTACTACACCCCTTACACCCCAAACGATGCCGCACTGCGCAACCTTTACGGCACCGGAGACTCATGTAGCGCCTACGGAAACCGAAACTTCTGGCGCTTCTACACCGACTGGTTCGGCGACCCGGTTGCCGGTGGCTTCCTGCTGAAGAGCAAGACCAGCGACACCTACCTGATCGTTGACAACAACCGCTACAAGGTTGCCGACCCGGCTGTCCTAAAGGCTCTGGCCCCTCTTGGTCCGCTCGGCGTGATCAGTGACGACTACCTCGCAACCTTTATCGAGTCAGGCACGGTTGGACGCCTAATCAAGTCGGCCGTCGGTCGATTCTTCTTCGTCGATGGTGGCAAGAAGTTCGCGTTCAACGACTGCAACCAGGTCACCAACTTTGGTCTCAGCTGTGACCTCGCGGTGCAGCTCACCGCATCCCAGTTGGCTGCCCTTGCCGACGGTGGTCCGGTGTCGGCATACGTTGCGGGTGACGCATCCGACAGTTATCTGATCTCGGGTGGATTCAAGCGCGAGATTTTAGATCCGGCATCTGCCACCGCGAACGGTATCTCGCTGCCTCAGATCTCGACCGCGCTGCGAATCGGTGCCTTCAACTACCTGCCTTGGGGGCCACCGGTAATCAAGAACGCCACGATGTTCATAAACCGCGACACCAAAAACCCGAACATCTTCCTGGATGGTTTGGCTTACGAGCTGCCGGCTGCCGTGGCCAAGGATCTGAACCTGGCACCTTGGTTTGAGCCAACCACCGGCACCATGTCAACCGCTGGTTTGAGCACATCCGCCAGTTCGGTTCCGGTTTTGAATTTTGTGCAGGATGAGTCGGGCAAAACCTGGCTCTTGACCTCGGCGGGCAAGCGCGAGGTCACCAACCCGAGCGAGTTCGTCGAACAAGCGCCGACCCTGCCGAACGCCATGTTTAATCGCATCGCGACTCTGCCGACTCCGCTGACAGCACCGGCCTTTGTGCGCACCACGGCCGATAAAGCACTCTTCTTCGTTCGTGGCGGATCTCGAAGGCTAGTCAAGACCACGGCCGACCGCGTGAAGCTGACCACGCAGTTGGGCACACCGACCACTCAGGTGCTGACCACGAGTGCCATCAACCAGATTGTTTTGGGTGGAATCGCTCTGCCACCTGGTTCGCTGGTTCAGGGCGCTCTAACCGATCGTGCGCGGTCGGCGATGTACTGGATGGTTGACACCGACAAGCTGGTGCTGATTCCGGATGCGGCCCAGGCTACCGCTCTCGGTTTGGCCGTGAACGGCAGGGTCACTCCGCGCGCGCTGTCGGTCGCAGAACTAAAGGGTTACACCCGAATCGCAAACTTCACGGGCTTCAAGATTTTGTGTGCCGACCAGACCTACCTGGTCACTGCCGGTGTCCTGTATCCGATCGACACCGCAATCGCAGCGATCTATCCGGGGCCGACCACCCCGGTTGGTGAGCTCACCTGCGGTACGTTGACCAAGTCCGAACAGCAGGTCGGGCGGTTCATTCGGACTCCGGATAAGAACTACTGGCTGATCACCGCTGGTCGCAAGCAGCTGGTTGGCAATTTCGCCGCATACAAGGCTCTGCAAAACCAGACTCCGATGACCTCGTTTGCAGCTCTGACGGTCACTGAGCAGTTTGCCAACCTGATTCCGACCGGTCGCAAGGCTGGCCCAACGGTGGTCGATCCGACGCCATCTGCGACTCCGACTCCGGGTGTGACGCCTAGCCCGAGTGGGCCAACTGCGACCCCTCGCCCAACGGTTACGGCGACGCCAAGACCGACCGCAACTCCCACCCCGACCGCAACCGCAACCCCGACGGTGACGCCGAGCCCGACGGCTACCGTCCGCCGGTACACCGTGGTTAGCGGAGACACCCTGTCGCGAATTGCGGCTCGATTCGGGGTCACCGTGAACGCGATTCGCACCGCCAACAATTTGACCACCGACACGATTCGAGTCGGTCAAGTTCTGGTCATTCCCTAGACTTAGTCGCATGTCAAAACAGGTTGTAATCCTCGCGGCTGGCATGGGCACGCGCCTGGCTCGTCCACTGCCAAAGCCGCTAACTGAGCTGCGCGATGGTCGCTCGATCATGAAGCAGCAACTCGACAACCTGAAATCGGCTTTCGGCGATACCTATCGAGTGTTGATTGTGGTGGGCTACAAGCTCGGGGCAATCATCGAGCGTTTTCCTGAAGCGACCTTTGTTTACAACGAGTACTACGACCAAACCAACACCTCGAAGAGTCTGTTGAAGGCGCTGCGCGCAGCCCCTGACGGCGGAGTCCTGTGGCTCAACGGTGACGTGGTGTTCGATCCTCAGGTGCTTACTCGAGTCACCCCGATGATCGAGGCCGACCAGTCTTTCGTTGTGGTGAACACCTCAAAGGTCAGCGACGAAGAGGTCAAGTACACACTGGATCTAGCCGGCTACATCAGCGAGTTGTCAAAGACCGTCTCGGGCGGCCTTGGCGAAGCGGTGGGTATCAACTTCGTCTCGGGCAAAGACAAGAGCAAACTGATTGAGCGTCTCGAGCAGGTTGGCGAGCAGGACTACTTCGAGCGGGGAATCGAATTGGCGATCGAGCTGGATGCCCTGAAGTTCAAGGCTGTCGATATCAGCGATCTTTACGCGGTTGAGATAGATTTCGCAGAAGACCTTGATAGAGCAAACGAACTCTTTTAGGGGTCTTTCCCTTAGGTTCTAGAGCGTCGCTCGGCTCATTTGCCTTGATCGCAAACAGGGTCAGCATGACCCAGCCAATCTCAATCAGCATCCTGCTCTCGGTAAGGTTTTGGGCCAGGATTCCGACAAACACCAGAATCGGCCACAGATAGAGCGCGCTGGTGTGTCGAACCGCCAAGCGCCAAATCTTGATGAAGGTCACCAGCAGCAGGGATGCGAAAATCGCACCGCCGATCAACCCAAGCTGAAGCACCACGTCGAGGTATGCGTTGTGCGCCTGGTAGTAAGGCACCTTGTTGATCACCACGAGGCCGGCGTAAGGTTCAACCCCAGGCACCCAGTGGCTGATCCAACCCCAACCGAAGATCGGTCGGTCGGCAATCAGACCTAGCACGAGCTTCCAAATTCCACTGCGGCCGGTCATGTCTGGGCTCTTGCCGAAGAATTCAAAGACCTCGGCTCGGTAAACCAGGATGAAGAAAGCGACTATGCCCGCCGAGAACCAAGCGAATCGGTAGTACCGATGTCTGGTTTCTTTAGGCTTACCTTCTGCCGCGATCGAGACGAAGGCTGAAACCAGAACGGCGGCCAGCGCAAAGGTGACGCCGGCCGACTTCGCCAGCCCGAAGCACAGCAGGGCGAGTCCGAAACTGCCGGCACTCAACCAGCGGGGGCCGGCCCAGATCGCATACTCGACGGCAAAGATCACGAGGCCGATCATGCTGACGTATGCCAGCAGGTTGGCATTGCCCACAATGCCCTGCACACGTTCGCCATCGAACAGATGTGCGCGGGTCCAGTAGTAGTCTGCGGCCGGCGGTTTATCGCCCTGGTAGTTGCCGAAGGTTGGCGCTATCGGACCGCGCACAATCACTGCCGCGTAAAGCTCGAACAAGATCGAAAGCACCAGAATCGCCCGGATGCTGTTTGCGAAAACGCGCAGCAGGTGTCGCCACGAGAACATGCCGGCAAGAAACAGCGCAAACATGGTTGTCGCCAATTGCGAGACCAGCGCGACCGCCGAAATCTCTTGGTAGTTCGACCAGATGATGCTCAAGCCCATCCAACCGAGCAGCGCATACAGGCTGCCAGGAACTCGTTTGAACCAGGCCAGCGCGCCCTCGTGGCCGGCTGACTTCGACCTGAAGAACAGCGTGAACGAGCAAGCCGCCAAAACCACCAGCAGGACACCCCAGCCCCACCAGCCGATCGAATAGCGAACCGCGTCGCCAGAGAACAGTGTGAACACCGCAACGTATGCGACCCAGGTTCTAAACCGGTAGCCAGGTTCACGCGTGTTGAACACCACGCGAATCGGCTGGGTCAAAGTTGACATAGGGTTCAGTCTATTTTGTGACCAAATAGGCTTGAGGCAGCATGATCATCAAACTTCACAATCAGCCGCGCGACTACGCCTGGGGATCCAAAACATTGATTCCCGATTACTTTGGCACGGCCGAAACCGGCCGCCCGATGGCTGAGGTTTGGTTTGGCACCCACCCGGGTTCCCCGACTCAGGTCGAAGGCGCCGAGGCAAAGACTCTGGCCGAGCTGCTTGGCCGAAATCTGAGCTTCCTGCTCAAGATTCTGGCGGCCGAGACTCCGCTGTCGATTCAGGCGCACCCGAGCCTCGAGCAGGCCAGGGCCGGTTTCGACCGCGAGAACGAGCAGGGCATCCCGCTGTCAGCTTCGAATCGAAACTACAAGGATGCGAATCACAAGCCCGAGATGATCGTTGCGCTAACCGAGTTCGAGGCGCTTTGCGGGTTCAGGCCAGCGAACCAGGTGCGCAACCTGCTGCTAGACATGGTCGAGGCTCCAGAGGTTTCGGATTCCTTCGTAGCGATAGCGTCACAGTGGTTAGAGAGTTTTGACCAGGGTGGCCTGCGGGCCCTCACCTCAAGCATTCTCGGCTTTCGAGCCGAGGGGCGAGAGCTGACCGGTTTCAACTCTGAGCTGAGTAAACTGGCCGATTTCAGCGCGAGATTTGAGCTAGCCGCCCGACTCAATGAGCTTTACCCGGGTGACCCAGGAGTCGTCATCGCACTGCTAATGAACCACGTGGTGCTTGCCCCGGGCGAGGCGCTCTACCTGCCCGCCGGCAACATTCACGCCTATCTCGCCGGCCTCGGCGTCGAGATCATGGCCAACAGCGACAACGTTTTGCGCGGCGGCCTAACTCCAAAGCACATCGATGTGGCAGAGCTCGAAAAGGTCTTGAACTTCGAGGCCGAGCCAGTGCCGCTGGTCAAGCCGAAAGAGCTCGCCCGCGGGCTATTCAGCTACGAAACTGCCGCCCAAGACTTCGAGCTTTATCGAGCGACACTGTCTTCGGCGAACCTACTCGCCGAGATTAGCCTGGCCAAGCCGAGTGTGCTGCTCTGCACTGCAGGATTGGTGAGCGTTACCAATTCACTTGGCGAGCAAATCGAGCTCTCGCGCGGCGAGGCCGCATACATGTCTGAGGATGCGCGGCACTTTTCGCTCGCCGGGTCGGGTGAACTGTTTATCGCCGCCGGTCGACTTACCGACTAACGGCCTGCCATGCCGAGTCGATGATCTCGTGCAGATCGCGCTTTGCTCTCCAGTCCATGGTCTCGGCGATGCGAGAAACATCGGCACACAGTCGCGGCGGATCTCCTGCACGACGCTCGGCGAAATCAATCTCAAAGTCGATATTCGTGACAGCTCTGATTTCTGAGAGCACCTCGAGCACACTCGAACCGACACCTGTTCCGACATTGAAGGTCGCGTGCGGGCGGACATCACGACCCAGATAGTCGAGTGCCGCGATGTGAGCCTCGGCAAGGTCGAGCACGTGCACGTAGTCGCGAATGCAAGAACCATCTGGGGTGGGGTAGTCGGTGCCAAACACCTTGGGTTTGCTTCCGCTCTTGAGAGCGGCAAAAACGATCGGCACCAGGTTCATCACCGCAGTGTCGGCGAGCTCTGGCCAACCGGCGCCGGCGACGTTGAAGTAGCGCAGGTTGGCGACTCTCAGGCCCCAGGCTCTGCTGGCGTTTGCCGTCATCCACTCGCCAATCAGCTTGGTCTGGCCGTATGGGTTGATTGGTTCGCAGTGCAGGTTCTCGGTCACCAGTTCGACATCAGGCATTCCGTAGGTCGCGGCGCTCGAGCTAAAGACCATTCGGGTTACTCCGGTCTGGCGCATCGCCGAAAGCAGGTTTGCCATTCCGCCGATGTTTTGCTCGAAGTACATTTCAGGCTTTTCTACTGATTCGCCGACCTGTTTGCGGGCGGCCAGGTGGATCACCGAGTCCACGTCGTGTTCGCGAATCGCATCCGCGAGTTTGGCCTCGGCATCTGGCGCAGCCAGGTTCAGGTGCAGCTGCTTGGCGTTGCCGATGCGCTCGCCGAGCCCGGTCGAAAAGTCATCTACGACAAGGACTTCAGCGCCTTGATTTTGTAACAATCGCACAACGTGCGAACCGATGTAGCCTGCGCCGCCGGTGACCAAAATGCTCATTGCTAAAGGATACCGCTGCTCGGATTTCGGCCTGAGGCTCGCCGAACCGCTTAAATTCGGGCTAGAACGGCTCGAAAGCACAAGAAATTCCCGTTCCCGACGAGTTTGAGGCAAGCGCCAGGGGCAAGTTGACCCTTAACCTCGTCCTGAATGTTTAGAAAATCCAACTTGACAGACATCGAACTACATCGGTGTAATTACACGGACGCAACTAATTGAGACGCTGGTTAGACCCGATCCAAAATCGAGTCGAGGATTTAGAAAATCCAGCTGGGGGCTCGGCCAAAAGTTAGATAGGAACAACATGGACAGTCGCAACGGAGTGCCCGAAAACTGGTTTATTGATGTTCTGCGGCTAGGCGTCTCGGGGGCATACTCAGATGGCGAGGACACCAACCCGCTGGCCTGGCAGGCCGATGCAGTTTGTGCGCAGACCGACCCAGAGGCCTTCTTCCCTGAGAAGGGCGGATCCACTCGCGACGCCAAGCGCATCTGTGCTGGCTGCGATGTCAAGCAGCAGTGCCTCGAGTACGCACTCGCCAACGACGAGCGTTTCGGAATCTGGGGCGGACTCTCCGAACGCGAACGACGCAAGCTCAAGAAGCGCGCGTAACCCGGCGCCTTCAAGCCGGCCATGAAATCCTTCGTCACCGCAGTCGTAGTTGCCAACGGCAACATCGACGAATTGGCGACGACACTTCAAAATCTCAAACAACAGAGCAGGATGCCGGATCGCATCCTGATTGTTGAAACTTCGGCAAATCCCAAGACCGCCGACAGCTCCGCAAGCGACCCTGAACGCGACTCGCGCACCCTCGGCTCATTCGGGTTCGAGGTGCTCGAGATTGGCCCGGTCAAAAACCTTGCGCAGGCCTTGACCCGCGCCAGCGAACACTTCGGCGGCAGCTTTGCTGCCGACCAAGGCGCATCCTCGAGCAGTTGGCTCTGGCTGCTGCACGACGACTCGGCACCTGAGGGCCAGGCACTTGAGCGCCTGCTCGAGGTGGTCGAAACTTCGCCTTCGGTGGCCTTGGTCGGCCCGAAGCAGCTCAACTGGAACAACCCGAGACTCATCGAGCAGGTCGGCCTAACCCTGACCGCTCGAACCGATGTGTTCAACCCGGCTCGCGGCCAAATCGATCAATCGCAGCACGATGCGGTCGATGATGTGCTGGCGATCGGCACAGCGGGCATGCTGGCGCGCGTCGATGCCTACGAGGCGGTAGGTGGTCTCGATGCGTCGGCCCCGAACCTCGCGGCCGACGTTGACTTCGGCATCAGGATGCGTCTTGCAGGGCATCGCGTCTCGGTGGCAACCGACGCTCGGCTGCTGCACTCGAGCCTTTCGCTGGCGGGCCAGCGCAGCAAGCGCTGGCTGCGCGGCAGCCCTCGCACCGCCAGCCGCAAGGCCAACGTACACCTCAAGCTGGTCTATCTGCCGCTGACGTTGGCCATTCTGTATTGGCTTGTGTTGCCGTTGGTGGGCATCCTTCGTTCAATCTCGGCGATTGCCACCAAGCACCCCAACCGAATCTGGTCTGAGCTGGCGGCTTCGATCTGGGGGTTTTTCACCGGTTTCGCGAGACTCGCGGCGAGGTCAAAGCGTCGCGGGTTGGGGTCGCTCAAACTGAGCGATTTCGATTCACTCCGAGCATCGCGGGCCGCCGTCAAGCAAGCAAAATTGCAGGAATCCGATGAGTTGGTTGGCGAGCTCACTGCCACCCCGCTGCTGCAAGAGGGTGCGATTGACGCCGACCGCGAGTCGGCGGCTAGACAGGGTCTGGTCTCGAGTGGTTCGATTTGGCTGGCCGCGTTGCTGGCGCTGGTTGGTTTTACGTTGTTCCCGCTCGCCCCAGCGGCAACCGGCGGCGCACTGCTGCCGCTATCGGATAGTTGGTTTGCACTCTTCTCGCACGCGGGTGCGAGTTTTCAACAGCTGGGCCTAGGTTTCGCCGCGCCGAGCGACCCGTTCAACTGGGTGCTGCTGGTGATCGGGTCGTTGACCCCTTGGCAACCTTCGCTGGCTCTGGCTGTGCTGCTCTGGCTGGCGCGCTCAATAGCCTTCGTCGGGACCTGGAAGGCTATGGCTCTAATCACTCAAAGAGTCTGGATTCGCAACCTGTCGGCTCTCGGGTATGCGCTCTGGCCGGCATTTACGGTTGCGCTGAGCGAAGGTCGAGTCGGTGCGGTAATCGCATCCGCACTGCTGCCTTGGTTTGTCTTGGCCGTGGCTAGGGCCGCTGGTCTTGGCCGCAACGCCGCGAAACGAACCCAGTCGCAGGTTTGGTCGTGGATTGGTGTCGCCGGGCTGGCGCTGATGGCAATCGGAGTCTCAGCACCAAACCTGATTCCGCTGCTTATGGCTGGCCTGGGCGTCGTGCTGTTTGGGCGCATCCGCCGGTTTGGTTATCTTCTCTGGATTCCACTGCCGTTGGCCGCTGTGCTGACCCCGCAGGTGTGGTTCCTGTTCTTCTCGGTCGGGCAACCGCTCGCCCTTTTTGCCGACCCTGGCATTCCTGTGCGTTCGCCGAATCACGAGTTTTGGCAACTGCTGCTAGGGGGCACCGACCTCGCCGCTGGCAGCCAGATTGGCTTGAGTCTTTGGTTGACCGCATCCCTTTTGGCGGTGGCAGTGCTCGGTCTGATTGGTGCACGCGCAGCCAGAGCGATGACCTATTGGCTGTTTGCGATTGCTGCTCTAGCGCTAGCTTGGCTGTTCGAACGCATCGAATTTGTTGCCGGCACCGGACTCACCTCAAATGGCAGTCCTTACCCGCTGCTGATGGCCGCGGCACTTGCCCTAGTTGGCGCTGCGGCGCTCGCACTTGATCTGGTGGAAGCCAGGCGTTTCAAGGTCGCGCTTGGCGCGGCCCTGGCTGTCACGGCGATTGCCCCAATGCTCTTCGCCGCAGCCACCAACCCGATTCAGGTTCAGCACAGCGACGGACGCGTTGTGCCAGCCATCGTGCTCGCTGAGGCGCAGGCTGGCAGTCGACTCAAACTGCTCGAGATTCGCGAGCAGCAGAGCGCTCTGACGGCTCAGTTGATTACGGGTGACGGTCAGCACCTCGACGACCAGAACCTTGCCTACGGATTCAGCCTTGGCAACGAGTCGGTGGCACAGGAACTCTCTTCGGTGGGCGATTTGGTCTCGAGACTTGCGCTCGGATCCAACCAGCAGCTGCAGCAGAAGCTGACCGACCTTGGTGTGGGATACGTGCTGCTCAAGACTCAAGCCGATGCTGCCGATGCCGACCGAGAATTTGCGCAGAAAGTTGCCACCAATTTGGACTCGCTGGCTGAGCTCGAATCCCTGGGAGAAACCGACCTCGGCAAACTGTGGCGGGTAATCTCGCCAAACACCGAGCTGGCCAAACCGGCCGCAGAAGTCGAGTCGCCATGGTCAATCACCAAAGGTATTCAGCTTGCCGCAATTCTGATCTTCGTGCTGCTGGCGATTCCTAGCCGCCGACCCAGAACCGGCAATCAGCGTGATTCCGAGATTTTTGCTCAGGATGCGAACGAGGGGGATGACTTTGCCTAAGCAACTAGCCTCACGCATTACCGCTTTTGCCTCGGTCGCCGCACTGATCGCGGCCGGCATCGTGCTGACCCCAGAGTTCAAGCACACCGTCGGGCAGCAGATCCCGGCCAGCGAAAACCAGGTTCAGAATCCTGACCTCGGTTTGGTTTGCCCAGGCGCTGCGATTCGGGTCGGTGGAGCCGATTCATCAAGCCTTGGAAGCATCGAGCAGGTCGGTTCGGCCGAGCTGAACGCACAGGTTTCGAGTCAGGCGACCGGCTTTGCGGTGACCCGACTCTCGGGTCTGTCTGATCAGAGCCCGAGCTCGCTCGGTGCATCCCTGCCAGCTCGCGTTGCTGCACCGCTGCTGCTCACCGCGACCGACGAAAACCTGGGGCCGCAGGGCTCGTGGTTGGTATCGGGTAGTCAACTTCAGTTGCAGACCGCCGACAACTTCAGCGGACTCCTCGGCGCTCAGTGCCAACTGCCAAGCAACCTGCTCGAATTCGTTGGTGGCGACAGCCAACTCTCACGCGAGTTGCTGCTGGTGCTGACCAACCCCAGCCGAGCCGAATCAAGAGCCGAGATCTTGCTGCACGGAAAGTCCGGGGCAGTGGGTAATCGGGTTGAACCGGTGATCATCGCTCCGGGCAAGACCGAGGTAATCGCGCTCGGAGCATATCTGGCAAACGCCACCGAAATCGCCGTTCAGGTCAAGGCGAGCGGTGCCGCCATAGTTGGTTGGTTGCAGCAGCGCGTGATGCGCGGAACCCTGCCAGGTGGCAGCGATTGGATTGCTCCGACCATGACCGCAGCCAAGAGTCAAATTGTGCCAGGCATCATGATTCGAGGTGTCAAGGATGCCCGTGAGATCATCAAGACCAATACCAACTACAGCGATCAGCAAGCTCTGCTTCGGGTCTATGTGCCGGGCCAGTCTGAAGCCAAGTTCACGGCTCAGATCTTCGGTGCCACGGCAAAGACGTTTGGCACCACGATTTCGGATACGGTAGCGGGCGGCACTGTGAAGGACTTCCCGCTTTCGGCGCTGGGCGATGGCGATTACGCGGCCTTTATTGACTCCGATCAGCCGATCCAGGTGGCGGTGAAGCTTCCGCGCACCAACAAGGCCAAGACGCCGGCAACCGATTTTGCTTGGCTGCCCGCACAGCCAAAGCTGGCAGAACAGCAAACCTTCGTGGTTCCGGCCAGCGGAATCAGCAAGCTGAGCCTCGCCAACAGCGGCACCGAGGCCATCGAGTTGACCCTCGGCACTCAAGCGGCGCAAGCGGCTGGGGCGGCAGCTCGTATCGTCTTGCCGGCTGGTTCAACCAGGGTGGTTGAACTTACGGCAGGTGCACGAATGGTGTTGAAGTCGCCGGCAAAGGCATCCGTGGCGGCAACCATGATTGTGGATGTTGATTCGGCCGTAGCGGCCATCGGAATACTTGACTACGCAAACCAGCCCGAGACTCTTCGAGTTAGCGTTCGATAATCCGGTTTCGTGCCTGTTAGCTCAGCGGTCGGCGCCGGGCAGAAGTTCCCAGGGCTCCTTGCCGATTAGGTCAGCCGCGGCCGAGAATACGTATTCCTCGATGTGCATGCGTTCGTGAGCCGGATCCGTTCGTCGAACGTGTCCGAGCCGCTCGATCGGTAGGCGATAGATGTGAATGGTCATGGTCGCCGAATCGTTTGTCCAGCGACGAACCTTTTCGACTCCGTCAACGAGCTCAATCGGTGGGTTGTCGCTGACTCGCCACTTCAGCTTGCCGAGCTCGTTCGGAAACTCGGCCTTTAGATATTCGACAGCGCCGGCGACGATCGAAACCAAACCGGTTGGTGGCTTCGGCCCCCGGTGAACCGAGCGAATCAGACTGCCGCGAAGACCTCGCCCGTGGCGATCGCGTTCGACTCTGGAATTCCTGGTCACGCGCCCAATTCTAGATGCCGCAAAATCCCAATTGGTATCCTTAGACACGATGACCGAACGCCCCTGTTCCAAGCAAGCCTGCAGCAATCAGGCGGTAGCCACCCTCACCTTCGACTACTCGTCTTCGGTAGCGGTGCTTGGCCCGTTGAGCGTCAGTCAAGAGCCACACGCACATGACCTGTGCCGACACCACGCCAAGACCCTCACGGTTCCTCAGGGTTGGCAAATTGTGCGCCACACCAGCGTGGCCTGAGAATCACAGAAAGACCGGATCTTTATGAACAGCGTCAATTGGGATGCGATCGTCAAAACCTATGACGTGCGCGGATTGGTTGGAAAAGACCTGACCGTCGAGGTAGTCGAGGCGCTTGCCGCCGGATTCGTTGACGAGTTGGGTTGCGCGGGCAGCGACGTCGTGGTGGGTCACGACATGCGCGATTCTTCACCAGAGTTCGCGGATGCGTACGCGCGCGGAGCCCAGGCCCGCGGAGCCAACGTGGTGTCGATCGGGCTTTGCTCGACCGACGAAAGCTACTTTGCCTCTGGCGTCTTCGAAGCTCCCGCGGCAATGTTCACCGCATCGCACAACCCTGCCGCATACAACGGCATCAAGTTCTCGCGAGCCGGCGCTCGCGCAATCAGCATGAACACCGGTCTCGCGCAGATTCGAGACCGCGCCAAGCAGTATCTTGAGAACGGAATCACTCCGGTTGCGAACCCCGGTAGTTTCCGCGAGGAGCACATCCTGGTTCGCTATGCCTCTTACCTGCGCGAACTCGTAAACCTGTCTGGAATTCGCCCACTCAAGGTAGTGGTGGATGCGGCTAACGGTATGGGCGGCATGACCGTGCCAGCAGTGCTCGGTCACGCGACCGACCTCGAACCGCTGCCGCTTGAGATCGTGCCGATGTACTTTGAACTCGACGGAACTTTCCCCAACCACGAGGCAAACCCGCTCGACCCGAAAAACCTGGTTGACCTGCAGGCTGCGGTGGTCGAGCACGGTGCCGACATCGGCCTTGCCTTCGACGGCGATGCCGACCGAGTTTTCGTAATCGATGAGCTGGGCCAGCCGGTTACCCCCAGTGCGGTTGCCGCAATCGTTGCTCGTCGCGAAATCGCTCGCGAGAAGGCCACCAACCCGAATGCCCCAATCACCGTTCTGCACAACCTTTTGACCTCGCGAATCGTCGAAGAGATCATCGCCGAGGATGGCGCAAAGCCGGTTCGCACAAAGGTCGGGCACAGCCTGATCAAGGACACCATGGCTGAAACCAATGCGGTGTTTGGCGGCGAGCACTCGGCTCACTACTACTTCAGAGACTTCTGGGGTGCCGACAACGGCATGCTGGCCGCAATGCACGTGCTTGCCGAGTTCGGTGCGCAGAATCTGCCGCTGTCACAGTTCGCCAAGCAGTACGACCCGTACTTCAACTCGGGCGAGATCAACTCGACCGTGGCCGATGTTCCAGCCGCGCGCGAACGCATCCTGTCGGCCTTTGCCGGTCGCGGAGACGTCGAGGACTACGACGGCTTCAGCGTGACCAGCCCCAGCGGGGGCCGCAAGAACTCGACTGGGGAATCCTGGTGGTGGTTTAATGTTCGTAGTTCAAACACTGAACCTCTGCTGCGCCTTAACGTCGAAGCCTCTGACGAATCCTTAATGCACAGTCTTCGTGACGAAGTATTAGCCCTTATTCGAAAGTAGTTTTGCCATGACGCACGCCTCAGCAACTCAGCTCTCTGCAGACCAGTACAAGGTCGCCAATCTCGCGCTAGCCGAAGCCGGCCGCCACCAGATTCGCCTCGCCGAAAACGAGATGCCGGGCCTGATGGCACTGCGTGCAGAGTTCTCGGCAAGCCAGCCACTCAAGGGTGCTCGCATCGCCGGTTCGCTGCACATGACCGTGCAGACCGCCGTGCTGATCGAGACTCTCGCGGCGCTAGGCGCACAGGTGCGCTGGGCATCCTGCAACATCTTCTCAACCCAGGATGAAGCAGCGGCCGCAGTGGTCGTTGGCGAGGGAACCCCTGCCGCCCCGCGCGGTATTCCGGTGTTCGCCTGGAAGGGCGAGACCCTCGAGGAATACTGGTGGTGCACTGACCGCATATTTGACTGGTCGAGTGAGGCTGCAGCCGAGGGTGCTTCATACGTCGGCCCGAACATGATCCTGGATGACGGCGGCGACGCCACCTTGCTGGTGCACAAGGGTCGCGAGTTTGAGCTCGCCGGAGCCGTTCCTGCAACCTCGCCGAACGACAGCGAAGAGTATGCGGTAATCCTCGACCTGCTGCGTTTCTCGACCGCATCCCAGCCGGGTCGCTTCACCCAGATCGCTGAGGAGCTCATCGGTGTCACCGAGGAGACCACCACCGGTGTTCACCGCCTTTACGAGTTCCACAAGCGCGGCGAGCTGCTGTTTCCAGCAATCAATGTGAATGACTCGGTTACCAAGTCGAAGTTCGATAACAAGTACGGAATCCGCCACTCGCTGCCGGATGGGCTCAACCGCGCCACCGACATTCTGATTGGTGGCAAGGTCGCGTTCGTGGCCGGCTATGGCGATGTCGGCAAGGGCTCGGCCGAAGCGCTTCGTGGCCAGGGCGCTCGAGTTATCGTTAGCGAGATCGACCCGATTTGCGCACTTCAGGCAGCCATGGACGGTTTCCAGGTGGCGCGCCTCGAGAGCGTCATTGACCAGGTTGACATCTTCGTCACCGCGACTGGCAATGCCGGCATTATTCGCCCAGAGCACCTCACCCAGATGAAGCACCTGGCCGTCATCGCCAACGTCGGTCACTTCGACAACGAGATCGACATGGCTGGAATCGCCAAGATGCCCGGTGTCACAAAGGTAGAAATCAAGCCTCAGGTTCACGAGTGGCGCTTGCCAAACAGCCGTTCGGTGCTGATCCTCAGCGAGGGTCGTCTGATGAACCTTGGTAATGCCACCGGTCACCCGAGCTTCGTCATGAGCAACTCATTCAGCAACCAGGTTCTGGCTCAAATCGAGTTGTTTGCCAAGACCGAACAGTATCCGACCGGCGTCTATGTGTTGCCAAAGCACCTGGACGAAAAGGTTGCGAGTTTGCACCTTGCGGCACTTGGTGTTGAATTAACACAACTTACTCCCGAGCAAGCCGAGTACATTGGTGTGTCAGAGAGTGGTCCGTACAAGGTTGAGCACTACCGCTACTAACTAACCGAGGTGGTTATGGCACACAAGATTCTGG
>JACCDN010792398.1_pt1 | contig 28114 bp, 26 predicted proteins | sample 7441691 | NCBI WGS metagenome assembly JACCDN01 (sample SAMN15323439, study PRJNA562643) | freshwater metagenome | isolation source: river surface water | place: USA:Blue River Watershed | collected 2017-08-16 | reverse complement strand
TTGAAGATCAGTCGATCGAGACTTGGCGGCGTGCCATGGAAGTCAATATCACTGCAGGTTTTCACCTTAGTCAATTGCTTGCACCAATGCTAAAGAAGAGTGGCTGTGGAAGTATTGTTAATGTTGCATCTATATATGGTTTTTTAGGGCCAGATATGACTCTGTATGACAATACAGAGATGGGGAATCCTGCCGCCTATGCTGCTAGTAAAGGTGGGCTTATTCAACTAACACGTTGGTTGTCGACCATTTTAGCCCCAGATATTCGGGTTAATTGTATAAGTCCAGGTGGTGTGGCTCGTAATCAGCCACAAGTATTCGTGGATAAATATGTGGCTCGTACACCATTAAAGCGTATGGGGGTTGAGGATGACTTTAAAGGAGCTGCGCTCTATTTCTCAAGTGATATTTCTGCATGGGTTACGGGTCAGAATTTGGTGGTTGATGGAGGTTGGTCAGTCTGGTGATGTGCATGATGGCGACATAAAATAATGGGGTCGGATTGTACATATAACTTTTTTTGAATCCAACGCAGCGAAAATTGTAATAATCAGCAAGGAATCTATAAATGAGTAATGTAATCCTTATTGTCGGTGCTGGTAATCTAGGCAGTAGACACCTTCAGGGGTTAACAAAAGTAGATCGGCCACTAGATATTTATCTTTACGATCCTTCGCTGGAGTCCCTTAGGATTGCTAAAGAGCGCTATGACGCAGTTTGCACAGATTTAAATAAGACGCTAACAGTACTAGATACTATTTCAAGTGCGCCCGCTAAAATTGACATTGCAATTGTTGCAACAACTGCAAATGTCCGTTTGAAGGTGCTAAAGCAAATAGTGGGAGTGCTTGATATTAAAAAACTACTGCTTGAAAAAGTGCTCTTTCAGGATTTACGTGACTATGATGCTGCTGCAGCACTTCTTGGTGATGCAACTTGCACTACTTGGGTAAATTGTGCCCAGCGGCTATGGCCATTTTTTAAGAGCCTAAAAGAGCGACACGCTAATGATCCAGATTTGAGAATTACTATTTCGGGAAGTAATTGGGGGCTCGGTTGTAATGCAATTCATAATACCGATATTGCACAATTTTTATGGTCTGGTAGGGCTAAGCATGAGGCATTTCTTGATGCTCAAGTTATTGACAGTAAGCGCAGTGGATTCAAAGAGTTTACTGGTGAATTAATAACAAGTATTTCTTCTGGGGGTGGATTGAGGCAGGTTTCTTACGCACGTGGATCGGCACCTTTTACCATCATTGTAGATCACCCTTTAGAGATGCTTATCTGGAATGTTTCCAATAGCAAGCTTTATACAGCAAAAGATGAAACTGGTTGGGTGCCCAAGGTGTCCGATTTATTTGCCCCATTCCAGAGTCAGTTGACTACTGATGTTGTCACTAAAATGTTGAGTGACCGAGATTGCGGACTCCCTAATTTCGAAACATCAGCGCGCTTGCACATTGAAACTTTGACAGCTTTACTCACTGGAATGCGCCGGCATGGAGTGGATTTCGGTACCCTTTGTCCTGTAACCTGATAAGAGAATATTATGAATATAGTCATCGTTGGTACTGGCCCAATTGGTATTGAATATGCAAAAATTTTTAAGGCGCTAGGACATTCCATTTTGGTGCTGGGTCGTAGTAAAAAAAGTTGTGATGTTTTTCTGGCGGCAACTGGAATTGAAGCAATTTCAAATGGTCTAGCTAGCTCACAAGCGAAAATTCTTCCAGAGACTGCTGTGGTTGCAGTCAGTGAGGCACAGTTGGGGCAAGTTGTTTTACAACTCATGGAGCGTGGTGTCAAATCGATTTTAGTGGAGAAGCCAGGTGTCGGAACGTCCGTTGAGTTAAGCAAGGTTGCTGAGGCTGCCACGAAAGCTGGGTGCGATGTTAGGGTTGCATATAACAGGCGCTTCTATGCTTCAACACGGGCTGCGCAACGCATCATTGAAGATGATGGCGGTGTTAACACTTTCCACTTTGAATTTACAGAGTGGTCGCATTGTATAGAACCGATTGCCAAAGAGACTGGTGTTAAAGAAGAATGGTTTTTGCACAATTCTTCGCATGTTGTCGATTTGGCTTTTTATCTGGGGGGGTGGCCCAAAGATATGCAATCATGGAGTGCTGGAAATATGTCTTGGCATCCTCACGCGCGATATGCAGGGGCAGGGATCTCCAATAATGGGGCTTTATTCTCGTATATTGCTGATTGGCAGGGGCCTGGTCGTTGGGGCGTTGAATTAATTACATCAAAGCATCGCCTAATTCTCAGGCCCCTTGAGAAGCTTCAGATCCAGAAAATTGGCAGTTTAACGATTGAAGAGGTTTTGGTTGATGAAGAGTTTGAGTCAGACTTTAAGCCAGGTTTCTATCAGCAGACCCTAGCTTTTTTAGATGCACCAGAAACATTACTTTCTATTCATGAGCAGTTAGAACATCTGGATTTTTTCAATTCTATGAATCCAAAGAAATGAAGCACATTTCTTTAAGTTATATCAAATTTCTGCTGATGTATGCAGGATTTTTTTGATAGGGTAATTTAAGAATATCTCTGACCTACAATAATTATTAGTTTGAAATCAGTTGCTGTGTAAAGAGTGCTAAAAAATATTAATAATAAGAAGGATGAATATGAAATTAGTAATACTTGCTGGCGGACTAGGCACTAGGCTCAGCGAAGAAACTGCCATTCGACCTAAACCCATGGTTGAAATTGGCGGCTACCCAATTCTGTGGCATATCTTAAAAATATATTCTCAGCATGGAATCAATGATTTTGTCATCTGTTGTGGTTACAAGGGTTACATCATCAAAGAATATTTTGCTAATTACTTCTTGCATATGTCTGATGTAACATTCAATATGAAATCAAATCAGATGCTTGTTCACCATAAGCGTGCTGAACCTTGGACTGTCACATTGGTTGATACAGGAGATAGTTCAATGACTGGAGGTCGCTTGCTTCGTGTGGCTGAATACATCAGAGATGAAGAAGCTTTTTGCTTCACCTATGGTGACGGTGTTGGGGATGTTGACATTAGTGCCTCTATCGAATTTCACCGCAAACACGGCAAGATTGCAACTTTAACAGCTGCATTTCCACCTGGGCGTTTTGGGGCCTTGGATATTCAAAACCGTCAAGTTATGAGCTTTAAAGAAAAACCAAAAGGTGATGGTGCGGTGGTTAATGCAGGATTCTTTGTGTTGACGCCTAAAGTACTGGAGTACATTCAAGATGACCAAACCATTTGGGAGCAGCAACCACTAATGCGGCTTGCGGAAGATGGCCAACTTATGGCTTACCAACATCACGGTTTCTGGCAACCCATGGACACTTTGCATGACAAGCAAACACTAGAAACTCTATGGTCAAAAGGTCGGGCGCCATGGAAGAGTTGGGAGTAGCCACAGTGATACGCAAAGTTAATCCAGATTTTTGGCGAGGTAAACGAGTCTTTTTAACAGGGCACACCGGCTTTAAAGGTAGCTGGCTTAGTTTGTGGCTGCAAAGTATGGATGTGAAACTATACGGTCTTGCCCTCGCTCCGCAAACTACCCCCAATCTTTTTACAATGGCGGATGTGGCTAATGGTATGACTGGTAATGCTATCGGTGACATTCGTGATTTAGGTACAGTACAAAAAGCAATGCAGGCTAGTAATGCAGATATTGTTATTCATATGGCTGCACAACCGCTGGTGCGACTATCTTACTCTGAGCCAGTTGAAACCTATGCTACGAACGTCATGGGTACTGTTCACGTATTAGATTCGGCTCGACAAACATCAAGTGTCAAGGCTATGGTTGTTGTCACCACTGACAAATGTTATGAAAATAAAGAATGGCTTTGGGGATATCGTGAAGATGAGCCCATGGGAGGGCATGATCCGTATAGTAATAGTAAGGGGTGCTCTGAGTTAGTTACAGCTGCTTATCGCAATTCTTTTCTAAAGGATAAAGGTATTGCGATTGCAACAGCGCGCGCCGGAAATGTAATCGGTGGTGGTGACTGGGCTTCTGACCGCTTGGTGCCTGATATCTTAAGGGCTTTCGAGCAAAACAAGCCAGTTGTGATTCGCAATCCTCACGCCATACGTCCATGGCAGCATGTGCTTGAACCGCTCAGTGGCTATTTATTATTAGCAGAGGATTTGTTTACACATGGCCAAATGTTTGCCGAGGGATGGAATTTTGGCCCCAACGATGATGATGCTCAATCTGTTCAGTGGATTGTTGAATATATGCAAAGTTGCTGGGGAAATGGAGCATGTTGGCAACGGGATATTGGTGGTCACCCACATGAGGCAAATTACCTCAAACTTGATATCTCTAAAGCAAAAGCCCGATTGGGTTGGAGCCCGCGTTGGCCGCTGGCAGAAACTCTAGAGCATATTATTGATTGGCAGAGAGGCTTCACTACAAATAATGATACTAGAAAACTTTGCTTGAGTGAGATTCAACAATACAATTTAATGGCTTAATCAATAAAGTTATATGTTAGGGAGCTCAATTTAAAGATTTAATGTTGATTAAAACTGACAAAGACATCAACTAGTAAAATTATTAAGAAGCATATAAAGATGCATATCAGAATAACTGGTTTAATTTATATTAATCATATAATGATTCAAAGTGAAAAATATTATGAAATTTACAAAGACTAATATTGAGGGTGTTTTTTTAATAGAACCAGAGATAATTTTTGATTCAAGAGGTTCATTTTTTAGGGCTTTTTGCCAAGAAGATTTTGCTAATCAAAATCTAGAGTTTAAGTATATGCAATCAAATATTAGTACAAATAAAATTGCTGGAACATTAAGGGGGATGCATTATCAGAAGTATCCACATCAGGAAGTAAAGGTAGTGCGTTGTATAAATGGTGCAGTATACGATGTAGTTATTGATATTAGAAAGCACTCCAATACATATTTAAAAACATTTGGAATAGAATTAAATCCTACGAATGGTTTTATGCTTTACGTACCTAAGGGGGTTGCACATGGATACCAAACTTTAGTTAACTCCTCAGATGTGCACTATATGGTTAGTCATCCATATTCACCTAATTATGAGGCGGGAGTAAGGTTCGATGATCCAGCTGTAAATATAAATTGGCCATTATTACCATCAAATATTTCAGAAAAAGATAAAAAATGGCCGCTAATAATAGAGTGAAAAAAAAAGTTATTTTAGTTACTGGAGCAACAGGATTTATTGGAAGCAATATTGTTAATCTAATTAAAAATAAAAATTTTATTGATGTTGTTCCTTGCGCACGAAGAATTAACTTTGAATTTACCGAGTTAATAAATCATAACTTTTATAAGTGGGACGTGTTGGAAGAAGGTGGGCCGGAATATAGTGGACAAATAAGCGCGATAATACACTGTGCTACTGCAAATGATGTTGTATCATCAAATTTCAATAGTGGAATGAAGTTAACTGTAGATGGCACTCATAATGTACTAGAGTATGCAGTAAGAAATAGGATAAAGGAAGTATTTTTTCTATCAACTATACAAGTTTTTGGTAAGGAGCTGGTGGGTGAAATAGCTAATAATAGTCCTATAAAATGTGAAACACCTTACGCACTAAATCACTTCTATGGAGAAGAGTTGTGCAAAATGTTCCACACGAAATATGGGTTAAATATTACAGTTATTAGACCAACAAATGTTTATGGCTTGCCCCAACTGCCTTCGGTAAATCGAAATACACTTGTTCCTACATGTTTTGTTGAAGATGCATTTCGCAAAGGGAGTATCAGATTAATATCATCAGGGATGCAAAATAGAAATTTTATATTTAATAATGATTTGGCTCGAGAGGTAGTTAAATTATTAACTTTTAATGATAATTACGGATATCGATCCATCAATTTGGCGTCAAATTTTTATTTAAATATTAGGAGTGTGGCAAATTTGGTTGCAATGAAATATTTTGAAAAAACTGGAAGAGTTTTACCCATTTATTTCAACGATATAAATTTAGAAAAAGAAAATGTATTTAAGATTAAAGACGAAGGTTTGGTTGAAAGATCAACTATTGAGGATAGCAAAAAATCATTTGACGATGTGATTTCTACATTAATAGAAACTAACATAAATATATGAGAGATTATGTAATTATTGGTTCAGGAATGGCTGGTTTTGGCGCAGTTACTTACCTTAATAGTATTGGTATCAAGCCATTGGTATATGAACAGCGCAATTATTATGGCGGCCACACAGCTTCACATACATTTCCTGGTGGATGGACTTTTGATGAAGGCCCCCATATTTCATTTACTAAAGATAAGCGTATTGAGAAATTTCTAGCAAAATGCGTTAATGGAGAATTTAATGAGTATCCGGCGCGTGTAAGTAATTATTGGCATGGACAGTGGATAAAACATCCCGCACAGGTTCATCTTCACGGTTTAAATCCGGATCTCATTAGTAATATTATTAGTGAAATTGCTACATTACCTTCGGGGTCTTTCGAAAATATAAGTACTTATGAGGATTGGTTATTTGCTTCTTTTGGGGAAACTTTTTCAAGAAATTTTCCAATGAAATATACAAAAAAATATCATACTACCGAAGCCAAAAATCTTAGCGTTGATTGGATTGGGAATAGAATTTACAGACCCTCTCTAAAAGAAGTAATTAAAGGAGCTTTAAGTCATCTTGTAGATGATGCACATTACATAACAAGTTTTAGATATCCAAAAGTTGGTGGATTTGCATCATATTTAAAGCCAATGGTTGATAACTGCACTCTAAATTTAAATCACCCCGTAGTTAAGATAAAGCCAAAGGAAAAAAGGATATATTTTAAAAATGGAAGTGATCAAAATTATCATAAATTAATTTCGTCTATGCCATTGCCAGAGCTTATCTCGATAATCGAAGGGGTTCCTAATGACATTAAGCGTGCAGCGGAATTACTTGCATGTTCAGAACTTGTTACAGTTACATTAGGAGTGGATAGGGTGGATTTGATGGACGCCCATTGGTGTTATTTTTATGATGAAGATATTCCATTTGCGAGATTGAGTACTCCACATATGCAATCTGGAAATAATGCTCCTGCGGGCGCAGGCCTACTTCAAGCGGAATGCTACTTCTCAAAAAAGTATAAGCCCTTTGAAGTTGATATAAATTCATGTATTGAGCCAGTTATAGAAGGCTTGAAATCTTGCGGAATTTTAAAGGATTATGACAAGATAATATTTAAAAATGCGATGTATACACGCTACGCAAATGTCATTTTTGATCATGATTGTGCCAGTTCAGTTACTCTAATACATCAATATTTAGATGATCTTGGAATAAATTATTGTGGGCGTTACGGTGATTGGGCATATATATGGACAGATCAATCTTTTATTAGTGGTGAAAATGCTGCAAAGAAAGCTTTCGAAGCCATTTAAAAGTTTGAAATTTAACATTTAATAATTCCATATTCATTTTGAGATCAAATAAACTGGAAAAATTGACAATTGTCATACCAACATTTGGTAGGCAAGAATTTATATCTAGGCAAATTGATTATTGGTCTGAGTCATCCGTAAGTTTAATAATATTAGATGGATCTACTCATCCATGGAGTGGAAAAAATAAAATAGCTAGTGATTCAAAATTAATTTATCACCATTCTCCAGTATCTATTCAAAAAAGACTTGGTGAGTCGTTATATTTTGTGACAACTGAGTACGTTGTTTTGCTTTCTGATGATGAATTTTTGTTATATTCTGCATTAGAGAAATGCATTGATTTTCTGGATAAGAACCCTGATTTTTCATGTTGTAAAGGGCAGGCTATAGGTTTTAAATGGGATGGCAAAATAACTTATGGTTTTGAGGTTTATCCGGGTTTAAAAAATTATGTTGTAAATTCAGACAATGGTTCTGAACGCATGAGAGAGCATATGTCGCCTTATGAGATGGCAACATTATGGTCTGTTCAAAGGCGAAATGTATATGAAAATTGTATGAAAGCTATTGGCTCTGGCCCGGCATTCTCCTCAGCAGCCGCAAGTGAACTTCAAGTAAGTTTAATTTCAGCTTTTATGGGCAAAGTGAAGGTCTTGGATGATTTGATGTGGTTAAGAAGTTTTGAGAACTCAAATACATGGGGTGATATGTCAGTTAATGAGTGGTGGGGAGATGCTTCCTATAAAGCTGAGCATTTAAGGTTTCAAGAAAGTATTATTTCGTATGCAAAGGATGAGAAATATTCAAGCAATATCTTAAAAAATGAAGATGTAATTATGGCCATTGAAGCTTATACAAATGATCAAGAAGAGAAAAATATAAATATTCAGAGATTCTTTTATCTCAAAGTTTTTTTTAAAATGATGATAAATATTTTCATAAATAAAGAAAATAAAAGAAATATCGTAATTTTTTTTAAAAAAATCAAAGAAAGAAAAAATAAAAGAGAAAAATTAGAGGCTTTAGTTTGGAGGGCCTATAAGGATAATTACACTGAAATCTTAAAAATTGTTAGCCTGATTAATTCATTTCATAAAAATAAATTTTAATAGTGAATCTTATTAAAACTTCAAAAAAAGAGAGTTAAATCATTTGACTGGTTCGCTAAAATTTTTTGCTTTAGCTGAGTGAACTGATGTGCTAATCTTTTCAATTTTTACCTAAGCATAAGAAGTAGTTATATCCCTACGTGGGGTATAAATGCTGTCATTAAAATTTACCAATGAATTTTGAGGTTTACTTTATGGAGTTAGCTGCTCGATCGGTGGTTGGAGCAATGATGGCAATAATTCCTTTTGTAAGCTAGTTAACAGCTATTAAGCACTTCCATTTATATGATTAAAGTAACCTTGATTTATGGTGTGGCTTCAATGCTACCATCGTTACTTGGTTTTATTTTATTACCACTATATAGCAGGTATTTGTCTACTGGCGAGTACGGTATTGTGGCTGCAATGGGTATATTTAGCACTGTTGTTGCTGCAGTATCAACACTTGCATTAGATAGGGCTGCTATGCGCTTCTATTTCGATAGTAGTAATCAATCGGTTCAAAAAGAAAACATGGGCACCTTTTTTTTGGGGTCATTATCTAGCGCCACAATGTTTTTTGCAATTCTAATTATTGCAGCGCCGTTAGTAGAAAAAATTTATCCAGATATTGAATTTTTCCCATATTACTTTAGTGCCTTGCTTACGGTTACTATTGGCGTATGCGGAAACTTTGTATTAGCTTATTATCGAATTTCAGAAAAATCTGGCAGTTATCTTGGTATGATTTCATTGACCGTAATGCTACAACTTGTATTTACTTACTACTTTATAGTTGTGGAAGAAATGGGGGCACTTGGTCAACTACTGTCATTATTGACGACTACAATTTTATTGTTACCGATTTATTTAATCGTTGCATATCGCAATTTCTTGTTCAATTTTAATTGGGCAATCTTTAAGCAAGGCTTATCATTTTCGTGGCCTCTGATTCCAACCTTGATAGTTGCTTGGATTCTTAACTGGTCAGATGGAATTTTCATTGCTCACCATACTTCGCTGGGTGATGTTGGAATTTATGCAATGGGTTATAAAATATCCATGTTATTGCTTATAGTCAGCGGGGCATTCGCAACAGCATATTCCCCAGTTTTCTTTAAAAAAGCAAATCAAGAGAATCAATTTGAGGCAAAGGCAAGCATCTATTTAACAATACAGATTGCAAGTAAAGTTTTTATCTTTATTGGTTTTATTACAGCATTATTTTCATTAGATCTTATTAAGTTTTTTTTAGATGAAAAATATTTAGAAAGTTATAAAATAGTAAGAATTGTAGTTTGGGCACATGTATTTTCTGCAATTATGGGAATCAGTAGTAATTTGTATTATCAGCAAACAAAAAGAAATAAATTACAACTTGCTGTCGTAAGTTTTTCCGCGATACTAAGCCTTATTTTGAATTATATTTTTGTTCCGCTATTTGGAATTTATGGCGCAGCATTTGTTAGCGTGTTTGCAATGCTAGTTCTCACTCTTATGCATTATCATTTTTCAAAAAAATGTTATTTCGTAGAAATACATTGGAGTAAATTATTTGCTTGGATATTAGTGGCTATATTGATGGTTTTGATAGCTCAATTGACGATTGAAAAAAGTATTTATTCTTTCCAACTAAAAACCGCTCTTGTTTTGCTAATCATCATATTGACATTGAGATCTTCTAGCATACGAAAATTAATTTCAAGCTTAAGGCTATCGTAATTTTTAAAAATTTGACTTGCTCTAACTATCAATTGATTTTCAAGTTTAATAACTAATTTGGTACACTTAATGGCAAATTTATATCTCGAGTAGCTATATTATTAGCTTTTAATTTTACAAAAGATCCAATATATAAATGGAAGCTAATGAATTGGTTCAATGAAAATATTTTTTAAACTGGCAGTTTGAGCGTATTTAATAAATGATCTGGTTTATCATTAACAACTCATATCAATTGCATGATGCTAAATCGCACTTAGATCTAGTCAAAGCATCTGGAGCAAGTGTTGGTCTAATTGAAATTGCACATACATTAGAGAATCCAGATTATAGCGATTTTGATATCGTGTATTCATTTCGTCGTTTTGAGTATAAAAACTTTATTCGATCTTGGTTGGGTGCAATATCAATATACAATTTGTTAAGGGTCAGGTTGCGCATAACAGATCAAGATGTTCTTTTTATTTACACAGAATTTGAACCATTTAACAATCTAATAGCCCTTCAGTTTAAAAAGTGTAAAAGTAGAGTTTATTTAATAGAGGATGGCGGTTTTGCTACATACCTTCCATTCTGCGGCGATGTTGAGGAGCGGTTGTCACTAAAAGAAAAGTTACGGGAGGTGATAATAAGGTTATGCCCTGGCCTTGCTAAATTACGTTTCAAAAAGCAAAACGGCGATATTCTTCCGTGGTTGAGTGATCAGTATTTTGATGGTGTTTGTTTATACCGAGAGCTAAGTATTAACAGGGATATTCAGATAATTAATTTGAAACTAGGAGCCTCTTCTCATCTAAATTGCATTCCTAATTCAGCATTATTTTTAAACGAAGATTTGTATGTTCGCGATCAATCAATGGTCGATTATATTAATGGGCTGAGAAGTTTATTAAAGGCTCTTTTCTCTGGTTTCAATACTGTTTACTTTAAGTATCATCCCAGGGAATCAAATTTATTACGAGCACATATTCAAAAAAAAGTCCTATCGCAGTTTCCAGGTCTGGTGATTATTGAAGATAATTCCTCTATTGAGGAAATTATCGATAAATATAACCCAGAGGTTGTTGCTTCGTATTTTTCAGCAGCTTTGCTAAGCCTTTATGAGAGAGGGGTCCAGCCACTTTATATGTATCATTTGGTACCAGATTTAAGAGAGAAAAAATACTTTCAACTGGTCAGTCTTATTCTTGATCAATGGGGGTATACGTTTGCAAGTGATTTTTCCTCTGTAAAATCTGGATATAAGTCAAACTTAAAATTTAGAAGTCTTGATTGCGAAGAAAAATCACTATTAGATATTATTAATAATGCTTAATAAATTAATAAATAATTTATTGCTAACCCTAGGCTTTGATAAGTTTGTGGATTTATTGTTGAGAAAAAGAACATCAATAAGACTGCTGAGATACAGGCTTCAAGGAGTAAATATAAACTTCATACATCAAGGTGGCTATGATTTAACAGTCACAGGAGATCTTTCTAAGTTTCAAATTCATCCCACCAGCCACTTAAAATCATCTACATTTATAGAGTGCAGTGGAGGCGTTAAGATTGGACAATATTTTCATGTAGGTCGTGGTCTAACCATCTATTCAACGAAGCACGATTATAAAAATGCAAGCAAAATACCATATGATGAGGTCGTAATTGATGCGCCGGTAAATATTGAAGATTTTGTATGGGTTGGTGCCAATGTCACAATCCTTCCTGGCGTGTCAATTGGTGAAGGAGCAATTGTTGCTGCCGCTGCCGTTGTAACAAGAAATGTTCCACCTCTCGCTATAGTCGCTGGCAATCCTGCAGCAATTATAGGTTTACGTGATGAGCGTTCCTTTTCCCGCCTAAAGGCTGAAAATAAGTATTTTTAATATGGATTACCTTTATTAATATGCAACTATTTTCACGATTAGTCTACTGGGCTTATTCAATAGTTTGTAAATTGTGGAATAGGCAATTTTATAGATTTAGTAACATCAGTCCTGACGTAAAATTTGCACCTGCCTTTCCGGGTTTTGTAAAGATATTGTCACCTCAAAATTGCAGAATTGGAAAAGGAACTGTGATAAATGCTGATTCAGTTATCCATTGTGCTGGAGGGGTAACTATTGGAAATTATGTACATATCGGTCATGGTCTCTGCATTTATTCATCAAATCATAATTACAATAGCGAGAATTCTATTCCGTACGATGAAAACGATAGACATGATCCTGTTTTAATATGCGATCATGTTTGGATTGGCTCAAATGTATCAATATTGCCAGGAGTTACTATTAGTGAGGGTGTGGTTGTCGGCATGGGATCGGTTGTTACATGTGATTTTCCTGCGGGTGCAATTATTGCGGGAAATCCCGCTAAGATTATCGGGTTTCGCAATATGAACAAATACTTAAAGTTAAAAAAACAAGGAAAGTTCTTTTAGTTTAAGTGTTTACTACATTTGGGTTAGATGTTAAAGAATTCTAACTTTCTCATCAGTCAAGATTTCAAAATAAGTTCTTTCAATAACTTTTCTTTAGTTAAAGCGCTAGAATAAATTTTGATATTTACTAGTTTCATGGAAAGCAAATATATTTATATGTTGAGATAAATTTACTGTTCTTTGGAACAGTAAAAAATATAACTAAGAAAAAATAAGAATTAGTGACTATTATAAATTTTAGATATAAAAAATAAATTTAAGTAAATTAGTAAAAACCTTGATTAAAAATAGCCAATAATATGACTAAGGATAAAACGACATCAATTGTAACAGTTATAACAGTTGTGTATAACGGAGAAAATTGTATTGAAAAAACAATCCTAAATGTAATTGAAAAGTCATTTCCAGGTCTTGAATATATAATAATCGATGGTGGTTCTAATGATGGAACCTTGGATATTATTAAAAAATATTCAGATAAGATTAATTATTTTATTAGTGAAAAGGATGATGGAATATATGATGCAATGAATAAAGGAATGCATAGCGCTTCGGGAGAATGGCTAAATTTTCTTAATGCTGGCGATACATTAGATTTTGATCTTAATTTTTTAAATCAATATAACCCGTCGATTACTCCATTTTTATATGGGAACGCAACAGTAGTAGATGCTTATGGAAGAATATCATATGTATCAGGTAGGGAAATTAATAAAACAGATTTAATTAAATCTATGCCAATATGTCATCAGGCGATTTTTTACTCAAGAAATTTTATAAGACCATATGATCTACGCTACAAAATAATTGCTGATAGAGTAATGACATATTCACTTATAGATACTATTTATAAACCAATATATGATGCGAGAATTAGTATAAAATATCTTGAAGGTGGCATGAGTTACAATAATTATAATAAAAGAGTTAGAGACGAAATTCTCTTCATGCGCAATATAAACAAAGAGAATTTGTGGAATATTATTTCATGCTGTTTTGTTGTATATATAAAATCATCAATTTATAACACAATTAAAAAAAATAGAATTTTAAATTATTTATATTCAAAATTAAAATAAATTATTTAAAATTCAAATTTTTTGGACATAGTAGTAAATTAGCCTATTATAAAACATAAGAATTAGTAATGATATATATAATTTTCGGGATTATTCTAATTTCACTTATTTATGTTGATATTAGTAATTTTTCCAGAAAATCCTCAATATTTATATTATTTTTAAGCTTATTATTTTTGCTACTGCTAGCAGCTTTCAGATTTCGCGTGGGGGCTGATTGGGATTCATATATCAACTTTTATGAAAATATAGAAGAATCTGAGTCATTAGAAATTGGTTATGCATTTTTAAATAATTTCTTTAGCAGTATTTCATTACCTTATAATTTATTTCTTTTATTTATTAATGGGTTTGCACTTTATTTAATGTTTATTTTTATAAGAAATAACACTAAATATATGCAGCTCGCAGTACTCTTATTTTTCTGTGACCTATATCTATACTACAATCTAAGCGGAATACGGCAGGCAATTGCACTAGCTATAACGTGTTATAGCATAACTTTTGTTTTAAAAAGGCAATTTTTCGCTTTTACAATTGCGGTTTTATTTGCCTCAACATTTCATGTGTCAGCATTAATTTTTATCATTGCATATTTTGTACCAAAAAAAATTCCTCGGTATACGCACATAATTTTTTTCAGTATTATCTTATCAGTAATATATTATAATAAATTTTTAATTTCTGATTTTATTACCATTAATAATTTTAAAAATCTTAATTACTACATTTTACATCAGGAAGTTTTACCATCTTTTGGCGATTATATTTTCGGTATTTTTAAGAGATCAATAATAATTATTATTATATTATTATATTATTATAATTTTGTGAAAAAAGATATAAATTGCTTATTTTTAAATTTATATATAATTGGCTTTATCATATATTTAATCTCTTATAATATATCTCCAGATATTGGTGTTAGACTTAGTAGTTATTTTATAATCTTTGAAATTGTTCTTTTGGGTAAATTGCTTTCTGAAGTTAGTGGTTCTTTGGAGCGAATAGCAATAATTACCACATATGTATCCATCGCAATATATAAAATATTTAGTTACATTAACAATGATGCCTACAAGTATCAATCTATTTTGAGCAATATTTTATAATGTCAATTTTTTTTAAATAAATATCATGTCAGTAATGGTTTATTTTAATTCTATGTCTGCTGCTGGCGGTATTGAAAGGGTTATTTCTCATCACATTGAATTTATAAGCCGATCATATCAAGTAACTTTAGTAACCAAGGATTGCCTACCATCTTTTTTTCCAACTCCAGTTGATGTGCAAAGAGAATCTCTAGATGTGAATTTCATCATGAATATGAAAGCTCGATGGCAGCGTATATTTAAAATTATCTTCACAACTTTTTCAACGATAGTTGCATTACGGCGAGTTTTAAAAAAAATTAAGCCAGAGATTGTTTATGTTGCTTCTCCTTTAAATTTATTGGAGATATTTATTGCTGGGGTAGATTGCAAAAATATTTTAGTTACTGAACACTCATCTTTCTCGGCGTATAACTGGGTATACAAGCTGATAATTGCGAGCCTCTACCCTCGGGTAGGACTGTTGATGGTGCCAACAAAAACAGATAACAATTATTACATTTCTCGAGGTATTCACAATGAATATGTTCCAAACCCACTATCCTTTTATCCTAATGTTTCATCAGATCTATCTAGTAAGTGGGCATTATGTGTGGGTCGACTGACCGATGATAAGCGCCATGATCTTTTGCTTCTTATTTGGCATTTATCTGATATTCATAAATTAGGATGGCGCCTCAGAATTGTTGGTAGAGGGGAGTGTGAGTCTGATTTGCATAAAAAAATTCATGAACTAGATTTGAATGAGAGTGTAATTATTGAGCCTCCAACTACAAGTATCCTAGAAAAATATTTTGCCTCATCCATTTTTTTGCTTACTTCAAAAGCTGAGGGCTTTGGTTTGGTACTCGCAGAAGCTATGGCTTGTGGTGTCCCATGTATTTCTTTTGATTGTCCAAGTGGCCCGCGAGATATTATTGAGAATGCTCATACAGGATACTTGCTTAATGAAGGCGATATTGATGGCTATGTAAAGGCGTTGCGGGAGTTAGCTATTAACTCAAATCAACGATTGGAGTTTGGTGCCAAGGCAAAGTTTTATATTAAGAAATTTCAGATTGAAACGGTTCAAGATGAATTCATGAGGGTCTTAAGAAAATCTTTCCCATACACTCTCTTAGATCAAACTAATGCTGAAGCTCAATAGTTGTCAATGTGCTTTATATATTATTCGCTATTAAACAGCCTAAGAAATATAAACAAACTAAATAAAGTTTTTTAGCAAATAACTAATCTTAAATCACCTTATTTTAGTGTTGTGGATTCACTCTGAATTCAATATAAAGGAAAAAATATGAAGCAGTGTCACGTTTTACAGATGGGTGCCGTTGTACTTTTTGCGCCTGTTTTAATGTCACTTGCATTGCTAATCATTGACTCAAGTCAATTATTAAATTTAACTAAGTTTGCTTTCTATTATTGTCTTGTTGTATTGCCGGCATCATTTGTTCTCGGATCTTTATTGCTAGGTTCATTAAATTTATCAGATTTTGATCGAGTAGTACTGGGCTATCCAGCTGCGATTGGTTTTTATTCTACGGTTTTTTATATTTCAAGTATTGTTGAAGTAACATGGTTTATTTGGCTGGTAGCACTGATGTTTTTATTGGTGGCACCTATTTATTTAAAAAAAATTAATCTAAAACCAGCAAGCATTCAAGCTTACTTTTACTATGTGCTTTTATACTTATTAGTTGCAACCTTATTTTTTATTACATTTAGCTTAACAACTTTTACACCAAGTCAAGGTAAGTTGGGGCTGTATTATCAAGACATACTTTGGACTGTTGGAAACACATGGGCCATCGTTCGAGACGGCTTCCCAGTTACTGATGCGCGCTTCGATGATTCTCCATTTGCTTATCATATGGCGCAAAATATTTATATGGCTATGGTAACTAAATTTACTGGAATAGATCCATTTTTCCTACATTTACGTATAGCGCCACTATATGATCTATTCTTCTTGGTCGGCGCTATTTACGTTGGGGCCCAAGCTTTCTTGATGGCATCTACTCGGTTTGCAGCCGGCCTGACTTTTACATTGTTTTTTACTGCTGCCACATTAAATTTAGGAGCTACGGAATACCTTAGTCATATATATATCAATCCACTATCCATGTTTTTTGGGTTGGCGGCGTATATCATCATTTTATTTTTAATTGGTTTTCATTGCCTCTCAGATAAGGTATTGATAGGCTATACATCCCTTGTGGCATTGGTGGCATTTGCATCTAAAGCTTCTTTGGTTTTCTCTTTAATGCCCGCTTTAGTTTTTTATGTTCTTTTCAGAAGTTTTAAGGGTTATCGTATCGTCTATCGTGATGTTATCTTGGCATTTACAGTTAGCTTTGTCTTACTTTTATTAAGTTGGACCATATATAAAGGCGCTGATGGAGGATTGATCAGACAGGAATATACTGCGTTTGATTCATTTCAGATTAAGCGACTTAGTAGTATTTTTGGGCAATTTTTTGCCGAATTTATAGCTCCATATGGATCAATTGCAAAGCCATTGATTGTGATAGCACAAAATACTGTTGGGATTATTTTATCGTTGTATGTACTTACTTTTGCTCTAATTTATGTAACGAATAAAAAATTTAGGAAGGAAAAGGGAGTCCTAACACCATTTTTTGTCTTTATTTTGGCAATAAGTTTTTTCTCGGTGCTTTGGTTAGCGATTTTCCAATTTCCTGGAGGTGCAGTTTACTTCGTATGGTATAGCGTTATCGCTTGGATTATCCCTTTTAATTATGCGTGTCATTATATGGCTTTCGAGAAATCAAGTTGGTTACGAAGGGGTCTAGCTTTTGTCCCCATGTTAATTGGATGTGTCTTGTTTGTAAGTTATACCTCTAGTTTTTTTATGAGTCCTTGGTGGCAGGCTACGGTAAATAGTAAAAAGATTTGGGATGAGAGAGCAACAGTGAGTGAAGGTGAATGGTTGGCTATGCAATGGGTTAAGCATAATCTACCTAAAGATATTGTTTTAATGTCCGATCGCAGAGGATTTTTTCACGAGGGTGGTGGAGATTTATTTGTGGGGCGATTTTTTGGGTATTCCGCTTTGTCAGGAAAACAACTTTACAACGAGGGTGATGATTTTAATCGGCAGGCAATAGAATCTGTTGCTGAGCAACGATGGCAAATGATTGAGAGATTGTTATCATCAACTAATCCAGTGCAAGTTATATCAATTTGGAAAAATATTCCAGCTGATTATCTGATCGTTAGTAAGCGTTTTACTAAATTGAGTTTGGCTCTTAAAGAAGTCGCACCAGTGGTTTTTGAAAATACAGACGTTGTAATTTTGGCTCGCCCTTCATAATAGATTAATAATATGCATTTTAATGAAATTATACATTTTTGATCGTATATCATTATTGAGATTTGAGTAAGTGTGCTAAGGGTTCATAAAGGGTAGCTTAGGATTAAGGTGAAAATTCTCATGATATAAAAATTGAGGATAAGGCCAAATTCTCAACAATATTTCTTGTAAAACGACTATAAAATTTAAGTGACTTATGTCTCTAAAAAAGCTTAACTTTAGATAATATTTATCAAATCTTTACATTGTGAGAATGTTTTTTTAATGATTTATTCTCGATTGTAATATTCAATCCGGCAAACGTTATGAAAATTTCTTCTCAACCTGCGGCCCTCAGTATTGGAGTTATTATCCCTATTTTTAACTCAGGTCGTGAGGCGGTTGGGGCAATTAGATCAGTGATTAACCAGGCTGAAGTCTGTATAAATGAAATTATTATTGTAGATGACGGTTCCACAGATAATAGTTCGAATATTCTTCGTGAGAACTTTAAAGATTTGGGTTTACCTTTGCGGATCCTAAGCGTAACCAATGGCGGCGCAGCCAATGCTCGAAATTATGGTATGCAGAATTGTGATTGCGACCTATATGCCTTTTTAGACTCAGATGATGCGTGGTTCAGTAATAAACTTAAGCATCAGTTACCGCTCTTTGAAGACCCATCTGTTGGCATGGTTGGTTGCCTTACTACGATGGGCCAACGGGCTGCATTTCCCTCTGGCATCAGTCTAGCTTCTCGAACCATAACCCTTCGTCAGCAACTCTTTAAAAACTATTTCCAGACCTCCACTGTGATTTTGCGTCGTCAGGTGGTCGAGGCTGTTGGCCTATTCCCTATTAATCAACGTCATGCAGAAGAAGGTGATTTATTCAATCGAATTGCTGCACACTATAAGTGTATCTTGCTATCTGAGATTTTGGTGAATTATGGCAATGGCAAGCAGGGTTTTGGTGACAGTGGTCTTAGCGCCGATTTGTTTGCTATGGAAAGGGGTGAATTGCTTAATATTAGACGTGCATATATGAGAGGGGATTGTGACTTTAGATTCCAAATATTAGCAATCGCCTATTCATTGATTAAGTTTTTACGGCGGTTTCTAATTAGTTCTATTCGTCGAAAAAATCGTATCTAATTTCTAACCTATTATTCATGAGGAATGACCTTAAATGAAAATCGTAATTACCGGTGGCTTAGGTTTTATTGGCAAGCACCTATGCTCTAGGCTATTGGATGATGGTCATGAGGTACTTTTAATTGATTCACTGGAAACTCAGATCCACGGGAATTTGCCGCTAATTGAGATTCCTCGTGGCGCAACATTTGTGCGCATGGATGTCTGTAATATCGCAGATCGTTATGATTTGATTGATGGGGTTGATGTAATTTTTCATCTTGCTGCGGAGACTGGTACAGCACAGTCAATGTATAAGATGTCACACTATACCAAAGTTAACTGTGAGGGTGCTACTGCATTGTTGGAGGCCATTGCTAAATGCGTTAGACGACCTAAGAAAATCATCTTAGGCTCAAGTAGGAGCGTTTATGGTGAGGGTGCGTATGTCCACAGTGATTATCCAGGTGACATAGTAACTGTAGTTCCACGGACTCGTAAAGCTTTAGATGGTGGTCATTGGGAGCCTGTAGATAAAAATGGTTGCCCTTTAATTCCTATAGCGACTCCTGAGAATTTTCCTTATGCTCCAGGATCAATTTACGCTGCTACAAAAGCAGCACAAGAACTATTTTTAACTTCTTCAAGTAGTGCGCTGGGAGTGCAAACCATTATTTTCCGTTTCCAGAATGTTTATGGCCGGGGTCAGTCTCTTCGCAATCCCTACACAGGCATCATCTCAATTTTCTTCAACCGAGCTCGTCAAGGCCTTCACATTCCTGTATTTGAAGATGGTCTTGAGTCACGTGACTTTGTTCACGTTAGTGATGTTGTTAACGCCCTAACTGCTTCACTTCAAGCGGAATTACCAAACGGAGTCATCATAAACGTTGGTGCAGGTATAGCGACGAATGTATCCCAGTTAGCGCATCAATTATTAAAGATATCATCCTTTGACGTGCCCGTTAGAATTACAGGGCAATACAGGCTTGGTGATATTCGACATTGTTTTGCTGACTTATCTAACTTGACTAAGCATCTTGGATTAACGCCGAAGATAACACTTGAAGAGGGGTTAAAAGATTTTTGCGCTTGGGCAATGATGGAGCCTGTCCATGAAGATCAATCTGAAAAGGCTGAGATCGAATTAAAGCAGAGAGGGTTAGCTAACTGATGAAGCGACTATCTGTTTTTCTTGATGCTGATTGGATAAGACTGATTAGCCTTTCTAATGCCGAACCAATTTCTCGGGGCTTCTGGCAAAGTTTTTCACCGCGGTTTGCACCGGTTGTTCTTGTTCGCATCGCTCAATGCTTGTATGCCGCTGGTTGGCCGAGTTTAGCTAAGCTGCCTGCTTTAGTAAATTTTGTTATATTTGGGATCGAAGTTCCCCCTCGTCTTTCTATTGGACCTGGTCTTGTGTTAATGCATACGCATGGCACAGTGATAGGTGCTGCTTTGATTGGAGAAAATGTCACCATTTACCATCAGGTCACATTAGGAGCGGTAGAGATCGATTTTGCATACACACCATCCTTACGTCCGATTGTTGGCGACGGTGTCGTTCTCGGCGTTGGGGCTAAAGTTTTGGGAGGCGTGACCTTGGGGCGGGCTAGTGTTATTGGGGCGAATGCCGTTGTGTTGCAAAATGTGCCAGCTGAACATGTAGCAATTGGCGTTCCAGCAAAAATATTGCCACCGAAATATTTGCGATTTCAGGGCTACACTTCTTAGATATAGTGATGAAAAACATATCACTACCTTCTCGTGTTTTGCTGATCGCCCCTTGTTTTTTTGGCTATGAAAATGAGATTGCTGGAGAGTTAATGCGTTCCGGGAGTCATGTAGATCTTTTGCCAGATCGACCGTTTGTTAGCCCACTTATGAAGTCGATTATGCGTTTTCGCCCAGAGCTTGGAGGTAATTACTTATGTGACCAGTTTTTTGCCAAGCGTATTGGGGAATTTGGTAGGTCTGACTACACAACAATTCTCGTTATTCAGGGTGAAGGTGTCACAGCCAATACGCTGATGATTTTGCGAAAGGCCTATCCGCGTGCGAAATTAGTTTTCTATGCATGGGACTCAATTGAGAATAAGCCGTTCTCTAGGCGTAATTTATTTTTCTATGATTATTGCTCAACTTTCGATCCGATTGATGCAAAGAAATACGGCATGTTTTTTAGACCATTGTTTTATGCAGATAGATTTGACTACCCTGCGGATATTGATTATTCCTATGATCTATCTTTCGTCGGCACTATTCATTCAGACCGATACAAGTTAGTAAAGGCGATATTCGAACAATTGCCGCCAGAGACTAGAACCTTTTTATATCTGTACCTTCAAGCTTCCTGGATGTTTGATCTTCGACGCCTTTTCACTAAAGGGTTAGATGGTGCTAAACGTAAGGAATTCAATTTTCACCCGTTGGCTAAGGAAGTGATTCAGGACGTCTTCTTTAAATCTAGAGCTGTGTTAGATATTGAGCATCCAAATCAACATGGTGCGACAATGCGTACGATAGAGGCTATTGGAAGCGAGCGCAAAATAGTTTCAACCAACACTGCTTTACGTGATTACGATTTTTATAATCCACTAAATATCCAGATTATCGATCGTAAGACGCCCAAATTAAGCATAGAATTTTTACATACACCTTATCAGGTACTACCTCAGGAAGTTAGGCGTAAATACTCCATAAGCCAGTGGGTTAGCGAAGTTTGTGATTTTGATAAGAAAGAAGCAATATTTTAGAAGGTTAATTTATGCTCTTAGTGGCTTATCTAAAAGATTAATATTAACAAAATTAACTTAAAATTGTAGTCAGTTGGGTTATCCTCAAATAAACATTTATTAAGACTTAATAAGTTAAATCTTGGGTAAGATTAAACTTGTATTCATAGTCATTCAAGTTTTTACTGTGCAGTGAAAGTCTGCTTAACCCATGATATTTAAATTGACTCTTGTGAAACAAGGGCGCCTTTTAGCCACATTTTTTTAACACTCTGTTTTTTAGAAAAATAAAAAGAAAAAGACTTAAAAATTTATCGATATTAATTCAAGATGTTAAATTTTTAGGCAATTTCGTCTAAGAGATTTTTGCAATATATCAACGACATAATTCTGTTGTTCAACTGTTAAACCAACCCAAAGCGGTAATCGCACCAATCTTTCAGACTGTCTAGTTGTTATCTCTAGTTCACCATGTGCTCTACCATAGCGCTGTCCACCTGGAGATGAGTGAAGTGGGACATAGTGAAATACTGGATAAATATTATTTTCCTTAAGCTCCGATAATACTTTTTGACGATCAATCTCAGGAGCCAATAAAACAAAAAACATATGGGCGTTGTGCTGACAGTTTTCTGGAATGATTGGTCGGCGTAGTAAGCCTTCCCGCTCAAGAGATTCGGTTAACTTATAGTAATGTTGCCATATTGATAAACGCTCACTTGTAATACGTTCAGCTTCCTCAAGTTGAGCCCATAAGAAGGCAGCCATTAGCTCCCCGGGTAGAAAAGAAGAGCCGACTTCCTGCCAGGTATATTTGTCGATTTCACCCCGAAAAAAACGATTACGGTCGGTGCCTTTTTCGCGAATAACTTCAGCGCGCATAGTCATGATGGGGTTATTAACAAGTAGCGCCCCTCCTTCACCCGAAATTACATTTTTGGTCTCATGAAAGCTGTAAGCACCTAAATCGCCAATGCTACCTAGCGCTCGCCCTTTGTAAGTGGACATTATGCCTTGAGCAGCATCTTCAACAACACTTAAACTATGTTGATTGGCGATATCCATAATGCTATCCATCTCACATGCTACACCCGCATAGTGAACAGGTACAATTGCACGGGTTCGCGGCGTGATTGCCGTCTCAATTAAGCGTTCGTCAATGTTTAATGTATCGTCACGAATATCTATAAAAACAGGAACCCCACCTCTAAGTACAAATGCATTGGCTGTTGATACAAATGTATAGGAGGGCATGATAATCTCATCGCCAGGTTGGATATCGAGGAGTAGAGCAGACATTTCAAGAGCAGCTGTACAGGAATGTGTCAGGAGAGCCTTTTTGCAGCCACTCTTATTCTCCAGCCACTCATGGCAACGTTTGGAAAACTGACCGTCTCCTGCAAGCATTTGAAAAAATTTGGCTTCAGAAATGTAATAAAGTTCTTTGCCTGTCATGAAAGGTCTATTGAATTGGATTTTTTCCGACATTAATTTATCTTTCAATGGGGTTGCTCATTGTGGTGAGGGTAATTTGAAGATTGTACTAATAAGAATTCGCATTAGTGTTAGAGATTGGCAATTCTTTAGGCTAATAAAGCTTCATAATTAGATTATCTACTTTCAAGTAAATATGACGTCTAGCTAGATATGTCTTTGAATATACTACAATCAAGATTGATTTAAATTCTTAATTTTTACCCGAAATAATCTAAGCAATCGCTAAATTGAGGCACATAATTGAATATTTAGTTATTGGTGGGTAATTTATATTTACTTAATAACACTGACCTTTTCTATACTAGGATTTTTGTTGATTAAAGATTATTGTGGGAAAATTTTAGACTTGGAGAATTAGTCTCGCCAAAGTAAAATTGCTAACAAGAATTTTCTGTTAATCTTAACTTAATCAAATCAATTTCGAAGATAAACCTTAGGCACGCCGCTCACTTTGGAATAGTAAAACGCTTAACCGCTGCAAGCATTAACTAATGTATTAAGTAGATATTTCTCAGGTATAAAAATTGAATTTTCCCACCCTAGAGAATATCGTTATAGAGAGATAATAAATAACATTCATGATGTTAATGAAGGGTTGTTGAGATTGGACAGCCTACTTTAATTAACCTTGTATTCAAGGTTAATTAGATTAACCCTTGCGCTGTCAAAATAATATTTTTAAATTATCGTAACTAAGCTTGTCTATTCGAAAATATCCAATATTTTTGAAGCAAGAAAAGTGCCATTGCAGTAATTAAAATTATTACCCCTTGAACCCATTGATGAGGCCATCTTAAAAAATCTACAAATAAAATGAGCATGGTCAAATTAAACATGTAGCCCAATGCATAGATGAATAAATAGCGTTGAAAAGATTTTGAAATAAGGCTATTAGATTGAAATGTCCAGGTTTGGTTGAAATAAAAAGTTTGAAAAACACCTAGAGGATAAAGTATGGTCATTGCTAGCTTGGGATCAAAGTCTAGCCAAGTCATGACAAGATACATAGAAAAAAGTACGGCATTGGAAATCGCCCCAACAAAACTAAACCTAAAGAACTCCTTAAAAATTTTCATTAGAATGCTCAGAAAAAAAGATACTAAATAATTTATTTAATCCATGGATTTTTCTCATAGAATGAAAAAATTGTAAGAAACAGTTTTGTTTTACTGTAGCTTACATTAGAGTTTTCAGAATCAACTTCATCGTGGAATGATGCACCATTTTTTTCAAGTTTTCTCAAGGGAAAGTTTTTTAAAACAACATAACCGATTTGTTCATGTAGTGCTTGAACTAACCAATTATAAGAAACTATAACAGCATAGCTTTCTACTATTTTCAAATTTTTAAAACACCAATCTAACAACGTAACTTCGGAGAAGTAAATCAGCCTGGGGTCTCCACCATCAACGCCTCTCATTAAGTTATCCAGTTCCCCTGAAATGCCATCGACTCGTGAGATTCCGATATGCCCTATAAATCTGTTGTTCTGATCATAGATTAAAAAAAAAAGCCGATCTTCTTGGTCAACTGACATTTTACTTAAATAGGCGTGTGTTTTTGAAAATGTTGAGTCAAATTGAGCAAGAAACATTTTCATTGCCTTTTGACGCCATGAGGCAATCAACTCAATTTTGTTGGTGTCTTCCAAAATCCATTTGCCAACAGGGATCAGTTTACCAATCGGGTCTTTTTGATCGTTATATATATTAATCGCTCTTTTATTGGCGTCAGAAAACGTCTGACATTTCATGGATGCAATTTTTTCTCTATAAATCATCATTCACATCCTCTTAAATCGATGACCTACAATAATTCTTTCAATGCGGATTCGCTTAGGAACCATATAGGGCTGAAGTCTTTCTCTTAAAAAGGCTAACAAAGCATCCTTATCGACAATAAGACCAGTTATTGGTTGAACTAATAGCTCTACATGCTGCCCAGTAATTGGGTTCTGTTTTGGGGTAACCTTTACCAGTGATACTCCTGGGAATTCGAGCGCAACTCTTTCGACTTCTGAGGCCATAAACTTAAGCCCGCCCACGTTAATTACATCTGTTGTGCGGCCTACTATCTTGTAATAACCATCTTTCACTTCAACAACATCTTTTGTGTCGTACCATCCTTCAGGATCAAATGGTGAGGGGGCGTTTAGATATCCGATCATTCTTGATTGAGATCGAATTTGAAGTATGTTGTTTGTAACTCGTGTTTCAATGCCTTCACCACCAATTTTCATAAATAAGCTGTTACGGTGTTCAGATTTAACACGAACGATTCCAAGTTCTGACATTCCGTATGTTTGCCGAAAATCCACAAGGGGTAGTAATCTGCAAAGTTCATCAAGTGTTGGTTGATCCATTCGTTCCGTTCCATAAGTAATGACTTTTAGACAATCTGGCACTTTGGATGGTACTGCTCCACTTATTAACATCATCCGGAGGAATGTTGGTGTAGTTGGTAAAACTTGAACGCTATATTTTTTACAGGAATCTAAAATAGAGTCGACTGAGCGCGTATCCGGAGTTATGACAACCCCTTTATTGAAAAGAGTATGTAGTAAGGTATTGATGCCGCCAATGTGATCAAAAAGCAGGAAATTTATAGTTCTAAGTGAAGGTCTTGGTGTTTCAAATCGTTTGATAAATGAAGTTAAATTGTGGAGAATCGCTTTAGGTCGCCCAGTAGTGCCGGTGGAAAAAAGAACTAAACCGGCATGACCTAGGATTCTTAGAGAATCAATCTGTTCATGCCGAGTTGCATGAAACCTTTTGGAGACCAATTTATCTCTAACGACAAAATCAACAAGTGCTGAGTTAAAAAAGTATTCATGTTCATTTGAGGTTTCAGTTGTAAGAGGCACCACAATTGCGCCCAAATCAATTAACCTTAATAGGGTAAGAATTGATGAGGGGTTGAAATCACCAATTACAGCAACCACATCACCTTGCTTGATGAGGGATAAATCAATTAGGGGCTCTTTAATAACTTGAGATAATCTTATCTCCTCTCCTCTATGAATCAAAAATGGACTATCACTATCCGCCCAAATTTCAATTAACTTCTCTAAAACTCTCATTATGCGCCGCCAATGTGAAGCACTTGCCCAGATAGAGACTTGCCTCGTTTATCGAATAGCAAATCTACAATGTCGCTAACAGAATCAGGTGTAAATTGCTTGGGAATAATCTGTTGAGCAACTATTTTCTCTATTTGTGAAGATGTGATTCCTTTGAGTAAGTTAGTATCAATCGGGCCAGGCGCAATGCAGTTAACATTTACGTTAAAATCCGCCATTTCTCTGGCGAACGATCGCGTAAATCCTTCCACACCTGCCTTTGATGCGGCATATACTGACTCACCTTTTAATCCTAGGGTGACTGCGATTGTTGAAAAATTGATTATTGATCCTGATTTATTTCTCAACATCAGTGGTGCGAAATTCTGGCAACAGTAAATCGTTCCCAGCAAGTTCGTTTGAATGATATTAAATGCAACATGATGTGGAGTTGTGACTGCTAGATTCATGGACGCAATACCTGCAGCGTTGACGAGCCCATTAACCTTTACTCCCATCCTCTTTATTTTTTGTGCAGTTTCTTTAACCTGTTCAAAAGAAGATACGTCGCAACTTATAGAGGCGAATGGTAGATCTGCAATGTTTCTAGCTAATCCAATTACAGGTAATCCCTGAGATAGCAACCTTTCACATATAGCTCTGCCTAAGCCTTTACTTGCTCCTGTCACGATTATCATTTTTTCGAATTCATTTGATTAAGGAATTCATCGACCAGAGAGCCTGCTGTCCTAAATATGCTCCGGGACTTTGACATTGCGACATCAGATGTCCAATCAAAATCAAATCCCAGATCAGTAGCCTTGTCTTCTAATTGAAGGCAAAGTTCTACAAGTTTCATTGAGTCCAAAATACTGTCTCCACCGATTAGGGGCATTTCATCAGTCACCTCAAGAAGTTTATCTTCGAGAAGAAGTGATATAGCTTTAAAAATTTCTTTTTTAGTAATATTTGCTTCTGACATAAGTGTCCTTCTTAAGTTTCTTGTAATTATTGCTTAAAGTGACCTGAGCTGATTTGCGTGGGGTATTCATTAAGGTGCGCATCCTCTGCGCGCTTGTAAACAACATAGGGTGGACGTTCCATGCTACGGAGGTACATCCGCGCTAAATATTCGCCAAAGATTCCCAATGCTATTAATTGTACGCCTGAAAAAATAGCAATTACTGAAGCCAGAAAAGCAAAGCCTGGAACAACACTTCCTTGTAATAACCATCCGATCAAGACATAGGCTAAAATGCCAAAACCGAAAAGGGCAAATATAAATCCTGTCAAACTTGCAAGATGCAATGGAAGTGTAGAAAAGCCGGTCATCATATTTAAGGCATGACGAACCAATTTACTAGCGGTATAACCAGACTTTCCAAATTTCCGCGGCTCATGTCTTATATTGACGGCAGTGAATCGAGTGGTGGCCCAGGTGAGTATGACATCAATGTTAACCGACGGGCTTCTATAATCAGAAAAACCATCACGCAAGCGCGTACGAAAAGCACGCAAAGCACTAACATGCTG
>JACCDN010709216.1_pt1 | contig 28120 bp, 20 predicted proteins | sample 7441691 | NCBI WGS metagenome assembly JACCDN01 (sample SAMN15323439, study PRJNA562643) | freshwater metagenome | isolation source: river surface water | place: USA:Blue River Watershed | collected 2017-08-16 | reverse complement strand
TGCAAATCCGTGTAGGTCGGTTCGACTCCGGCTCGCGCCTCCAGTTTTGCGGCAGTAGCTCAGTTGGTAGAGCGATACCTTGCCAAGGTATAGGTCGAGAGTTCGAGACTCTTCTGCCGCTCCAAATAGAAAGGCCAATCCTCCGGGGTTGGCCTTTTTCTTTGCATGCCCGGGTGGTAAGGTAGGGCATCTCAATTGACTAAGGCGACACCATGAAACACAGCACCCTGATTTCTGTTCTGTTAATAGCGCTGGTGGGTTGCTCCAGCCCGGGCGTCCAGAAAATTGGCGATAACCTGTATACGGTGTCAGAAAAGAGCCAGCCGACTCAAGCCGCAGCCGAGCATATTCCGGATCCGGCCATTGACGACGTCAAGGGCGCTGCAAAAGATTATTGCGCTAATGACAACAAGAAGGTCAAAGTCATTTCGTATGATCAGCCTCAAGATCCGACCATTCGTCAGGATATGTACCGCATGAAATTTAGCTGTGTGGCCGAGTCTCAATAGAGGAACAGGGGACATAGATTCTACGGGGGCTTTATTTGCCCCCTTTACTCATATCTGCTACTTTACATAATATAAATTATGCGTAAGTTTGAATGATTGGATTAGGGCTAGAAAGGTACCGGTGAATCAAATACCAGCTTATCACCGGTCAATGGATGATCCAGGTCCAGGTGCTTCGCATGCAACAACATGCGTGGTGCTTTTGCGAGTGTCTCTGGATCGGCATACAACGGATCACCAAGGATGGCATGGCCCAGCGCCATCAGGTGCATACGCAACTGATGTGAGCGCCCGGTATAAGGTTCCAGATCGACCCGCGTCCAGTTATCTTTAACGTTCCGTTCGAGCACCCAGTAATGCGTCAGTGATGGTCTACCATTCTCGAAGTCGATTTTTTGTCTGGGTCGATTAGGCCAATCTGCCATTAATGGAAAATCAACGCTGCCTTCGTCCTTTTCCATAATGCCTGTGACGATGGCCTCGTAGCGTTTATTAACCATACGTTCCCGAAATGATTTGCTAAGGCCGCTACCCATGGCTTTGTTGATTGGCACCATCATGAGGCCGGATGTGGGCTCATCCAGCCGGTGCACAGCAACCGCCTCCGGATAATGAGCTTTTATGCGTGTCATGACGCTGTCCCATTTTTCGGCGCGGCGTCCTGGTTGAGATAGCAGCCCGGCTGGCTTATCGATCACGAGCATCGTCTCGTCGCTATACAGGATTGGCAGGTCGATTATGCTCACGTTGCTTGTACTCGATATACTGACAGTATAAGAGGATGGCTTTCCGCAGTCCTCGATATTTAATAGACAACAAATGAAAAACAGTTATAAAAACAGTAAGTTAGCCGCCCTGCTTTGCTACCTGTTGGTTTTGCTGGCGGCCATTGTATCCGTCGGCGTCGCCCTCTACATGCAGCACGGAAAGGGCTTACAACCTTGCACGATGTGTATTATCCAACGCTATGCCTTCATTTGGATTGGTTTATGTGCCTTATTCGCGCTGGTTTTGCCGTTTAGGCCTGTGCGTATTCTGTTAAGTGTTGTGGGAATCATTGGAGCACTGGGTGGTGCTGTCGCCGCTGGCCGCAATTTGTGGGTTTTGTATCACCCCGAGATTTTGTGTGGTCGAGACCCGGTTGAGTTGTTTTTGAATGGTTTGCCTACGGCACAGTGGTTTCCCAAGGTGTTTATGGCACTCGGCCTCTGTTCTGATCCGATTCCACCCTTGTTCGGCCTAGCTTTGCCCACCTGGTCGCTGATTGGCCTGATTATTCTGGGGTGTTTGCTGGGTATTGCTATCCGGCGTCGTTAATGCGTTCGTATCGGATGCTTTGAGCTGATTCTGCCAGCTGCCACCTAAGGCTTTGATTAATAGGATGCTGGCGTTAAGTCGTTGTTGCGCAATGAGGATCGATTTCTGCTGATTGCTCAGCGCACTGTTCTTGGCGACCACCACATTCGTGTAATTGTCGATACCGGCCTGGTAACGGTTGAGTGCAATAACTACCCCACGCTCTGCTAGATCGGCGGCTTCATCCTGAATGCCCGCTTCTTCTTCATAGATCCGTAAGGCGGCCAGTTGGGTTTCGACTTCCTGCATGGCCGTAAGCACCGCTTGGCGGTACGCTGCGACGTTTTCATCGTAAACACCACGCGCCTGTTCCACATTGGCTGCGCGTGCACCGAAATCCAGCAAGGTGAACGCCAAGCTCGGGCCAATACCCCAATACAGAAATGGCGCGGTGAGCAGTTGGCTAAACGACTGACCCAGATAACCAATGTTGTTCTGACTACTGTTCAAAGTGAGGCTCGGAAAGTAAGCCGCCATTTGGTAACCAATTTGCGCGTTGGCCACGGCCATTCGCCGTTCGGCTGCAGCAACGTCGGGTCGGCGCTCAAGCAAATCGGAGGGTAAACCCGCCGGAACAACCGGAACCATTAGATTAGATCTTGCCGGTAACGGATTGAAAGCAACGGAGAATTCCGATGGCGGCTTGCCGATCAGTACAGCAATGAGGTTTTCCTGGGCTGACCGGTTAACCCCGACATCGATCAGCTGTGCCTGAACACTCCGGTACTGTGCGCCGGCATTGATCAGATCCTGACGGGCTTTAACGCCGACTTCATACTGGTTCTTGGTTAAACGCACGGCCTCCATGTTTGATGCCGTGGTGTCGGTGAGCAGTTGCTTTTGCGAATCTAGCGAACGCACCAGAAAATACGCCTGCGCCAGTTGTGTCTGCATCGAGAGTTTGGCGTTTTCCAGATCAGCAACGCTGGCAACGAGACTGGCATCCTTGGATTCCACGTTTCTACGTAACTTGCCCCAAAGATCGCTATCCCAGGTAACGCCGCCATACATGTTGACCTGATTGAGGATGGCGCCATCATTAATGGTCCCATCCGGATTGACCAGGTTACCCATGCCTGTGCCCGAGGCCTGGCGTCCGCCGTTAGCATTCAGGCCAAAGGTCGGATAGCGCGCCGCGTTCGCACCGCTGGCTAATGCCTGTGCCTGACGAACCCGGGCTACATAGATGGCGATGTTCTGGTTATTGGGCGAAACTTGCGCCATCAAGGCATCAAGCTGTGGGTCTTTGTAAATCTTCCACCATTCGCCTTTAGTCACATCATCTTCCGGCGCTGCAATCTTCCAGCCCGGAGCGGGTTTGAATTCCGCACTCACCGGTGCATCTGGACGCACATAATCGGGTCCGACCGAACATCCGGCAACCATAAAGCTAACGCCAAGCAGTGATAGCCAGAGTTTGATCGAAGTCGTGTACGTACGTGACATAGTTAGTTGGATTCCACAGACGCTATTCTATCGGGTTGCGTCCCCGCTTCCATTGGTTTACGGGTAAAACGATCGAGCGCCAGAAAAACCACCGGGGTTGTGTAGAGCGTCAGAATCTGACTCAGGATGAGACCACCCACAATGGCAACGCCCAGCGGTACTCGGAGTTCTGCGCCATCGCCCTGCCCGATTGCCAATGGAATTGCGGCAAACAAGGCGGCAAAGGTCGTCATCATAATCGGCCGGAAGCGGAGCAAACACGCCTGATGAATCGCTTCCCGAGCGGCCATCCCGGTGCGCTGGGCTGATATGGCAAAGTCGATCATCATGATCGCGTTTTTCTTGACGATACCGATCAGGAGAATTACCCCGATCAGAGAAATGATGTTGAAATCGGTACCCGTAGCAAGAATTGCCAGTAAGGCCCCTACTCCGGCCGATGGCAGTGTCGACAGAATGGTCAGCGGATGGATCAGGCTCTCATAAAGCATGCCTAGAACGATGTAAACGGCAATAATGGCTGCCAATATCAGGAGTGGCTGCGATTTTAAAGACGCCTGGAATGCCTTTGCACTACCGGAGAACGTCCCTCGGATGGAGTCGGGTACGCCCATCTCGTACAGGGTGTTCTGGATTGCCTCGGTTGCTTGCGATAAAGACACACCCAGCGGCAGATTGAAAGACAAGGTTGACACCACAAAGGCACCTTCGTGGTTCACCGCAAGCGGTGTTTTATCCGGCAGAATCCGGGCAACATTGCTCAGGGCAACCTGCCGCGCCGGTGTGGTCGCGGTGGCGGGTACGGTCAGCATCAATCGATCCAGCGTATCCGGACTCTGTGTATATTCAGGTGCAGCTTCCAGAACCACACGATACTGGTTCAGAGGTCTGTAAATCACCGAGACCTGACGCTGCCCAAAAAGATTATTCAGAGCCGCATCAATCATCTTTGGCGTAATGCCCAAGCGAAAAGCTGCATCCCGATCAATTTCCACACGGGTTTGCAGTCCTAGGTCTTGCTGGTCGGTATTCACATCGGCCAGTACCGGCAATTTGCTTAATGCGGCACGAATCTTGGGTTCCCACTCCCGAAGCTCTTCCAGGTCGTCACTCTGTAACGAAAACTGATATTGCGCGTTGGAGGGGCGTCCCCCGATGCGAATATCCTGCATGGGTACCATAAACAGGCCAGCACCCGGTTCTCTACCTAATTTCGGGCGGAGGCGATTAACGACCTCGTCTGCAGATACATCGCGCTGGCTCAGGGGTTTTAGTGAAATAAACACAATGCCGCTGTTACGTTGAGACCCGCCCGTAAAGCCAGAAACTTTGTGAACTGCCGGGTCGTCCTGGATGATGTTGATGAATTTTGTTAGCTTGTCTTTCATGGTGCCGAAAGACACCGATTGGTCAGCCTGGATGAAACCCATAATCCGCCCGGTATCCTGCTGCGGAAAGAAGCCCTTCGGCACAATCTTGTATAGGTGGAAGTTGAGAACGATAGTGACCAGCAGGCCGGCCAGCATCAATTTGCGGTGATCCAGCGCCCAGCCAATGGTGCTGGCGTAGCCTGAATAAATCCGATCAAACACCTTCGTAAAGCCTGTCTGAAACCATTGCAGGACAGTGAACGCACGCTTACCGAGACGATGCAAGCGGTTCTGTTGGTAATGAGTCGGGAGCACTGTTTTCGCGACGTGATCGCGTAGCAGAATGTCCGTCATCATGGGCGTGACGGTCAGTGAAATCACCATCGAAATCAGGATCGCAATCGACAACACCACGGCAAACTCACGAAATAGCCGGCCAATAATGCCGCCCATTAGCAAGATGGGCAGAAAGACAGCAATCAGCGATAGGCTGATTGAAATAACGGTGAAGCTAACTTCCTTCGTGCCTTGCAAGACCGCCTGACGTAAAGGCATGCCGGCTTCCCGATGACGGGTGATGTTTTCCAGTACAACAATGGCGTCATCCACCACAAAACCTGTCGCAATGGTTAGCGCCATAAGGCTTAGATTATCCAGACTGTAATTGCACAGGTACATTACGCCGAACGTACCAATAAGAGATACCGGGACAACAATGCCCGGTATCAATGTAGCCCGCCCGTTCTTGAGAAACAGATAGACAGCCAGAATCACCAGAGCAACCGAAAGGACCAGTGTCCGCTCAACCTCTTTGAGCGAAGCCAGAATCGTGGGCGTTCGATCCATCACCGTTTCGATCTTGATGCCTGCCGGTATGGACGCTTCCAGCTGCGGCAGAACCGCTTTGACACGTGCCACTGTTTCAATGATATTGGCACCAGGCTGGCGGTACAGAATCAGCATGACCGAGCGCTTTCCGTTGGTAAGGCCAATGTTACGTACATCCTGTACCGAGTCCGTAACGGTTGCCACATCTTCCAGCCTTACCGGTGCCCCGTTACGCCAGACCACAATGACCGGTTTGTAGTCGGCGGCGGTTTTGGCCTGATCGTTGGCCTGAACGACCCATTGTCGGTGCGCGTTCTCAAGCGTGCCCTTGGGTAGATTCAGATTGGCCTTGAGTACGGCATTACGAATCTCTTCGCTGCTAATGCCCATGGCCTGTATGACTGCAGGAATCACCGTCACCCGGACGGCCGGTTGAGCGCTACCACCCACGGTCACCTGACCGATGCCACTAATCTGGGCCAGCTTTTGCGACAGCACGGAATCGGCCGCATCGTAAATCTGGGCGACGTCGAGGGTTTCCGAGGTCAGCGCCATCACCATGATGGGCGAATCAGCCGGATTCACTTTGCGGTAGGTCGGGTTGGATGGCAGCCCTGTCGGTAGCAATGCGCGTGCTGCCACAATCGCTGCCTGAACATCGCGCGCAGCGCCATCGATATTGCGATCTAGATCAAACTGCAGCGTAATACTGGTGGAACCCTGGGTGCTGATCGAGGTCATTTCCGTAATGCCGGCAATACGGCTCAGCGAACGCTCGAGCGGTGTGGCAATGCTGGCGGCCATGGTCTCCGGGCTGGCACCGGCCAATGAAGCGCGGACGGAGATCGTCGGGAAATCGACCTGGGGCAATGGTGCAACGGGTAACTGCAGAAAACCGATGACACCCGAAATCGTGACGGCGACTACAAGGAGCGTGGTCGCAATAGGGCGTTCAACAAAAAGCCGTAGCCAGTTCACGAATCTCTGCCGCTAGAAGCATCCGCGGTCGGTGCTGCATTTAAATCCCAGCCCGTACGTTCTTTAATCCGCTGTGCAAGGCGATCGAAGTACAGATAGATCACCGGTGTGGTAAAGAGCGTCAGCAGCTGGCTCAGCAACAAACCGCCGACCATGGCAATACCCAGTGGCTGGCGCAACTCGCTACCAATGCCGCCACCAAGCATGAGTGGCAATGCACCCAGCAACGCGGCCATGGTGGTCATAAGAATCGGCCGGAATCGCAACAGGCAGGCCTGGTGAATGGCATCGCGAGGCGATAGCCCTTCTCTGCGCTCTGCGTCAAGTGCAAAGTCGATCATCATGATGGCGTTCTTTTTAACAATGCCGATCAACAGGATGATGCCGATGATGCCGATGATGCCCAGATCATTGCCGGTGAGCATCAGAGAGAGCAATGCCCCAACCCCGGCTGAGGGTAGCGTTGAAAGAATGGTAATCGGATGGATATAACTCTCATAAAGCACACCCAGCACGATATACATCGTCACAATGGCAGCCAGAATCAGGAGCACGGTGCTGCTGAGCGAGGATTCAAAAGCATTGGCGGCACCTTGCAGGTGACTACGTACACCCGTTGGCAATCCGATCTCCGCCTCCCCTTCCCTGACCGCATCTACCGCAGACCCTAGAGAGACGCCTTCAGGCAGGTTGAAGGAGATGGTTGCCGCAGGGAACTGGCTGTAGCGATTAATCGCGAGCATCGTTTCTGCTTCTCGTATTTGAGCCAGCACATTCATCGCTACTTGTTGACCGCTCAATGAGGGCACATAAAGCTGATTCAGCGATTTCGGATCAATCTTGAAATTGGGTTCGGCTTCCAGTACGACGCGATACTGGTTAGATTGCGTGTAAATCGTAGAAACCAGTCGCTGGCCATAGGCGTTGTAAAGTGCATTGTCGATCGCGTCGACCGAAACACCCATTCGGCCGGCAGTATCCCGATCGATATCGATATAGATCTGTAGGCCCTTGGTCTGCAGATCAGAACTCACATCAGCAAGTCGGCGGGACTGACGCAAACGTTCAACAAGTTTTTCGGTCGTTTTAACAACCAGTTGTTCATCAGGGCCTTCAAGCGTGAATTGATACCGGTTCTTGGTCACCCGGTCTTCGATAGTGAGATCCTGTACAGGCTGCAGAAAGAGACTGATACCGGGAATATCCTGCACACGTTCTTTGATGCGGTGAATAATTGCCTCAACACGATCATCCCGCATGGCAACAGGCTTCAGGTTAATCTGGATGCGCCCTGTGTTGAGCGTGGTGTTGGCCCCATCGATGCCGATAAATGAGGATAGGCTTTCGACATCTGGATCTTCAAGAATGGCATTGGCAATAGCCTGCTGGCGTTGGGACATCGCCTGAAAAGAAACGCTTTGATCGGCTTCGGTGACTCCCTGGATAACCCCCGTATCTTCAACAGGGAAAAAGCCTTTGGGAATCACGATATAGAGCAGCACCGTTAACAGCAGCGTGCCTACAGCCACTTGCAAGGTCAGGCGTTGCCGATCCAGAACCCAATTCAAAGCAAGTTCATAGTGATGAACAAGACGATCAAATGAAGTGCCTACCCAGCGCATGAAAGCACCGTGTTTCACTAGGTGCTCATCCGACCTGAGTAGCCTGGCGCACATCATCGGCGTCAGCGTGAGAGACACGAAAGCAGAAATCAGAATGGCCACGGCCAAGGTAATGGCAAACTCTCTGAACAGTCGACCAACGACATCACTCATGAACAGCAGCGGAATCAGCACGGCAATCAGCGAGATGGTGAGCGAGATGATCGTAAAACCAATTTCGCGAGCGCCCTTAAGGGCTGCATTAAGTGGTGATTCACCTAGTTCCAGATGGCGGGCAATGTTTTCAATCATGACAATGGCGTCATCGACCACAAAGCCGGTCGCAATGGTCAAAGCCATCAAACTCAGATTGTTAATAGAAAACCCGGCCAAGTACATCACAGCAAAGGTGCCCACCAGCGACAACGGGACCGCTACCGATGGAATGATCGTGGCTGGCACGCTACGCAAAAACAGATAAATCACCATTACGACCAGTGCGATAGCGAGCATCAGTTCAGAACGCACATCGTTGACTGAAGCACGAATAGTGATGGTTCGGTCAGTCAAGACTTTCAGTTCTGCGGCTGCCGGTAGACTGGCCTGCAACTGTGGCATCAGTGCATTAATGCGGTCGACGACTTCAATCACATTGGCACCGGGCTGCCGTTGCACATTGACAAGCACAGCCGGTTGCCGATTCACCCATGCAGAAAGGTAAGCATTTTCAGCTCCCTCGCCGACTTCAGCTAGTTGGCTAAGGCGCACAGGTGCGCCATTGCGCCAGGCAACAATCACATTGCGATATTCATCAGCAGACTTTAGCTGGTCATTCGCGTCAATCGTCACGGCTCGCAGGTCACCATCAAAGCTGCCTTTGGGATCATTCACGTTGGTGTTGCCAATAGCTGTACGAATATCCTCGAAGCTGAGATTCATTGCCGCTAGCGTCGTTGGATTCACCTGGATTCTTACAGCTGGCCGGCGACCACCACTGAGTGAAACTAGGCCGACACCACTCACCTGGGAGATTTTCTGAGCTAACCGGGTTTCCACCAGGTCGTGGAGACGCGTCACCGGTAAGGTGGGCGATGTAATGGCCAAGGTGAGAATGGGCGCATCGGCAGGGTTAACCTTGCTATACACCGGTGGCGTAGGCAGGTCTTTGGGCAATAGATTCGTTGCCGCGTTAATCGCTGCCTGGACTTGTTGTTCAGCCACATCCAGGGCCATATCCAGTGTGAAGCGCAACACGATGATGGCGCTTCCAGTCGAGCTGGTCGAAGTCATTTGTTCCAGACCGGGCATCTGGCCAAACTGTCTTTCTAGCGGTGCTGTCACGGTTCCCGTCATCACCTCCGGACTAGCGCCCGGATAAAAGGTGTTCACCTGGATCGTTGGATAATCCACCTCAGGCAATGCAGAGGTGGGCAACAAGCGGTAGGCAATTAAACCTACCAGCAGAATTGCCACCATCAGTAACGAGGTGGCAACCGGTCGGAGAATAAATAAACGGGAGGGATTCACCGGGCTGGGCGCTGGACGACGTTAACCTTGGCGCCTGGCTTAAGCTTGTCGAAGCCATCAATAACAACCGATGCGCCGGGGGTCAAACCCTCAAGGATTTCAGCCTGTGCACCCTGGACGCCACCCAGTTTGATCGGCGTTGCCGTCACCGTGCCTTCCTCGGTAACCACATAAACGTAAGTGCCCTGACTACCGCGCAGAATGGCATTGCTCGGCGCAATGATGGCATTGGCCTTGGTCTCGACTTCAAGACGTGCATTCACGAACTGATTAGGAAAGAGCGCACTGTTTTCGTTGCTGTATTCGGCTTTCAGCTTAACCATACCGGTCGTGGCATCAATCACGTTGTCGATAGACTTCAAGGTGCCTGTGGCGAGTACTGTCTTGAAATTACGATCAAAAGCCGCTACCGGCATTGGGTCGCCGGCATTAAAGCGCGCCAGAATACGCGGTAACTGTTCCGAAGGAATAGTAAAGAGCACGTCAATCGGTTGCACCTGAGTAAGCGTCACAATGCCATTAGCGTCGCTGGTTTTAACGATATTGCCCGCATCGACTTTACGCAAACCGAGGCGACCATCAAACGGTGCCGTAATCTGCGTATAAGACAACTGCGTTAAAGCATCGTCCAGCGCCCCTTTATCAGTTTCTGTAGCACCTTCATATTGTTGTACCAACGCCGCTTGAGAATCGAGATCCTGGCGTGCAATTGAGTCCTGCTTGAACAGCGTCTGATAGCGCTTTAATTTAATCCGGTGGTCACGCAACAAGGCCTGATCCTGTTCCAGCTTACCGCGTGCCTGCATCACTTTGGCTTCTGCGGTACGAGGGTCTACAACGGCAATCAGCTCGCCGGCTTTAACCATTTGTCCTTCCTGGAACAACACCTTGTCAAGCTGACCATCAATACGCGTACGAATCACTACCTCACGCCGGGCGGTCACCGTCCCCAGGCCATCGACCAATACGGGGAAGTCTCCTTCAACAACGGCCTGCACTGCCACGGGCACCGGCGGTTTACCGCGTTTCAGGGGGCTGCTGTCGCCATTCAGGAATCCGATCAGCGCATACGCAGCAATGACCAACAGAAAAGCACCACCGCCGATCAGCCACTGATCGCGTTTGCTGCGGGCTTTGAAGGCATGCAGATGTCTGTGCCCTGCCGACTTCACTCGGCCTGGTGCCGTCTGGGCGAGATTGCGCCAATCGGTCTGTTTAAGCTGAAGAGCCCATCTGGCCGACAGCTGGCCTAGGGAACGCCGCCATGCGGCAATACGGTCACGATTAATCAATGGCATCCCGCTATTCTAACGGCAGACCCATTGATTTTTAGTTGTTTCAACGCGCTTGTCTTGCTATTCTTGTTACAGTTACAAATTCAAGTTGAACGATGAAAAATAACCCGCCTAAAAAGCATGGTGGCGCACGTGAAGGCGCCGGCCGAAAGCCCACATTTCTTGAGCCGACCAGGCCCTTCCGTATCCCGATTAGCCAGATCGAATCGGTGCGCGCCTTTTTGCATCAGCAGGTATTTCCACAACCCGCCATCAACCCATTGCCACTAGCGACTCACCCGGAGCATCAAGTGCTTCCGGTATTTGCTTCAGGCGTTAGGGCTGGCTTCCCTAGCCCTGCCGATGATCATGCCGAACCAGGGCTCGACCTGAATCAGCTCATTGAAAACCGGGCCAGCACTTTCTGCGCCTGGGCTGAAGGTGACAGCATGCAGGATCTGGGCATTCTTGATGGCGATCTCATGGTGATCGACCGATCACTCACGCCCCGGCACGATGATGTGGTGGTTGCTGATATGAATGGCTCTTTTACCGTCAAACGCCTAGTACAGAAGTCGAATGGCAGCTTTTTAATGCCCGCCAACCCGGATTACCCGGCCATTCCGATCAACCCGGATGACGAAGTCAGGATATGGGGCGTGGTCATAAGAGTCATCCATGACCTACGAGCCACTGGACGTCGTAAGCGCCCTGCCACAAGCACCCAGTTAAAATGACCTCGGCACAACGTCTGGCGCTGGTTGATTGCAACAACTTCTATGTCAGTTGCGAGCAAGCTTTTAATCCGGCGCTGCGCAAAAAAGTTATCGTTGTCCTCTCCAACAACGATGGTTGTGTTGTTTCCCGTTCGGCCGAAGCCAAGGAAGCAGGCATCCCGATGGGCGCACCCTACTTCAAGGTCAAAGCCCAGCTCAAACAACTCGGCGGCATTGCCCTATCGTCCAATTACGCGCTTTATGCCGATATGAGTCAGCGAGCTATGAGTCTGATGCGTGACATGGCCGAAAGTCAGGAAATCTATTCGATTGATGAATGTTTTCTCGACTTTTCCGGTTTAACCCTCGATCAGGCGATGGTTCAGTCGGCAAAGATCCGCCAAAGCTTGTGGCAATGCCTCAGCTTGCCAGTATGCATCGGCCTGGGTAGCACTAAAACCCTCGCCAAGCTGGCCAATGAAATGGCTAAAACGCTGAAAGAACCCTCCGGCATATGCAACCTGAGCGACACCTCGGAAAGCCTATCTCCATGGCGAGAGCGTCAGATGGCGGATATGCCCGTAGCGAGTGTCTGGGGTATTGGCCGGCGTACAGCGCAGTCTCTGGAAACCCTTGGCATCAAAACCGTCGGTCAACTACTGCGTACGCCATCACAGCAATTGCGCAAGCATTACTCCGTCAACCTATTCCGTACATTATCCGAGCTTAACGGGCAGCCCTGTATCGGTTTTGAACAGCATGCGCCGGCACGCCAGCAGATTATTGCCTCCCGCTCATTCGGTCACGCAGTAGAGAAAGAAGAAGACCTGCATGAAGCGCTTTCTAGTTTTACAACCCGCGCTGCCGAGCGGCTACGCGAAGATGGCTCATTAGCGACTAAGCTGCAGGTTTACGTTCGTGGTAATCCTTTTGCCGAACAGCAAGACAAACCAGATGCGGCCATCATCGTCCAGCTGGATTCCCCGACGGATGACACCCGTCGATTAGTAGATGCAGCCCTATCTGGCTTAAAGCATCTGTATCAACCAGGTTACCGTTACAAGAAAGCAGGTGTCGTGCTGGGTGGCATCGTACCGCTTCACCATTACCAGCAAGATCTGCTGACAGCGAAAAAACATAAGGCTGCCACTTCGCTTATGCGGGTGATGGATCATGTGAATGAACGCTTTGGTCGTGATGTACTCCGCGTTGCCAGTATGGGCTATAGAAAAGAAGCGGATTGGCATATGAGCTGTTCACGCCGTTCAAGGCGCTACACAACGGCGCTAGAAGAGTTACCTGTCTTCTCATCTTTGGGCATGGCTTAGTAAAAAGGCTTGCCAAGCAAAAATGACTCCCTTATAATTCGCTCCGCTGTTCCTCGATAGCTCAGTTGGTAGAGCGCCGGACTGTTAATCCGTAGGTCCCTGGTTCGAGCCCAGGTCGAGGAGCCAAAATTCAAAGCCTCGCAAGTTGAACGACTTGCGGGGCTTTTCTGCTTTTAGGTTTCTTGATGTTAGGAACCTACGGATTAACAGTCCGGCGCTCTTTTTTGATGCACTGCGGGTAGACCTTAAGGAAACCTTAAGGCATGATGCAGAGTTCATGTTGCCAATACCTCGCCTAACGCCATCACTTATTCATCGGTCTTGTTACTGCTGGGTAACTTGCGCCCTGCTGCTCGGTGTAATACCAGTCTATGCTGCGCCGCAAGCACCTGTTGTGAGCATTGGTTATCTCGAAGCTGAAAATGTAGCGCTCAAACATAACGCCCAGATCCAGAATGCCCGTGCGGCGCTGGATGGTGCCCAAGCTGACTTAATCACGGCGGGCGCGCGACCGAATGCCGTTATGTCTGTGAATACCTCAGGGGTTGATAAGACACAGTATCAATATGGCACCCGTTTGAACGCACTGGATACGATTGTCAGAATCGACCAGCCTTTTGAGCGTGGCAATAAGCGAGATTTACGCATTGCCAAAGCAACCGACCTGGGCCAGGCAACAGTCTGGGACATGCATGACACGATTCGCCAGGAACGCTTTCGTGTGGTGTCTGCGTGGCTGGATTTACGTGTGGCGGAACAGGCCTACCAGATTGCCGAAGCGAATCTGGCAAACGCCAATCAGGTACAGGAAAAAGCCCGCCTCCGATTTAAAACGGGCGACCTTTCAGGTGCGGATCTGGGGCGCATCGAATCAGACCATGGCCGCTTGCTGGCTGAATCACAAGCGGCACAACGAGACCGATCAAGGGCTGCCGCCAATCTGTCGAATCTGCTGGGCTCGGAAATGCAACGCGAACGAATCGGCACCCGTGGTGATTGGCCTGGGGTTATGACGCATCAGGATGCAGAAAAGCTGATTGCTTCATTGGCCGACAAAAGACCCGATGTTCAGGCCGCCCGCGCCCGATTAGCCGCTGCTAAACAGAGTGTTGAATTAGCACGCGCACAGCAGACGCGGGACTTTTCAGTCGGTCTGCAATACGAACGCAATAATCCGACGGTTGTTAACTCGGTAGGCGCCGGCATTGCCATACCGCTATTTACCGGTAACAACTTTGAAGGGGATATACGCAAAAGCATGGCAGAAATGACCCAGGCAGAAATTGCCATGCTGCAGACAGAGCGTGCCGCACGTTCTGAATCCCTGCTCTATCTGCACGAGCTGGATCAGGCGAATGCACGTTTGAAGAGCCTACAGGATCAAACCTTGCAATCAGCGCGCCGCACCGATAAAGCGGCTGATGTTGCCTACATCCGTGGTGCTATGAGCACCTTCGAATACCTCGATGCAAAGCGTGCTTTGAGACAAGCTGAATTTGAGGCACTGGTCGCACGCGCCGAGGCTGCTAAAGCCGCAAGCGCCATTCGCATTCTTGCATCGGTTTCAGAGGCTGCCGTAGCCAACAAACCGGCCCACTACGATTCGCCCGTCCAGTCTATGACGCCCGTTAATATGCCAGACAAAGATCTTCAACTGCCGGATTTACCCGGAGCACACCAATAATGAAGCAGTCACGCAACAAACTACAACGCGCCTGGCATTTATTGTTATCAGGCACGCTCGACTGGTTAAATTCTGACGCAATCCGTGGTCGTCTTGAACGTGCTCTGGCGCGTGTAAAAAATGACCCGGCTTTATCCCGTACAAAAGTTTATCTGGAGAGCAACCTCCCCCTCTGGAAAAAGAAATACCAGGAATCACGCCAATTCAAGGATCAGGTCTGGTACACGGGGGCCTTTGCCATCTTTTTGGTTATTGTGTTGTGGTTATCATTTGGCAGCACCCCGGAACTGCCCAATTTTCGTCTTAACGAGAATGAGATCAGCTTCAAAAAGGGTTCGCCTCAACTCTCATTCATCCGTTCTGAGCCACTGGTTCTTAGCCCCCTGCCCACAGGTGCCCCCGTGCCTGCCCGCGTTGCTGTCGATGACACCCGTACCGCACCAATCAGTGCCTCTCTTAATGGCCGCATCGTCAAACAGCATGCCCAACTGGGTGACTCTGTTGAAGCGGGTGATGCGCTGGTCACCATTGACTCGCCTGATTACGGTACGGCGCTTACAGATTGGCAAAAAGCCGAGGCAGATGCCAAGCGCAAAAAGGCTGCTTACACGCGTTCCAAAGAACTGCTGGCTGGAGAAGCTATTGCCAAACGGGATTATGAAGTCGCTGAAAGCGATTTCCGTATTGCTGATGCCGAAGCACGCCGTGCCTACCTGCGCATTGCAAACCTGGTGCCCTACGGCAAGCCTGATCCGGAAAGCGAACGTCTCACCTTGCGGGCACCCATCCCCGGCGTAATTGCATCAGCCAATATCAATCCGGGGCGCGAAATCCGTTCGGATCAAAGTGACCCGTTGTTCGTGATTACCGATCTCGGTCATTTATGGGTCATTGTTGATGCGCCAGAACAGTCTGCCAGTAGTATCCACATTGGCGATGTGCTGCTGGTGGCTTTTGATAGTTTGCCCGGACAGGTTTTTAAAGCCAATGTCACGCGCGTGTCTCCGGTGCTGGACTCTCAGATGCGTCGTGTCCAGATTCGTGCCGAACTGGATAACTCAGATCTACGGCTACGACCAGAGATGTATGGTCGCGCTCAATTAGCAGACCCGAATGCAACGATGGCGCTTCGAGTGCCGCTTTCTGCTTTGAGCACCGATGGTATCTACACCACCGTCTTTATCGAAGCAGAGCCCGGCCTTTTTCGGCGTCAGCGGGTTACCGTGGCGTTCCAGGATAGCCAATGGGCGTGGATACAACCTAGCGACGGCATCAAGGCCGATGATAAAGTTGTGACGTCGGGAGCACTTCTGCTTGCCTCGGAATTCACGCAGAGCGCCCGATAATGTTGCGTCAGCTCGTTAACTTTGCCGTCAGCCAGCGGGCTTTCATTCTGCTGGCCTTTGCCATCATGGCAGTTGTTGGCTTGCGGGCATTAAAAGATCTACCGATTGAGGCATTTCCTGATGTTCAGGATGTCCAGGTTCAGGTTATCACCCAGGTTCCTGGTAAAGCACCGGAAGAAGTCGAACGAAGTGTTACGCTGCCCATTGAGCGGGAAATGAGTGGCGTGCCCCGTGTCACTCAACAGCGTTCGGTATCGATTACCGGTCTCTCTGTGGTCACCCTGATTTTTAGCGATGGCACACAGGATCGTTTTGCCCGTAGTCAGGTGCTGGAAAAGCTGCAGGGTGTGAGCCTTCCCCCGGGCGTAACGCCAACCCTGGCGCCTTTAACCACAGCGGTTGGTGAGATCTTCCGATACGTTATTGAAGCGCCTGCCAACACGCCCCTCAATGAGATCCGCGCAATCCAGGACTGGATTGTCAGGCCTGCATTGCGTCGGGTGCCCGGTGTTGCTGATGTCACCAGCTTTGGTGGCACCGTCAAAGAAATCCAGGTCAACGCCAATCCGATACTCATGCGTCGCTATGGGGTGACACTGAACCAGCTTTCCGATGCCTTGAGTGCTAACAATGAAAGCACCGGCGGCGGCATTCTCCGGCGCGGTAACGAAGGCCTCGTATTAAGGAGTACGGGTCTGTACCGGAATATTGAAGACATCCAGAGTACGGTCATCCGTTCCCAGAACGGTCGCGCGATACTGGTCGGTGATGTTGCAGAAGTGGGCATAGGTAATCATCCACCATCGGGCAGCGTCTCGGTCGCACTCCGCAGTAAAGACGGCGAGGTGGTTCAGAAGGAAGGCGTGGTCGAAGGTATCGTCATGATGACCAAGGCAGAGAACCCCGCCAATGTCATCGAAGATATACGGGAAAAGATTGATTGGCTCAATAGTCAGGAACATTTACCCCCAGGCGTTACGCTCAAACCTCTCTATGACCGTACCGAACTGATTAACCATACGGTGCATACCGTTACGCACAACCTGATCATCGGTGCATTACTGGTAGTTGGCGTGCTGATTGTTTTCTTGCGCAATTGGAAAGTATCGCTCATTGTCGCCAGCCTGATCCCGCTGACCCTGCTTTTCGTTTTCATCATGATGGATCTATTCAAGGTTTCGGCTAACCTGATTTCACTGGGTGCCGTGGACTTTGGCATCATCATTGATAGCGCGGTGGTGGTGGTTGAAGCACTCATGGTCAAAATGACCCTGCAGACAGGCCCCGAATATGAACACCTAGGTCACAACAGGCCAGTATGGCGATTGAATGCGCTAAAGAACACCGTATCAACACTCGCTTCGCCCATTTTGTATTCCAAGGCCATCATTATTCTGGCCTTCGTTCCGATCTTTACCTTTCAGCGTGTTGAAGGAAAGATCTTCTCCCCAGTCGCCCTCACCCTCTCCTGCGCGTTGCTGGGCGCCATTCTTCTAACGCTCACCTACGTGCCCACCCTGCTTGCCTACATGGCGGATAAAGGCCCACTACTCGAACCGCATCTGGAATGGATGGCACGCTTCCAACAACGTTATCGTGAAAAACTGGAATCAATGCTCGCCACGCCGCGTAAAGTGTACGTTCGCACAGGCGGTGCCATTCTGGCGTCCCTCTGCCTGATACCTGTCGTCGGGACCGAGTTTCTCCCGAAACTGGATGAAGGAAACATCTGGCTCACGATCATGATGCCGCCTTCAACGCATCTGGAACAGACACGCGAAATCGAGCGATCTGTCCGGGAATACATGATCAGTTATCCGGAAACACGAAAAGTGATCACCCATGTGGGTCGCCCCGACGAAGGTACTGACCCCAAGGGTCCGAACAACATTGAAGTCCTCGTCGATTTGGCGCCCAAGGATGATTGGCGCTTTTCGTCTAAAGAAGAACTGGTACGAAATATGAGTACCGGACTTAACTCAATGCCCGGTGTGCCAACAAACTTTTCGCAGGTGATTCAGGACAACGTTGAAGAATCACTGTCGGGTGTTAAGGGTGAGATTGCCGTCAAGATATTCGGACCTGATCTGAATATCCTCCAGGAAAAGGCCAATCATGTAGCGGGGATTCTCGCGGGCATCAACGGGGCGATTGAAGTGGCTGCCATTCAGGTGGGAGGGCAGACCGAAGTCACCGTTATTCCTGATCGCCAGCGCATGGCGCGACTTGGTATTTCAATCGCAGATGTGAACCGCACCTTTGAAACTGCCATGGGTGGCTTTGAAACCACTGGTTTCTTCGAAGGCGATCGTCGTTACGACGTGACCTTACGCATGGGCGCCGATTATCGGGGATCGATTAATGACATTGCGAATCTCGCCATTCAGATCCCCGGCGTTGACAACGCCTCCATACCTCTCGGCGAAATCGCCACGATTGAACTGAAACAAGGGGCCTCGCGGATTGCCCGCGAGGCCGGTATGCGTGCGGTTTCGATTAAAGCAAATCTCACGGGTCGAGACCAAGGCAGTTTTGTTAAAGAAGCCCAACGCAAAGTGAAGCGTGATGTTGCATTGCCACCGGGTTACACCATGACCTGGGGCGGGCAGTTTGAAAACCAGCAACGCGCTATGGCACGACTCAAAATTGTGGTGCCTGCCAGCCTTCTGGCAATTTTCGGGCTTCTATTCTGGATGTTCCGCTCTTACAAGATCGCCGCGGTGATCCTGGCAATTGCGCCAACCACGCTGATCGGTGGCTTAATCGGCCTGGCCTTAAGCGGCATGCATCTGTCGATCTCTGCAGCGGTTGGTTTTATTGCCGTATCGGGTATAGCTATACAGAACGGCGTCATCATGGTCGAAGAAATTGTGGAGATGCTGCGCAACGGTAAGCCATTCCAGCAAGCAATACGTGATGGTGCCGTATTACGCATGCGGCCGATTATCATGACCGCACTCATGGCAGGTTTAGGGTTGTTACCCGCAGCGCTTTCACACGGCATCGGTTCTGAAACACAGCGCCCATTCGCTGTCGTGATTGTGGGCGGGATTATTTCCGCCACCGTCTGCACCCTATTCCTGTTGCCTGTACTTTTTTCAAGGCTGATCAAACAGGACAAACCCGCCAATTGATCGTTATTATCAGGCCAGCGTGCTGCGTGATTTGATCAGCAGATTCAGATAGAAGGATGCAACCTCTTCCTTACGTTGGTTAATCGACTTGAATTTCAGTTTGGCGACACCGCGGTCAGGCTTTGAGCGTGAGGGCGTCACTGATTCAACGATGACTTCGGTATGAAGCGTATCGCCCGGACGGACCGGCATAGTCCAGCGAACTTCGTCAATTCCGGGTGAGCCCATGCTCGATGTCTGGAAAGTGCCCAGTTGCATGAACAACCTGAAACTCAGGGCGATCACATGAAAACCACTGGCAATCAAACCGCCGTAGATGGAATCAGATGCCGCCAGCGTATTCACGTGAAATGGTTGCGGATCGTAAGTGAGCGCAAAGCCAATAATCTCACTCTCGGTAATCGTTACGCCCGGGCATATAAACACATCACCCATCTTCAAATCTTCAAGGTAGCGGGAATTCATAGTGTCTCCATTTTTATCCAGAGACTAACGAAACTGCGGGCAAAGTACAACCACGTATAGAATATGCTTCCTCAAAAAGATCCTGTGATATAACCATGGCCTGCCGAATTCGCCCCGAACCAGAATCACCCTGCGTCAACATCTGTCGTATGGATAGAGATAACCATTATTGTGTTGGATGCTGGCGTACGCTGGACGAGATACGTCTCTGGTCAACGATGAGTGCTGAAGAGCGTCACCGCGTATTGGATGAACTCGCTCAACGGGTACCTGTGTAAACGGAACAATACTTAGGCGACAGAGCGTGAACCATCCACCTGCCGTATATCCCGCCAGCTCTTGATCAGCAACTGGATATGCTCCAAGTCAGAGACAATGCGGATCCCTGGTAAACGCTTGTCCTTGCGGTGTAGTGCCTGGCCGCCGGCCCAGAGTTCGATCTTGGGATCCAGACGCTCTCTGAACTGTTTCAGATCACGCACAGCATTTTGAGATGGGTAAGCAGCACTAAACGAAAGTGCCACCACATCAAAATTGCCTTCCTGTGAATACTTCGCAATATCAGCAATTGGAAGCCTAGTGCCGAGAGAGAGCGAGTTAGCACCTTCGGCCAGGCACAGTGCTTCCACCATGAGAATACCCAGCTGATGCGACTCTTCCGGGAAAGTAGTCAGCAATATATTAGGTCGACCATCGAGACCTTGCTGGCTTTGGATCGCATGACGCAGAACGTTCTGAACTTGCTCGGTATACAGATGCTCTTCGGGAACGCTGACTTCACCTCTGACCCAGGCATCACCTACTGCGGTATTCAAAGGAGCAATCGTCTCAATAATGAAACGCTTAAGACCCTCACGCGCTAAGATATTGTTCAGGGTCTGACGTAATTCCGCGCTGCGATGTAATCGTAAGAGCTTGAGCAACGATGCACAACGAGCGGTCTGTTCCTGACTCAGGCTCGTCTGGCTAATAGAATCAAGCATTTCATGGAGTTGACCGAGGTTCTTCCCCAACACTTTGCTCGGACGAAAGCCGTGATCGATTAGCCGACGGATCACTCTGAGTTGTTCTACTTGGGTAAACGGATACAGCCGTTCCCCCAACTCGTCACGTTCTGGTTTGGGGAATTGGTATCGGCGTTCCCAAACGCGCAAAGTCTCCTTCGCCAGCCCGGTATCTCTTTCAACCTCGGCAATGCGCATTGGCAACTGAGAGTCTTCAAAATCGAGCATCATTTTGTTTAGGACAACTTCTTTCTAATTGGTTGATGTGATAATATCACATCATCATAGAAATTGATTGTTCAGGACAAATAGTGAATGCTCAAAAAAACAATACTACAGCCAGACGTTCAAGTGCTATGTCAGGGAGTCTAGCGTATTACAACTTACTGGCCGGTATTAATGTTGCACGCGGCGTTGTACAAAGACAGCAGATAACTGCTGAAATCACTCAGGCATCCCAGACATCAAATAAAAACGGATCGGCTAAGAACTAAGCTTCACGTATGATCGCGCTTCATGAACGATCAGCAGACCCTTTGCCACCACTGGGACATTTTTTGCAAAGTCATCGATAACTACGGTGATGCCGGTGTTTGCTGGCGACTAGCCTTAGACCTGTCCAACCGTGGAGAGCGCGTTCGGCTATTTATTGATCAGCCAAACGTACTATCTAAACTTATCGGTAACGGCTCAACAGCTCAGGCCGTTGAAGTTATCCCATGGCCAGAGCCTCAACAGCTTTTTCAGGCTCAAGACGTAGCAGATGTGGTGATTGAAGCCTTTGCCTGTGACATTCCATCTGCCTATCTACATAAGATGAACGAGACCAATAAACCTATAGCATGGATTAATCTCGAATATCTTTCGGCAGAATCCTGGGTGGAACACCATCACCGCATGCCTTCGCCCCACCCCCGCTTTTCTTTAACCAAGCATTTCTACTTTCCCGGCTTTACATCCGGCACCGGTGGTCTTTTACGAGAACCCGCACTAACAGAATTACTTCAGAAGGATGAATCAAGCCAGGCAACAGACTTGCCGACGCCGCTAAAGATTTTCCTGTTTAGCTATGAACAGCCGACCATTGCGAACTGGCTGGACGCACTCCAGCACGGACGCCACGCGATAAAACTCGGTGTAACGCCCTGCCCAGCTAGGGTTCAGGTCGATGATTGGTGCCACAACCAGACTGCGGTTAAAAATCTCGATGTTGAAGCGCTGGAATTTGTTGCCCAGCATGATTTTGATACGCTGCTTTCCCAGTTTGATATTCTGTTTGTCAGAGGTGAAGACTCATTTGTTCGGGCTCAATGGGCAGGCAAGCCATTGATATGGCATATCTACCCGCAGGAACAAGATACGCATCTGATCAAGCTTCAGGCTTTCTATGATCTGTATTTAGACCAGGGAATACTCTCCTCTGCGCAGCGTTCGACTGTATGGCAATTTGTGCTTGCCTGGAATACAGGTCATGCGCAGTCCTCATCGGATACGCTGGCCGAATTATGGCCATCACTTGTAGCTATGCTGCCGGCACTGCATGAAAATGCCCGGATCTGGCGTCAACATCTGCTGCAACAAGCCGACCTTGTAACGCAACTCAGGGATTTTGTAAGGCATCTGGTAAAATGCAGGGTTTAGCGAGCTGGTCGGTACTGCGAGTAGACCGCCATCGGATTTAACTTAAAGAAAGCACGAAGAGCATGAAGACAGCACAGGATTTACGCGTTGGTAACGTAATCATGGTCGGCACCGAGCCACAGGTCATCTTGAAAGCCGAATACAACAAGTCCGGCCGTAACGCCGCTGTTGTTAAAATGAAGATGAAGAATCTGCTTACCGGTAGCGGTAGCGAATCGGTTTACAAGGCTGATGAAAAATTCGAAGTCGTTGTTCTTGATCGCAAGGAAGTCACCTACTCTTACTTTGCTGACCCGATGTATGTCTTCATGGATGCTGAATACAACCAGTACGAAGTTGAAGGCGAAAACATGACCGAGGCACTCAATTACCTCGACGATGGTATGCCTTGTGAAGTGGTTTTCTATGACGGCAAGGCCATTTCTGTAGAGTTGCCAACTTCAGTCGTTCGCGAAGTGGAATACACTGAACCTGCCGTTAAGGGCGACACTTCGGGCAAGGTGATGAAACCAGCCCGTATCAAGCCAACGAACTTCGTCATCAACGTACCTGCCTTCGTTGAAATCGGTGACAAGATCGAAATCGATACCCGTACGCACGAGTACCGTTCACGCGTAAAATAATACAAACGCTGGATCCGGGTGAACGTTTAAATCGCGTTCACCCAACAAAAAAACCCGCCATCTGGCGGGTTTTTTGTTGGCTACGAATCCTGCTCAGGATTCGCGCGATGCCTTCTTTCGCTCATGTTCCTTCAGGTAACGCTTACGCAGGCGGATCGATTTCGGTGTCAGCTCAACCAGTTCGTCATCAGCAATAAACTCAATAGCTGATTCCAGGCTCAGTTGAACCGGTGGTACCAGTCGAACGGCTTCATCGGTGCCCGATGCTCGTACGTTAGTCAGCTGCTTACCCTTGATCGGGTTCACGACCAGATCGTTTTCACGGCTGTGAATACCGATGATCATGCCCTCGTACAGCTTTTCGCCCGGGTTAACGAACATGCGGCCACGATCCTGCAGCTTCCAGAGCGCATAGGCAACCGCTTCACCATCATCCTGCGAGATCAGCACGCCGTTACGACGCTCGGCAACGCCACCCTCTTTAACCGGTGCATATTCATCGAACACGTGGCTCATCAGACCATTACCACGGGTCAGGTTCATGAACTCACCCTGGAAGCCGATCAGGCCGCGTGCAGGGATCTTGTATTCGATACGGACACGACCACGACCATCCGGCACCATGTCCTGCAGGTCACCCTTACGCATGCCCAGGGTTTCCATCACGCCGCCCTGGGTATCTTCTTCAACGTCAACCGTCAGCATTTCATATGGTTCACATTCCACACCGTTGATGATCTTTTTAACCACACGCGGACGACCCACAGCCAGCTCGTAACCTTCGCGACGCATGTTTTCCAGCAGAATGCCCAAGTGTAGTTCACCACGGCCGGCCACATCGAAAATATCGCCGTTGGCGGTGTCTTTAACGCGCAGCGCCATATTGGTCAGCAGCTCTTTGTGCAAACGGTCACGAACCTGACGGCTGGTCACGAATTTGCCTTCGGTGCCGGCCAGCGGACTGGTGTTCACCATAAACTGCATTTCAAGTGTTGGTTCATCAATCTTGAGCAGCGGCAATGCTTCAGGGTTTTCCGGGTCAGTGACCGTGCAGCCCAGTACCAGATCTTCAATACCCGTAATCTGAACGATGTCACCGGCCAGACCCTCAGCCATTTCTACTTTGTTCAGCCCCTTGTAACCGAATACCTGGCCAATTTTGGCCTTGATCGGGCTGCGATCGTGTTCAGCCGCTTCTTCCTCGGTACCAAACATCACCATGACGTTCTGGCCGGTCTTGACGCGACCACGAATGATCTTGCCCACGCCGATACGACCAACATACGAGGAATAGTCCAGCGCGGTGATCTGTAGCTGCAGTGGTGCATCGATGTCTGCATCCGGCGCGGGCACGTGCGACAGAATCTTATCGAACAGCGGCTTCATGTTCTCACGGGGTTGATCCAGTTCATCCGCAGCCCAACCATTCAGACCCGATGCATAAACAATCGGGAAATCCAGCTGCTCATCGGTCGCACCCAGCTTGTCGAACAGATCGAATGTCAGGTTAACGGCCTGGTCAGGATCGGCACCATCACGGTCGACCTTGTTCACCAGAACGATCGGACGCAGGCCCAGGGCCAGTGCTTTCTTCGTTACGAAACGGGTTTGCGGCATCGGGCCTTCAGCGGCATCCACCAACAGCACCACACCATCAACCATACCGAGAACGCGCTCGACTTCACCACCAAAGTCGGCGTGACCCGGGGTGTCGACGATGTTGATATGTACGCCGTTGTATTCAACAGCAGTGTTCTTGGAAAGAATCGTGATACCACGTTCCTTTTCCAGATCATTTGAGTCCATGACGCACTCAACCAGCTGTTGGTGTGCGGCAAAGGTGCCAGACTGGCGCAGCAGTTGGTCAACCAAGGTAGTTTTACCGTGGTCAACGTGAGCAATGATGGCAATGTTACGAATCGGACGTGCAGACATGTGTATTCAACCGGAAGTCAGAAAGTGGTTACAACAAACAAAGCAAAGCCTGTTGCGCCGCAACAGGCTTAAAGAATCTTTAAATTATAGCAAAAAGTCGTTGATTCTGGCCAACAATTAGCCAATCAGACGTCCTTATTGCGCATCCAGTCGGCGGTTTTGAACAGCGAGCCGATTAGCGCGCTACGTGCTTCCTCGCTTAATGAGGATTTCTGCATCACATCCGCCATACAGGTCATCCACTGATCCCGCTCGGATTCACCAATGGCAAAAGGCAAATGACGTGCCCGTAAGCGTGGGTGACCGAACTTTTCTTCAAACAACGGTGGGCCACCGAGCCAACCGGATAAAAACCAGAAAAGTTTATCTCTAGACGTGCTCATATCCTGCGGGTGCATGGCCCGGATGCCGGCAAAGCGCTCATCCAGCTGCATGTGATCGTAAAAATTATCCACCAGGGTGCGCACGCCCTCCTCTCCACCCAGCATTTCGTAATAGCTTTGGTCAATCCGCGGGACAACCATGGTCTTTCCTTTGTATGATTCGTTGTTTGCTCAATTTTACCGGTAGTCGGGGACAACAGATGATTAAAGATTTTCTCAAATTCGCCGTACGCGGCAATGCGGTCGACATGGCCGTTGGTATTGTCATTGGCGCGGCTTTTGGCACCATCGTCACAAGCCTCGTGAATGATGTACTGATGCCCCCACTGGGTTTACTGCTCGGCGGTCTGGATTTTTCCAGTTTATTCATCGTGCTGAAAGAAGGCGTCACTCCCGGCCCTTACGCAACACCAGCGATTGCCAAAGCAGCCGGTGCTGTAACACTCAACTACGGCCTGTTCGCCAACGCCATGGTCAGCTTCTTCATCATCGCCTTTGCGGTTTACTGGGTGGTTAAGGGCTACAACAAAGCAGCGGATACGCTCATTCCGAAAGAAGCGGCAGCGCCAAGCACCAAAGCTTGCCCGGAATGTTGTACGCAAATTCCGCTGGAAGCAAAACGCTGCCCGGCCTGCACCTCAACGCTTGGTGGATGATCGCTTAGACGTCGTTGTACCGGCACGCCGACCAACAGGGGCTCCCGCGGGAGCCCCTTTTCTTTGGGTGCTACCCGCGACACCTGGGGCCAGGCGCGCACCCGGGCGCATCAGCCCAGAACGTGGTGCCGCAGTCGGTGAACTGGTAAAAGATCGCGTTATCCGCTCGCCTTCCCCTTTGGGCTGCCAGGCTGGAATTAACTGCTTCTTGCCATTACCGATTAGATCGGCTCGTCCCATAGCATTAAGCGCTTCACGCAGCATCGGCCAGTTTGCCGGATCGTGATAACGCAAAAAGGCTTTATGTAGACGGCGACGACGGCCTTCGCGAATCACCTCGACGTCTTCACCCCCACCTTTCAAACCACGCAACGGGTTCTTACGGCTGTGATACATGGTCGTTGCCAGGGCCATCGGTGTCGGCAGGAAGGTCTGTACCTGATCGAGGCGGAAGTTGTTCCGTTTAAGCCAGAGTGCCAGATTCAGCATGTCTTCATCACTGGTACCTGGGTGCGCCGCGATGAAATACGGGATCAGATACTGTTCTTTACCCGCTGCTTTGGACGCCGCTTCGAACAGTTGTTTGAAACGGTCATAAGCACCCATACCCGGTTTCATCATCTTGGAGAGCGGTCCGGTCTCGGTATGCTCCGGAGCAATCTTCAGGTAACCGCCCACATGGTGCGTTACCAGCTCCTTGATGTATTCCGGCGAACGCACAGCGAGGTCATAGCGCAGTCCCGAACCCACCAGAATTTTCTTGATCCCCGGGAGTGCCCGTGCTTTTCTGTATAGCTGAATCAGTGGTCCGTGATCGGTATTGAGGTTATCGCAGATATCCGGATAAACACACGACAGCTTGCGACACGATGATTCGATTTTCGGGTCTTTACAGGTCAACTGATACATGTTGGCCGTAGGACCGCCTACATCGGAAATGATGCCCGTAAACCCCGGGGTCTTATCGCGAATCGCCTCGATCTCCTTGAGAATCGAATCCTCAGAGCGGCTTTGAATAATGCGCCCTTCGTGTTCGGTAATCGAACAGAACGTACACCCCCCAAAACAGCCACGCATGATATTCACGGAGAAACGGATCATCTCCCAGGCGGGAATTTTTGCATCGCCGTACGATGGATGTGGCGCGCGGGCATAAGGCAGATCGAAGACGCCATCCATTTCCGGTGTCGTTAACGGGATCGGTGGCGGATTCAGCCATACGTTCCGCTCGCCATGCGCCTGGATTAACGGGCGCGCATTACCCGGGTTGGACTCCAGATGAAACACCCGCGAGGCATGGGCATAGAGCACCGGATCAACACTCACCTGCTCATAGGCAGGAAGCCGGATGGCCGTATGTTGTCGCACTTTCTTGTTTGCAGCGATCTGGGCAGCACGCGGCATAAATCGCACGGGCTGTTCCTCCTGCATGGGTGCGGTCTCTTTCGGTATCGCCGGTGTACCATCTTTAGGTGTCGTTACGCCGCCTTCAGCCATCGCATAGGGATCGGTATGCGGCTCAATGCGGCCGGGTCGATCAACCTGTGTCGAATCAACAACCTGCCAATCCTCACCGGGCAACCAGTTTTTAGGGGTCATGAACGCCGTGCCACGCACATCGCGGATCTGGCTGGCGGTTTCCCCTTTCGCTAGCCGGTGAGCAACCTCTACTAGCGCCCGTTCGGCATTACCGAAGAGCAGCAGATCAGCCTTGCTGTCAGGCAGCACCGAGCGGCGAACCTTATCTGACCAGTAATCGTAATGCGCAATACGCCGCAGGCTGGCTTCGATGGAGCCGATGATCACCGTGGTTTCGGGATAGGCTTCACGGGCACGCTGGCTGTACACCACCACCGCGCGGTCCGGTCGCTTGTTCGGCTCGGCATCTGGCGTGTAGGCATCATCCGAACGGATCTTGCGGTCTGCCGTATAACGGTTGACCATGGAATCCATGTTGCCGGCGGTTATTCCGAAAAACAGCTTGGGTCTTCCCAGTCGCTGAAAGTCCTTGGCCGAATGCCAATCGGGTTGACTGATAATGCCGACGCGAAAGCCCTGTGCTTCCAGTAAACGCCCCACCAGTGCCATACCAAAGCTCGGGTGATCAATATAGGCATCGCCCGTCACCAGAATAATGTCGCACTCATCCCAGCCCAGTTGGTCCATTTCGGCGCGCGACATCGGCAAAAACGGCGCCGTACCAAAGCGTTGCGCCCAGTATTTGCGATAACTAAACAAGGGTTTCGGCGTGGCCGAAAAATCAATGGACATCGGAGTTCCTGAATCTTAAAGCGCGAAAGCGCGCTCGACGGCTTC
>JACCDN010330118.1_pt1 | contig 28120 bp, 28 predicted proteins | sample 7441691 | NCBI WGS metagenome assembly JACCDN01 (sample SAMN15323439, study PRJNA562643) | freshwater metagenome | isolation source: river surface water | place: USA:Blue River Watershed | collected 2017-08-16 | reverse complement strand
TTTTCTTCAGAATCTAACTCGCTCAAAAGCCTACAAAATTTCATGTGGGGATATTGCATGGTACCCTCCTTAAAAGAGCATACCATAGCGGGAACTCAATTCACAGGTACTTTTCGGATAAGCATTCTAGAAATTATCTATCCTAAATTTTTTGTTAGCAAGCTTTTATCCTTCTTTTTAAGGATATCTGAGAAGTATAACCGCGACACCCCTCATCCTCAGCACCATAGAGCCTCTGTAAAAAGATGTCGTCATGCTTGTTTGGGTACAAATTTTTTTATCAGCATGTGTTAAAAGCACTAAGATAAAAGCTCTGATAAAATTGCATCACTTTAATTATTAGCAACGACGGAGGTTATATAAGTTCTGTCTTATTTTCAGGGGTTTATCCGGCTGAAAAACAAGGAAGGCTACTGATGCATAATATGGATTCTTATGACTACGAATTAGTCCACACAGCGCAAGAAGTTGACAAAATTTGCAGGCCTTTCTTGCAACCACGGAAGTTTTCCTATTTTCAATTTAAAAGAATTTATAGAGACAACTCTTTTATCATCCTTGCAAACCGTCCCGATTTTTTTCAAGATTTCCCTGAAAAGGATTTTCTGGAACCACCGCTTTATATACGCCAATCCTCTATTTATTTTTGGGATGAATCCTTACCGGCCGACCGTCTTTTCTTTATCAGGGAAAAGAAAGGGGTACACCACGGCTTTACCATTATAAGCCGCCGGAAAAATTTTTATGATTGTACGACTTTTGCCATGGCGACGCGCCATCCTGCTCCATTTGCATACTATTTCCATATTTGGAGGGAACTTCAAAAGTTTGCGGAACTTTTTCCAACAATGGCCCGTACCCTTATTGAAAAAGCAACTGAGAAATCTCTTAAATTTCTAGCGCCCGGACAAAGCGTAGGCCGTAAGGGCTTTTTCCTGCCGAAGCGATCTGCCCGGTTCCGTATCGGGGAAGGCGTAAAAGGTTATATCACGACTTATGAGGCGCTGTGCGTGCATCTTTTGCAGGAGGGTAAATCTTATAAAGAAATTGGATCCGTTCTCTCCATGGCCCCTTCAACTGTTGAAACGCACCTTAAACGCTTAAAAGCAAGAACAGGGTTAACCTTGCAAGAAATCTCCCTCCAGTCTTTTCACAAATATAACTCATAGCGCTTGGGCACGCGCCATTTGTTGATAAGAAATGTTTTTTTGTTATGTTTCGTGCGGCTTGAGTCGTTACGTTTGCCTAAAAATTTCTCAAAAGCCTTAAAAAACCTAAATCAGGGGGTACTCACCCGCTTTGAAGGCTTGATAATGCCACCACTCATTTCGGAAAAAATCCCATCCAGCACTCATCATAAGGCCAAGCAATAAATACCGGTTTGCCGCGACTTCAGGCGAAACAAGGGAACTTCCATGGTGGGCCCGGGGGGATAAATCATCAAAGTCCGTCCCCATATTGATCTCCTGGCCTCCCTCATCAACCAGGGTCAAATCAATTGCCACGCCACGGGTATGAGCGGAGCCTTTGTCGGGAGGCATCACATAATCAGGATTTGGGCAAAATGCCCATAAGGCTTCTTGTACTGCACGGGGGCGGTAAGCGTCAAAAACCTTGATTTTCAATCCTTGTTCCCTGGCCAGCGTGATTGACCGTTCCAACAAAACCAGGGCGTCCGCATGAATGAAACAACGGTCATCATGGTAGATTCTGGCGCCTGTTATGTTGTTTTTTGTTGCATAACGAAGGTCAAGAAGAATATTATGGGAGGCTTCCGTTATTTCAACGAGGGAAGGATGAAAAGGCTTCCCATTCTGGCTGGGATCCGGACGGGTTTCTAAATGAGTTTTCGGCATTGTCTCCACCTCCTTAAAAACGACATGAAAAAAATATTTTAATGACTACACCAAAACATGCAATTCATCAATCCATAAACATTCTTGCCTTTGATACGTCAGGGAATGAGGCGTCTTTGGCTTTATGGGCGGGTGGAAACATGCGGAGTATCTCCCTTCCTTCCGGGGCGGGACCTCATAGCCAGGCAGCTTGTCTCCTCCCCGTAATGCAAGAACTTTTAAGAGAGGAGGGCCTGAGTTTTCAAGACCTTCATGTAATTGCGACCTCCACGGGTCCCGGGTCTTTTACAGGCATACGGCTCGGGCTGGCGACGGCGCAAGGACTCGTTCTGTCTACCAGGGCCAGAAGTTTTGCGCCAACGACTTTTCAACTCTTTGCATTTGGCGCCTGGAAAGAAAGGGTTGATTCAGGGATAGCCCCGGGAACTTCCCCGGCCCCTTCCTGCCTGGTAACTTTAACGACAAAGCGGGATAGTTTCTACACTCAAGGGTTTGATAAAATGTTTAGCCCTTTAGGGATGGCCTGTATTCAGACAGAGGATGAAATTCAAAACTTTTTGGGTCTCAATCCAGGTATATGCCGGGTCAATCATCTCTTAACGCTAAGGGCGGAAAATTTAATTCATTTTTATTTTCACCAGTTAAGACCGGCTCAGGAATTACTTCCCGAATTATCAGGCATTTTACGCCCCTATTACTTGCATGACCCTGATTTTATAAAGAAAAGTTTATGTTCTCTTTAATCCCCCTGACGGTTCAAGATGGTGGCATGCTAGAACAAATTCATGCGGCTTGTTTTGCAGATTCATGGGATAGGGCTGCTTTTGATCACTTGTTGACAGAAAATCTGGCATGCGGATGGATGGCGACATTAGATGGAAATCCTGTTGGGTTTGTTTTGGCTAGAGTTTTGGGGGATGAAGCGGAAATTTTGACCTTCGCTGTTCAGCCATCTGCTCAAAGATTAGGGATAGGACGTTGTTTATTAAAGGCGTTAATAGACTTTTTGAAATCTGCTGAATGTAGAAAAATTTTCCTGGAAGTTGCCGTTGACAATGAGGCGGCAATAGCTCTTTATGCGTCTGCAGGTTTTATAAGAGTTGGGGCGCGGCCAAACTATTACCAACGTGCAGATCAGGTCTTTATTTCCGCCTCTATAATGGTGTGGGTTAAAGATGAAAGTGGTTTTGCTTCATGCCTTCTCTAGTTTCTTAAAATCTCTGTCTATTTTAGAAAAATTTAGAATTATGAAAAAAAGACTTGTTCTTTTTCTCTATTAGTTTTACAAAATTAAACATTGAAGTATAATAAATAGAGGATTTACGAGCAATGTCAGAGAACCCTATTCGCCTTGAGCTACTTAGTTTAACTGCTGAAATTGTTGCAGCGCACACATCTAACAATGCAGTTGGCGTTACAGATTTACCAAACGTCATTCAGCAGATCTTTATCACCCTTTCCAATCTCAGTACAGAAGGGACGCAAGGCGGGGTGACAACGCGCCCAAAGCCAGCTGTCGCAATTAACAAGTCCGTTACGGATGATTATATTATATGCCTGGAAGATGGCAAGAAGCTGCAGATGCTGAAGCGCCATTTGAAGACAGTCTACAATTTGACTGTTGAGCAGTACCGTGAGCGTTGGGGTTTGCCATCTGATTATCCTGTTGTTGCGCCAAACTATGCGAAGCGCCGGAGTGAAATTGCGAAATCCAGTGGTTTAGGCATGTCCCGTCACCGTCGCAAGAAACTAAAAGTTATTGAAAGCGTAGAGAACATCTCACAAGTCGCATAGCAGGGTTGAGGCGCCTGGAAATTGATTCATGAACTTTGCTCATAGGGGTATAAAGGAATGGATTAATTTCCTCATTAAAATAATAAGGTATAGTAATCATTGATTTTTTGGCAGGTTTTATGATTTCTGTACCCGTTTAAATTTATTAAGGGGTCTAGAAATAGAAAAGCTGTTTGTTCTGTTATCTGACCCCTGCTCTTTATAACCCTGAACTTTGGCGCTTGAACCGCATGCCTCCTCAAACTCTTCAGAAAAAAAAATTATATATAAAAACGTACGGCTGCCAGATGAATATTTATGATTCTGAACGGATGGCCGATATTTTAATTCCTCTTGGATATGAGGTAACGGACAGTCCTGATGATGCGGATATGGTGATTTTGAACACCTGTCATATCCGCGAAAAAGCGGAGCAAAAGGTTTTTTCAGATTTAGGCAGGCTCCGCGACAAACGGGATGAGCGGCGGGCCCGAGGGGCGGATATGGTGATTGTTGTCAGCGGCTGCGTCGCACAAGCAGAAGGGGCGGAGATTATCCGCCAGGCTCCTTATGTCGATATCGTCGTTGGCCCCCAGACTTATTACCGTCTTCCTGAAATGATTGCCAAAGCAACCCGGGCTGCGCATAAAACGAGGAGACCCCTCCAGAAAAAAGGGCTGGGGATCGTGGATGTTGATTTTCCTGTGGAATCAAAATTCGATCATTTACCCCAGACAGGAGAATCCAGAGTAGCGGCCTACCTCTCTATTCAGGAAGGGTGTGATAAATTTTGTACATTTTGTGTTGTTCCCTATACACGGGGCGCAGAATATTCACGGCCGGGGGCGGACATTCTCGCTGAAGCAAGGCATCTTTTAACTTTGGGAGCAAAGGAAATAACGCTTCTGGGACAAAATGTGAATGCTTATCACGGGAAAGCGCCACTGGGGACAGAATGGGGGTTAGGACGCCTGATTCGTGAACTGGCGGATTTGGGTGTTGAGCGTATCCGTTATACGACTTCTCATCCGCGGGATATGGACCAGAGCTTGATGGATGCCCATCGGGATGTCCCCGCCTTAATGCCTTTTTTGCACCTGCCCGTTCAGTCTGGTAGTGACCGTATCCTGGAGGCCATGAACCGCAAGCATACGGCCCTGGCCTATTTGGATATTATTGACCGGTTGCGCGATGCCCGTCCTGATCTTGGCTTATCTTCGGATTTCATTGTTGGATTTCCAGGAGAGACGGACAAGGATTTTGAAGCAACCCTTGATTTGGTTCGTCGCGTCAAATATGCGCAAAGCTATTCCTTCAAATACAGTATCCGCCCCGGAACGCCTGCTGGCGCTATGGAAGCCCAAGTTTTAGAAGGGGTTAAGGCAAGCCGGTTGCAGCAGCTACAAGATTTACTCAACGAACAGCAATTGGCTTTTAACCAAAAAACGGTTGGGACGGTTCAGCCTGTTTTACTTGACCGAAAAGGGCGCCAAGAAGGCCAGTTTATTGGGCGATCCCCCTTTATGCAATCCGTCGTGGTTAATGCGCCGAGCCGGTTACTTGGACAAGTTATTGACGTGCGCATCGATCAGGCTCATCCTAATAGCGTATCGGGAACTGTTGTGACTTATACCGTGTAACCATTTGTTGTTAGGCTTATAAAAAAGGATTTATCCATTTGACTAAAGAAGCGCCGCAAACTGTTTATGTTGAATTTAATGACAACCAAGGATTATCAACTGTCGTTGGGCCACAAGACCGCAATATTTTACGCATGGAACAGCAATTAGGCGTCTCTATTGCTTTACGGGGAAATAAAATTGCAATTTCCGGTTCCGGGCCAGAGATTATGTATGCGAAATCTGCCCTTCAATATCTTTTTTCCCAGGTTTTAAAAGGACGGTTCCCTGAAATTGAAGATATTGATACGGCTATCCGGCTGGTCAGCGCTTCGGTTACTTTTGATCAGAATGGGGGAAAAGGGGAGGATAACGGAATTTCGATTCCAACAAAGCGCCGGAATGTTTTCCCCCGATCCGCCCGTCAGGCGGAATATATAAAAACAATGCAAACCTATGACCTGGTCTTTGGCCTTGGGCCAGCCGGGACGGGTAAGACCTATCTGGCCGTTGCATATGGGGTCTCTTTATTATTATCGGGTCAAATTGACCGGATCATTTTATCCCGGCCTGCTGTTGAAGCCGGGGAGAAACTTGGTTTTTTACCGGGGGATATGCGGGAAAAAGTTGACCCCTATTTGCGCCCTCTTTATGATGCCCTCCATGATATGTTACCTGCTGAACAAGTCATCAAAAGAATGAGCAATGGAGAAATTGAAGTGGCTCCCCTTGCTTTTATGCGGGGCCGCACGCTCACCAACGCTTTTGTCATTTTGGATGAAGCGCAAAACACCACGCCTATCCAGATGAAGATGTTTTTAACGCGCCTCGGGATGAACTCCCGTATGGTCATAACGGGAGATTTAACGCAAGTTGACCTTCCTGCTGGCGTTTTGTCGGGATTAAAAGACGCAGTGCGCGCTCTTGAAGGCGTCGCCGAAATTGGCTATCTTACCTTTGGCGAAGAAGATGTTGTTCGCCATTCGCTCGTCTCAAGAATTGTGCATGCTTATGATCAATATACAAAAAGCCGCCTCAACCAGGTTGATTATTAAAAATGCCCGCTTCTGACCCCTCTGCTGATATTACCGTCATTGTTGGCAAGCCTTGCTGGAAAAAACCTGTTTCTCAATGGGAAAAATTGATTCAACCCGCTGCCTTGGAGACTTTACGTCAATCCCGATGGCCCCACAAAGGGGAAATAAACATTCTACTGACAGATGATGCGGCCGTTCAGCAGCTCAATAAAATCCATCTCGGCCGTGATAAACCAACCAATGTATTATCTTTTCCAAGTTTAGCAGCAGAAGTCATTGCGGGTTTGTATATAACGGAAAAAACACAGACGCCCATAATTTTAGGAGATGTGGCTCTTGCTTTTGAAATCATTCATCAAGAATCTTTAGCTCAAAAGAAAACTTTTGAGCATCACTTGTTGCATCTTACGGTGCATGGTATTCTTCATTTATTGGGATTTGATCATGTACAAGACGAGGATGCGCTCGTCATGGAATCTTTAGAAATAAAGATTTTATCTTCCTTAATGATTCCTAACCCCTATCAAGAGTAATACGGATCACGATGACGCCAAGTATGCCTGACACAGTCCCCGATCTTTCTGGAACGCCGACGCTCTTTCAATGGTTGAAACAAAAATGGCGCATGATGATACGCTCCGAAGCCGACAATAGCTTGCGGGAAACGATTGAGGAATTAATTGAAGATACGGATGAAGCCAATCCTTCCATTGAATCAGATGAACGCTTGCTATTAGGCAATGTACTGAATTTACGGGATAGAACGGCTGAAGATGCTATGGTTCCACGTGTTGATATTATTGCTGCCCCTCTTACCACGACGGAGTCGGAGCTGCTATCCGTGTTGACGCGGTCGCGCCATTCCCGCATACCTGTCTATCGCCATAATTTGGACGATGTAATTGGCATGATTGAAATAAAGGATGTCTTAAGTTGGGCGGCAACCAAAAAGCCGCTTAATATCAAAGCCATAACGCGAGATGTTTTGTTCGTCTCTCCGACAATGCGAACCCTTGATTTACTTTTTCAAATGCGGGAATCGGGAACAAAAATGGCTATGGTTGTTGATGAGTTTGGGGGCATTGATGGCCTGGTTACTTTTTCGGACTTAATTGAGGAAATCATTGGTGACATTCAAGATGCTCAAGACCACACCCCGAGCTATCAGCTCGTTGAACGCGCTGACGGGAGTATTTTGGCGGATGCCCGCGTGACGCTGGAAGAAGTTTCTGAAAAATATGATCTCAATCTTATTGAGGGGCTTGAAGATGAAATTGATACCCTGGGAGGTCTTGTCGTCGCCCTTGCCGGGCGCGTACCAACCCGGGGTGAACTGATTACGCATCCGGCAGGTCTTGAGATTGAAGTGGTTGATGCCGACCCTCGTCGCGTAAAGAGCCTCTATCTTCGCGGTATTCAAAAACTTGTAGCGATGGAGGAAATTTCTTTATAGGTTGAGAACCATATCGATTTTTTGGAGATTCTTTGGTATGTTAGGTTTTTTACATCAACAAAAATAAAAATGCTTATAGCCAAGTTTTATAGGACATAGCTGAATATGGCAGACCATGTTTCTGAAGTGGATCTAACTCAAAATATTTTAAAAGATATGGAGGTCCTTCCTTCCCTTAATGCCAAAATTTTAGATTTTGGATGTGGCAGCGGCGCTGCGGTATATGCTTATCTTGATCGAGGTTATGAGAATGTATATGGCTATGACATTCAAAATTACCTGAATTTACGAAATTCGCAAGATGCTTCCCGCTTCATCTTTTCGCCTGAAGAACTTGCTGCTTGCCGAGAAAGTTTTGATTTTATTTTTTCAAATCAAGTCCTGGAACATATCATAGATTACCCGCAGACCCTTCGGCAAATTTATGATTTGCTAAAGCCCGGTGGGGTTTCCCTTCATTTTTTTCCTTCAAAATGGCGCTTGATAGAGCCTCATATTTACGTGCCTTTTGCAGGCGCCTTTTCTTCAAAAGCCTACCTTAGTTTTTGGGCAAAAATGGGAATTCGTAATGAATTTCAACAGGATAAAAGTTGGGAGGATGTGAAAAAAGAAAATTTTGATTTTTGTCAGAATAGTTTGAATTATTTGAACTCTCAAGAGATATATCAAGCTTGTCAAGCTCTATTTGGGCGCGTAGAATTTCGAGAAGATTTGTTTATCAAGCATTATCCGGGACGACTTCAAAATTTCCCAAAGATCATAAAATCAATCCCAGGGCTGCCTTCATTTGTGAGGGAATTTCACGCTCGTACGGTTTTTTTACAAAAATCCTGAAAGAATAACAAGTTCACCTTTATGTTAATTTTATAAAGAAGCCTATCAAGCAGCAGAATTTTGAATTTTTTGGGTATTTGGGCGCTGGTGAGAAGGTTCTGACTGGAGTGTAACCAATAGCTGCCGAATGGTCCAGAATCCCATATAAAAAAGAGGGGCGCTGCAGATTGTAAAGAAAAACTTGAAGAGATAGCTGTTTCCAATCAATGTTCCCACACGCTCCAGGGGTAAAATACCAAATACGGCCATGAAACTGATGACGATACTGGTATCAATGAACAACGATATCATTGTGCTTCCATTGTTTCTAAGCCATAACCACTTATTGCCTGTTAATTTGCGAATCCATAAATAAATTGCGACATCCACCATTTGGGCGGCGTAGCAAGCGATGATCGACCCCATAAAAGCAACATTATAAAACCCGAATACCTGGTGGAAGGCGTCATTATCAATTTTAGACCATTCTGTAGCCGTAAGCTGATCCATGCCTGCGATGGTGAGGGCTACAATGACATTCATCGTTATGGCAAGCCTGACGCAAAATCGCGCTTTTTCTTTTCCGTAGAATTCAGTAATCAGGTCTGTTAACAGGAAGGTCAGGGGATACAAAATTGCCCCTACGGATAGCTCCAGAGTATGGAGAGAGAAAAGAGGCAGAGAGACAAATTTTTGGTAAATCAAATTACCTGTCACAAGGAGTACGGAAAACAGAACGCACAGACTTGTATAGATTTTATCGGATGCCGTCATTTTTTTGAGGGAACCTTGCTCTTATCCATGGAAATTGAAAATAGGCATTAGACAGGTTTTAACTTGTCTACGTCAAACCGGTAAACGTCGATGTGGTCTAACTTTTTAGCCCCTAATTTTTGATAAAAATTTTGACCAGAGACATTATGCTTGAGGCACCACAGTTCTATTCTTGCAATACGGGACTGGTGCGCAATTTTGTCGAGTTCTTGCAAGAGCTGCTCACCAATCCCCAATCTTCTATAGTTCGGGTGAACGTAGAGATCATCTATATAAATTAAAGGAGTTGAATGCATAGGTCTGCTGGTATTGGCAAAACTGTAACAGCACAAACCTAATACGTCTGTGTTTTGGACGCAGACAAGTCCATGCCAATCCGCTTTGGGGCCAAATAGTTCCTGTTCCATACGTTCTAAAGTCAATTTAAGAGGCTTTCCGCTATTTTCATAACGAACTAAATCGACAAGAAGGCTATAAGCCTGGGGTAAGTCTTGAACTTCAATGGGTCGAATAACAGGATGCATCTCTATAACTTCTCTTTATTTATCCAGCTATTTGGTTTACCAAGCGCTCAAATTCATCATCTGTTTCAACTTTGGGAGTCGGCGCAATGGGGCCAAAGTCAGAGATTTCATCAAAATCTTCACGGGCGCCGCGGTTTCTTTCTTCTATCACGTCAGTTTTCTCAATAACCAGTTCCCCTTGAGGCTGGCCTTCCCCATAAAGAGATTTCATAAAAGTAGCCCAAACCCGGGTTGGCAAACGCGATCCTGTTGATTTTTTGGCCATGGGCCTGTTATCGTCATTGCCTGTCCAGACGCCTGCAACAAGGTCAGGCGTATATCCCACAAACCAGGCATCCAGATCTCCATTACTGCCTGTTTTTCCAGCGACAGGAAAGGACATTTTTGCCGCGCGGCCTGTTCCGTTATCAACGACGCTTGTTAACATAGCATTCATTTGCCGTACATATTTTATGTCAACAACAGGGCTGGTCGATTCGCTTGCGCGTTGATAAAGAATGATGCCAGCTTTGTCCCGGATAGACAGAATGCCATAAGGCCAAACACTCATACCGTGATTTGCAAAAGTCCCAATGGCGGCTGTGAGGTCAAGAAGGGTCAGCTCTGTTGTGCCAAGGGCCATGCTGAGATCCATAACAATCTTGCCATTAATTCCCAAACGGCGGGCAACTTCAGCAACGCGCTTGGTTCCAATTTGATGGGTAATGCGGACAGTACACGAGTTGATAGATTTGGTTATGGCTTCGTGAAGGCTATAGTCGTCGCCGTCTAGATAACGATATTGATGTTTGCCAAAGTTTTTTGGCGTCCAGTTACCCACCGTGATGGGTTCATCAGAAACGCGGGTTTCAGGGGTCATCCCATATTCCAGAGCGGCTAAATAAACAAATGGTTTCCAGGCGGACCCTGATTGTCTTAAGGCTTGTGTAGCTCGATTAAATTGGCTTTCCTGGTAGCTTTTCCCCCCAACCATTGCCCGGACAGCCCCATTGGGCGTCATGACAACCATGGAGATTTCGCTGGTTTTTAATTCTTTGCCCATCTCTTCCAGTAAATTCAGGGCAGCGTCCTCAGCCTTCTTTTGCATGGACAGATCAAGAGTTGTCACAACAACGAGGTCTTTATCAAAAGTGGCTACATAGTTAGAAATCGAGTCATAAACCCAGTCTGCAAAGAATTGATAGCCATTTCCGGTCGTGGGCGTTGGGATTTGCTGAACGCTTGCTTGACGCATATGTTCGTTAGCAGACTGGATATAGCCTGCTTCCTGCATTTGATCAAGGACAACTTTAGTACGGGCCCTTGAGCGTTCAGGATGGGTAGTTGGTGAGTATCGGGAAGGGGCTTTAAGCAAACCTGCAATGACAGCTGCTTCATATACAGAGATTTGGCGGGCCGATTTCTTGAAGTATTTATGAGCGGCCGCATCCACGCCATAAGTGCCGGATCCAAAATAGACGCGGTTCAGGTAAATGGTCATAATCTGATCTTTTGTAAAGCGCCATTCTAGCCAGACGGCCATGATCGCTTCTTGAATTTTTCGCCGTAAAGAGCGGTCATTATGACCATAAATCCCTTGCGTCATAAGGAAGTTTTTCGCTAACTGTTGCGTTATGGTTGAGCCGCCTTGAACCACGCGATCCGCTCGGTAGTTCGTATAGGCTGCTCGAAGCAGACCAATGATATCAACGCCAAAATGGCTATAAAAGCGGCGGTCTTCAATAGCCATAAGAGCCTGAGGAATATAAGGGGAAAGATCTTGAACACGGATCATATCCTCATACAAATCCCCGTAAGTTCCGATGACGGTTCCATCCTGAGTCATAATGGTAACACTGGGACGGCGCACTGTAGACTGAAGGCGGCTGATATCTGGTAAGTCATAGCTAAACCAAAGGACGATTAATCCCCCAAAGCACATAACCCAGATAGCCATTGTCAAAAATAGACGAAATATCACCCATTTTATAGAAACCCGCCGCTGTCTTTTTCTGGGGGGCTGTTGATTGCTTCCTGTCCCTCTGCGGCTTCCTCCGCCGCCACTTGATTTGCGTTTTGGGGTTGCCCTATTTTGAGGAGGGAAACGCTGGCTTCCTCCCCCCCTTGATAGAGTGGGACGTTCAAAACCAAAGAGGGAAGGGGGCCGTTTTACCACAGGTTACCTTCAATATATAAAACCTTTATCCTTTATAAACATATATTTTAAGAATAACTCATGAGGAAATCAATAGTTATAAATCAACTTTAATATTTGCAATTTCTTCTTGTTGGTTGATGATAAATTCTCCTGGAGAACTTAGGGACGCTTTTATATTCTCTTTATGTTTTCTATAAATATTTTTGTAAGTTGGCTGTTGTTTGTTCTGACTGGTAAATCAAAAATATCTTCTATTGGGCCTTCTATTATACCCGCACGTTTCCTTTATTTCTCCCTTTGTACTTTTGAAAGCGGCGCTTTATAGATAGGTTGGATGAAATTTATCGAGAACCCGTTTCTAGATAACTGAATCCGCCAGGACAAGGCAACCCTCCGGCGTTACCTCACAAAAACCGCCAGAAATGGTAAAAAATTGGCTGACCTGGCCATCTTGGTATAATTTCAGGGCGCCGTTGCGTAACATCGTCATAAAAGGCGTATGATGGTTCAAAACACCAAAATCACCGTTGGCTCCTGGCACAACGATCATTTCTACTTCTCCTGCAAAGACGACTTTTTCCGGGGAAATTAAAGATAGCTGCACCTTAAGCGCTCTCCTTCTGTAGTTTTTTACCTCTTTCAACTGCTTCCTCGATGGTTCCCACCATATAAAAAGCGGATTCGGGTAAAGAATCGTAGTCTCCGCTAACGATCCCCTTAAATCCCGCAATCGTTTCTTTCAAGGAAACAAAAGCCCCGGGCATTCCGGTGAAGACTTCCGCTACAAAAAACGGTTGTGATAGGAAACGTTGAATTTTACGGGCACGCGCAACCGTAACTTTATCGTCTTCTGATAGCTCATCCATCCCTAAAATAGCGATAATATCTTGAAGGGATTTATAAGATTGCAAGACCCGTTGCACCTCTCTCGCAACAGTATAATGTTCTTCCCCCACGGTGTGGAGATCCAGAATACGCGACGTTGAATCTAAAGGATCAACAGCTGGATAAATCCCTAATTCCGCAATCTGCCGGCTTAATACGGTTGTCGCATCTAAGTGGGCAAAGGATGTAGCGGGAGCCGGATCCGTCAAGTCGTCCGCTGGAACATAAATGGCTTGAACGCTGGTAATAGATCCGCGGGTTGTGGTGGTAATCCGCTCTTGCAATGCGCCCATTTCCGTCGCCAGGGTAGGCTGATAGCCCACCGCTGATGGCATACGGCCCAACAAGGCGGACACTTCTGACCCCGCTTGCGTAAACCGAAAGATATTGTCAACAAAGAACAAAACGTCCTTTCCTTCTTCATCCCGGAAATATTCGGCTACCGTCAAGCCGGACAAGGCCACTCGTGCGCGTGCGCCGGGAGGTTCATTCATCTGGCCATAAACCAAAGCTGCTTTTGATCCGCCGCCATCCAGGTTAATAACGCCTGATTCAACCATTTCACGATAGAGGTCATTTCCTTCCCGTGTCCGTTCACCCACCCCTGCAAAGACAGAATACCCCCCATGGGCTTTGGCCACGTTATTGATCAATTCCATAATCAGGACTGTTTTGCCAACGCCGGCGCCGCCAAAAAGCCCAATCTTTCCACCCCTCGAATAAGGCGTCAGTAAATCAATGACCTTAATACCTGTAACCAGGATTTCTGTTTCTGTAGATTGTTCAATAAAAGGAGGGGCTTCCCGATGAATGGGAAGGACTTTTACGCCTTGAATTGGCCCCCGGTCATCAATCGGTTCCCCGATGACATTCATAATCCGGCCTAAGGTTTGAGGCCCGACAGGAACGGTAATCGGCCCCTCTGTGTCAATAACATCTTGTCCACGGGCGATGCCATCCGTGGCATCCATGGCAATAGCCCGAACAAGGTTTTCGCCCAAGTGCTGGGCAACTTCCAAAACCAGCGTCTTATCTTTGTGCTTCACATGAAGGGCATTCAAAATAGAAGGAATCCGGTCTGGAAAATGAACATCAATAACAGCGCCCATCACTTGCGTAATTTTGCCGATGTTTAATCTCCCATCAATGGCTTTTAATTTCTGACTTGGCATATCCTTTTTCCTCTGTTTCAAATTAACCCAACTGTTTCATTATCAATACTTTTAACTCCTCGTCCTCGCGCGTAGGGGCGAAGCACCGAAGTCGAAGGATATGAATGGTTTTGCCCTTCGACTGCGCGACCACCTTTTCAAGCTGTTCGGCTCACGCGCAAGAGCGAACGGCAAGAGGTAAGTTACCTCACGTCGTAAAACGCGGCCAGCCCCCCCCCCGAGTGAGATGCTCCACAGATCCACAGACAGAAACCATCCTTTTCATTTATGATGGGTATATTCTTTTCTACATTGCTTCCGCAGCTGAAATAATCTCGATCAACTCCTTCGTGATATAAGCCTGGCGTGTCTGGTGGTATATGCGGCCCAGTTTTTGGATCATTTCCTGGGCATTACGCGTGGCGTTATCCATAGCTGTCATGCGTGCGCCCTGTTCACTGGCATTATTCTCTAAAAATACGCGGTAAATCTCCACGGCAAGATAGCGAGGCAAGAGATAGCCGAGCAGTGAATCAACGTCAGGTTCATATTCATAAAGAGCATGATGGTGCTGTTCAGGTTCAGCGAAGGAAGGAATACCTGGTTCTACCTTCCCATTCGCATGAAAGGGGATGAGAGAATGATGCGTCACTGTCTGGCGTAAAGCTGAGTGAAATACGGTAAAGAGAATAGAGGCTTCCCCGTACTCCTTATTGTTCAGCATCGTTTCAAGCCTGGTTGCAAAATCCAGCGCATCACCAAAGCTCTCGGTTGATTTTCCCCCTTTCAACTCGTGTCCATGGAGAACCGTTTCAATAATTAATTCCCCAAAATCATGGCGAAGCAGGTCGCGGCCTTTACGACCCAAACAGAAAACTTTAACGCCTTTCCCTTTTTCTTGGAGGGTGCGAATGACAGCTTTAGCCTTGCGGACAACAGCTCCATTAAATCCACCGCATAAGCCCCGGTCTGTCGTTACAACAACCAGCAAGTGAACGGGTAAATCTTGATGGCCTGTCAAAAGAAGGGGTTCTCTCGCCAGATCTTGCCTATTTTTTTTCAACAGGTGGCTCACCATTTCATGCATGGCCCGGTCATAAGGGCGCACGGCTTCTACCCGTTCTTGTGACCGGCGCAATTTTGCCCCTGCCACCATCTTCATGGCGGAGGTAATTTTTTGCGTAGACTTTACGCTTTGAATTCGGGTTCGCAAGTTCTTTAAGCTGGACATAAAATCCTCTTCTTTTTCTTTTGCCTTAGCGTGTGGTAAAAGATGCGCAGAAACTCGCCAGGAACCTGTCTAATTTTTTCTCGGATTCTTCACCTAACGCGCCCGTATTTCGGATATCATCAAAAACCTCCGGTTGATTAAGGCGCAAAACTTCCAAATATTCTTCCTCAAACACCAAAATGTCTTTCACAGGGATGGAATCCAGGTATCCCCTCACGCCAGCAAAAAGAGAGATGACTTGTTCTTCCATGCTTAAAGGGCTATATTGTTGTTGTTTCAACAACTCCGTTAAGCGCTCCCCTCGATTTAAAAGTTTTTGCGTAGACAGATCCAGGTCAGAGGAAAATTGCGAAAAAGCAGCCATTTCACGATATTGGGCTAATTCAAGCTTAATGCGCCCCGCAACTTGTTTCATCGCCTTCTTCTGCGCAGCAGACCCCACACGGCTTACAGACAAGCCAACATTAATGGCAGGACGGATCCCTTTATAGAATAACTCCGTTTCAAGAAAGATTTGCCCATCCGTAATCGAAATGACGTTGGTTGGAATATAAGCGGAAACATCCCCGGCTTGGGTTTCAATAATGGGTAAAGCCGTCAATGAGCCACTTCCCAGGGGCGTATCCAGCTTTGCCGCGCGTTCTAGCAATCGTGAATGGAGATAAAACACATCTCCGGGATAGGCTTCACGTCCTGGGGGGCGGCGCAAGAGCAGGGACATTTGGCGATAGGCCACTGCATGCTTAGACAAATCATCATAAATGATCAGGGCATGCATCCCGTTATCCCGAAAATATTCTCCCATTGCGCAGCCTGTATAAGGGGCAAGATATTGCATCGGCGCAGGGTCAGATGCGGTTGCCGCAACCACAATCGTATACTCCAAAGCCCCATTTTCTTCCAGCGTTTTGACAATTCGCGCAACAGAAGACCGTTTTTGTCCTATGGCTACGTAAATGCAATAGAGCTTTTGGGATTCATCATCCCCTTGATTGATTCCCTTTTGATTAATGATGGTATCCAAGGCAATGGCCGTCTTGCCCGTTTGACGGTCACCGATAATGAGTTCGCGCTGACCGCGCCCAATAGGAACCAGGCTGTCAATTGCTTTAATGCCTGTCTGCATCGGTTCAGAAACGGGCTGGCGCGCAATAATGCCGGGCGCTTTGACTTCAACTTGAGAATGTTTTACATTTTTTAAGGAGCCTTTGCCATCAATCGGGTTACCCAAACCATCTACAACGCGCCCTAAAAGACCCCGGCCTACAGGCACATCAACGATCTTTCGCGTTCGTTTGACCTGCTCCCCTTCTTTAATGTCCCGATCATTTCCAAAGATAACGATCCCGACATTATCAGATCCCAGGTTAAGGGCCATCCCCTTAATATCATTGGAAAATGTTACCAGTTCTCCGGCCTGGATGTTTTCAAGGCCATAGACACGGGCGATCCCGTCTCCTACGGCGACAACAATCCCGCTTTCCGCAATATCAGCTTTCAGGTCAAAGTTTTTGATTTGTTGCTTTAAAATAGCGGAGACTTCCGCAGCCCTCAGTTCCATTAGGCGCTTCCTTTCATCACTGTAGCTAATTGAGTGAGTTGTGTGGCCAATGTTGCATCAATGACCCGGGAACCAGCCCGGATCATGATCCCTCCCAGAACCCTAGAATCATTGGCAAAAGTTAAATTCAGCGTTCCTGGAAAAACTTTTTTCAATTTGTCTTCTAGCAACTCACTTTGAGAGGAGGTCAACCCATACGCTGAGATGACCTCAATCCGCTGTTCGCCCTTCATTTGAGAAACCAAACTTTGATAAATTTTCTCAATCCTGGATAGATAAGGGAGCCGATGAGCTTTGATCAGTTGCCTAATAAATGATTGTATGAGTTCAGGCGCCTTCAGCGCCGCGCAAATTTCTATTAAGGCTGCCGCTTGCTCGTCGCCACGGATTGTTGGGTTAGCTAATACTTGCCTCAAAACTTCTGAAGACTGGATGAATTTTTCTAAAGCATGCAGGCCCGATCCAACACTTTCCACTTGCCCTGTTTCCCGGGACAAACCAAACAAAGCGCTCGCATACCGTCCTGGCAAAGACGTCAAGATCCCTGATGTTAATGCAGTTTCCATAAGCTCTCGTCACACATGAACATCCCAGCCACGCCTGTCCTTGCGGCCTACAACATAAAGTAACTTACCCCTTACCGTTCCGTCGGCTTTCGCTTGCAAGGCTTTTAAAAGCTTGCAAGCTACGCGCGAGGTCGAACGGAAGGCGGGTTGTAACCTCTCTCTTCGTTCGCCTTGAGCATAGCAAGCGGTTTGAAAAGCCGGAGACTGAAGTCGAAGGGTTGCAGTTAAAATCCCTCCCTACCCTTCGACTTCTGCGCTTCGCGTCTACACTCAGGGTGAACGGAGCAGGAAGTTACTTATGGTCACCCCATTCTCCTGTCCTGTCTCTTATAGTGGCGCGTCTTGAGGTAAATTTCTACAAGATAATTTTAAGTTTTTGAAATCTCAAAAGAATACAATGGAGTTTTGAGGGATACCCCTCTTTAATCATCGTTTGAACGCAGCGCGTTTACCAGCACCACATCAGGAAGAACCGCCAAGGGCGCCCAGGAATTTTTCAATATCCCCATTATTAGCTTGAATGAGAGCACTGTATTCATCGCGGATGGTAACGCTCATACTAACCCCTTCCACCTTCACATCGTGGATTTTTCCATCCCTGACACGCCAGTCAACAGGCGTAAGAGGGCCACCTGGTTTTTGGATCGTACTGCTCACAATAACATGCTCGCCTTCCTGGCGGGAGCCTTTCACCTTAAACTCTACGCCCCTATATTCCTGAAAGCGGTTCGCATAAGATTTTTTAAGGCGGTTCTCAAATAGAGTAATAAACCGGGTTTGCTGCTCAGGACTCATAGAACTCCAATAACGTCCCATTACGAAATGCCCTATTTCCTGAATATCAAATCCTTCTTCCAGAAGGGATTGAAAACTGGATTCCAGCTGACTTTGCGGAACACCCGCTTCCGTTAGGGAAGTGATCGCACGGCGCCCTAAATCTTCTATCAAATCCTTTGGATCTGGTGTTATCGCTGATGTGGCTTGTAAAGGGACGCATTGGCCAAAATAAAAAACAGTCACGAATAAATAAAAAATCTTCTTAACCATTGTGTCTTCTTTCTCGTTGAAATCATCCCCATTAGATTAAGACTACAAGAAAGAGATTAACAAACAGTTATGACGTGCTTGATTCATCCTCCTTCTTAGTTTCTTCTGGAGTATGAGCAGATTTTAATTTTTCAGCCATATAGGCTTGACGCTGAAAATATATGCTGCGCATTGTAACATACATATCGAGAGAACTATTCCTTAAGTTATCAATAGTGTCAATAACCTTCTCACGTTGGCTTACCATAGTGGCTCCGTAGCGAACAGTCAACCAATAACGGTATTGACGATGGTGGCGGTTGTTGAGGTACATGTTGAGAGGATCTGCATAATAGTCACCTATGAACCCAATCGTGCCCCGGAAAGAGGAGGGACCAATCAGGGGCAGAACCAGGTAAGGACCGGTATCCACGCCCCAAGCCATCAAGGTCTGATTGAAATCCGTATCATACCGCGGGTACCCTAAATCGGATGTCACATCCACGAGGCCAAAAAGCCCAAAGGTTGAATTCATCAAAAGCCGGAATAAAGTCACCGTAGCCCGTTCCGCCTCCCCTTGCAGGATATGGTTCAAAAACCCAACCGGCGCAAATAAATTATCAAGGACATTCGTCACGCCATTGCGCACCGGCTCAGGCACTATGGCCCTGTAAATTTCCGCAACCGGACGAAGAATGACAAAGTCAAGGAGATCGTTGATGCCAAATATCAAGCGGTTGAAGGGTTCCAGCGGGTCATTAGGCCCGTCATCAAAAGAAGTTTTTTCATTGGTTGGGAGGGTCCCTGTCTTTTTAGTTATTCCTGAGTTTGCTTTTTGGTCCTCTTTGTGAGGTTTCATCTCCGGCTTGGCTTCATTAACAGGCAAACCTTGTGGAGCAGGGAGCGCCTCATTAAACGTATCTGCCATTGTTGGTAACACAGGAACCGATAATCCCAAAGCGGCCGCTATTAAAAATCGATATGGGTTCAATTTTGACTGCATTCATTAAGCCCCTGCACTGATTGCTTCTATCCTCCTCTTGACTTTACCTTCTGTTTGTTCCGATTTCACTTAAAAAATCTACAATTTTTACGATTATTTGCTATCTTTTTTGAATAACCCTGAAAAATAAGAGGAAATTTATGGATACCGGGTTTTGGATTGATATAAACCCAACCGTGACAACGTTGCCTCTTTAACTGGCTAACCAACATCTTGTATAAGTCCGTCAAGCTAAAACTTCCAGATCAAGCTGTTCGGAGGGATGCCTCGAAGCCATCATTAAAAATGTGAGAAGAGCTTATATATGGGGTATTCCTTAAACAAGAAAAAAGAGGGCGCCAACAAAAAAAATTATGGGTTCCCTGTTCATCCTCCTTCTCACCCGCCTATTCCTTTCCCAACCCCTCAAAATCCCCATCCAAAACGCATCAAAATTGGAGAATGGCTGGTTTCCCAAAAATGGATCACGCCAGATCAGCTCAAGGTCGCCTTAACGGAACAGACACGCCGTCCTCACCGTTTAGGTGAATTACTCCTGGATTTCGGGTTCATTTCCCCTGATCAACTTTTGCAAGCCTTGTCCACTTTATCAGGCTTGCCTTCTGTGTCGCTTGCTCATCAAATTCTCGACTTGTCGCTTGTTCACCAGGTTCCCCTGGAGGTAGCCAGACGGTATCAACTTATTCTTTTTCAACAGGATGAAAGCGACGCCCACATTGCTATGGCTGATCCGGAAGATCTTTTAGCGCTCGATAAAATACGTTTATTATTGGGTACTCAAATCCTGCTCACCCCCTATCATGCAACAAGGGGAGACATCGCTCATGCTTTAGAGATCTATTACCCCCAGCCCATCGTGGATACGCATGAGGGAGAAGTGGTCCGTCTGGTCAATGATATGATTCTGGAAGCTGTCCGTTTAAAAGCTTCAGATATCCATTTGTCGCCGACTGCCTATCGCATTGACGTCCATTATCGTCAAGATGGCCTCATGCGCTTGGCCCATACCCTCCACAAAGAAAGATGGCTTGCTATTTCCGTCCGGCTAAAGATTATGGGAAGCCTGGATATTGCGGAATCCCGCCGTCCCCAAAATGGGCGTTTTAGTTTAACTTTAGGGGGACGCGAGATTGACTTTCGCCTCTCCTGCCACCCAACAATCCATGGAGAAAACCTGGTTTTGCGGATTTTGGATAAGACTCAGTCCTTGCGCACGCTGGATGCGCTCGGGTTTGAGGCGCTGGATATTGAAACCATAAAGCGCCTGGTGCAGCTTCCTCAAGGCATGATTATTTTGAGTGGTCCAACGGGCGCTGGCAAAACAACCACGCTTTACGCGCTTTTGAGCCATATGGACGCTTTAACGCGAAACATTATGACGCTGGAAGAACCTGTTGAATATTACCTCCCTCATATCCGCCAAACTGAAATTCGAGAAGGGGGGCCTTTCCGGTTTGGAGAAGGGATGCGTTCCCTGTTGCGTCAAGACCCTGATGTGATTTTTATCTCTGAAATCCGGGATGCTGAAACCGCCCAAATGGCTTTACGGGCAGCGATGACCGGGCATCTGGTTTTAGGTACAATCCATGCGCGGGATAGCTTTACCGTGCCCCAACGTTTATTTGATTTAGGAATTTCTCCCTCCCTTTTAAGCGGCAATTTAGTTGCCAGCATGGCTCAACGCCTGGTTCGCCGGTTATGTGAAACGTGTCGTCAGCCCAAGATCATAACTTCCGCTGAACGAAAAAATTATTCCCTTGCCAAGTCAGCTACCCATGTATATCAAGCTGGCAGCTGCGCCCTTTGTCGTCAAACAGGGTATTGCGGCCGTGAGGCTGTTGCGGAACTGGTTCTGTTTGATGAAGGCTTCTCTACCCTTATTGCGGAAGGAGGCGCAGAAATTCCTTTACGCAAAGCAGGGAAATGCCGGGGGCTTCCTGCATTGCGGGATCGAGGTATCGAAAAAGTCCTGGCAGGAAAAACAACTTTTTTTGAGATTGATCGCGTCATGGGAATATCCGTATAAATGCCCTTATATGCTTATAAAGCAATAACATCTCTTGGCGCTCGCCACTCCGGCCATCGGTTTGCCGCTTCAACAGATGCTATTTATACTTCGCTGAAGGAAGAAGGGTTGCTCTTAACCAAGTGCCAGCAAAGTAAGGCTGGCCATTTTTTACCACGTATCTCTTCTCAATTTTTCCAAGGAACCTTTCAAAAAATCCCAAGAATATGGCTTATTGATTTTTGCCATCACATGGCCCAGCTGGATGAAGCAGGGGTAGCCCTCGATGGCGCCCTCCATGACTTAGCCTTGTCTTCATCCCATCGAGGTTTCCGGACCCTCTTGCATATCATTCACAATGATGTACAAGCCGGCATTCCTTTATCCGAAGCCTTAGGGAGGCATCCAAAAGTATTTGACCGTATTTTTCAAACACTCATCAGCGCTGCTGAACAAACGGGCGCTTTTGCGCCCCAATTTCGCCACCTGGAAGGGCATTTGCGCCACCTTGAAACCATGAATTACCAAATTCGCAAGGCCATTCGGTCTCCCCTCATTTTACTCGGGCTTATGATTGTCTTAATTCTGGTTATGATCGATTTCGTTATTCCCAATATGGCCATGCTCCTTGCATCTCTCGGTTTAAAAGAACTGCCCCTGTCAACGCGCTTGTTGATGCATATTGCCCCCGCTTTAGCTTATTTTCCTTTCATATTATTAATCCTTGCGGGGGTCTTCGCCATCGGTTATATCCTTCCTGCTTCCCGGTATTATCTAGCCCGCTTTGCCTTAACGGTTCCTCTTTACAGATCTTTATCGCTGACCCATTTCTGGCATGTTTTTAGTGTTATGATTGGAGCCGGTATTGATTTGCTATCTTCTCTCTCCCAGGCGGTGCAGGTGATTCAGAATCCATACCTGCGGGACCAGCTCACCTCTCTATCCACCAAAATTATAGCCGGAGCGGGGTTATCGGAAACCTTCTCCCAAGAAAAGGCGCTTGTTTCTCCCCTGATGGTTCGTTTATTAAAATTAAGTGAGCAAACAGGACGCTTGCGGGAGTTAATTCCTCAAGCTGCATCTCACTACCAAAGCCAAACCTATCGCCAGGTTGAAACGATGGTCTCATGGCTGGAACCGCTCCTGATCTTAACCATGGGCGGACTCATGTTATGGATTGTATTAGCGGTCATTGTGCCATTCTATGGAACGCTTGGAAGCTTATCATGACCATCTTTATCCTTGGTGAAAATTATATTGTTGAAAATGACCATAAAATCCCTGACCTCTCTATTTTTCTCAACAATCTCTCCTCCAAAACAGAGATTACGCTTATCTTAAAAACCTATGATGCCCTTTATCATCTCTGTCCCATCCGAAAAGCCGTTCCCTATTTAAAATCAGCTGAGTTTTCACCGGATTATTGGGTAGGAGAAAGACGTCTTTCTAAAGGCCGTACGCTCGTAGGTGGCGTTGTCCCTTCTGTTTTTATGCGGGAAATGATCCGCCTTCTTGCTGAGCGCTCTTTTGCCATAAAAGGAGTTTTCTTATGGGCGGATTTGGTGACTCAAGCCTATGGCGTCCTCCCCTCGGGATGGACCCTCATTTGCCATGATCAGTATCTCCTGATTTGCCATGACGGGATTTTACGGATCAGCCGTCCTTGTTATCTGCCGCTTGCGCAAGAACTACCCGCAATTTTACGCTATCTCAGGCGGTTTGGGTATCAGGAAGAAACGCCTCTCACCTTGCTCGCCGCATCCATCTTTACAGATATTTCACTCCCCTTTGTTCACCAGGAGATTCGCATTCCTCATGATTTTTCTGTGGGCGGTTTTACCCTTCAGATTCCAGAACTTGTCCCCTTTCAGCGCCTTTACGCCTGGCCGCGTAAGATACGGAAAACCGCTTATGCTATGGCTTTTTTAAACATTCTTGGAATCTCCTGTTTGAGTTGGGAAATAAAGGTTATGTCGGCAACAGAATATACCCTGAAGGACGATATGAACAGGTTACCAATAGCAGATGCGCTAGATGAAACAAAAATGGAAGCTTTTGCGGCTTACCGCCGTTTGTCCAAAGATCGGCCAGACCCCCTTTCGCTTCTGCGGCAGCTCATTCCTTTACTCAAAGAAGAAGCGGTTGCCACCTATCTCCACTGGACAGCTACTCCCCTCAATCTCACTCTTCATTTAGAGCTTAAGCCTTCTACAGTTGTTGAGCAACTTCTGCTCATTCTTCGATCCCGATTTCAAAAGCATCTGCTGACCTGGCAAGCTGATGAAGAAGAACCCCTGAAAGGGACATTGATTATTGTAAAACAGGAAAGTTAATGGCTTACGCCTATTTCCATAGAACAAAAACGAGTCTGCTCATATGCAGCTTCTCCTTTGCTTTCATAATCACCCTCGGCTTTTATACAATCCGTCTTTATGAGCAAATTGAGAATCTCCACCAGCGCTTATCGTCCTTGAGGCGTCTCGCTGTTCGATCGCAAGAAGCAGCAGCTTTCATTCAGTCCCACCGGGAAGACTTTGCCGCCTTTGAAACATGCGGGTTTGAACGCTTCCTCGCCCCTGAAGCCCTTCAAAATTCTCTTCGTCATGCCGTTGAATTCGGGTCTGTTTCTTCTTTGGATGAAAAAATCAAAAACAATAACGTGGTTGTTCAAGAGGTTTCTTTCTCGATTCCTTGTTTGCAAGACCGGGATATTTTTGAACTTCTCGATCAGTTAATCAATCAGGGCCCTGGAGTTTTTCAAATTCAAGCCCTAACAATTAACCGTGTCAGTTCTTTAAGTGAAGAGATGCTGGAAAAGATTGCCACCGGAAAACCTCAAACTTTATTTGATGGAAAGATTACCGCCGCATGGGTTCATCGATAAAGGTTTTTATGTGTTGTTTTGTATGCGGCGTAGCGAACGCTTCAGATCTTTGCATAATGCTCAGTCCCGCAGAAGAAGCGGCTCTGATGCGCGCGCAAGAGCAGGCCCGCAAAAGCGGCGGACAAGCTAAAAATCCTCATGCCTTACGCCTTGATGGTATTATTTATACCCATCAGAAATCCTGGACTATATGGCTCAACGGCCGTTCCATCAAAGCGGGGGAATTCGTGGATGCTTTTCGTATTTTAAATGTAACGCCAGAATCTGTTGAAGTGATCTGGATTCCCAAGGCAGATCAGCGCCATCAACTTTGCCTCAAACCAAATGAGGTATTCCAAACCACAAATACGCTTCCTTAACTGAATGGCTATTTACCTCTTCCACGCAAGGGAGGGGTATAAGGGCATTACTGAGGATATTTTGCTAATTTTAATCCTAAACGCTCAAAAAGATGCCGGGATAATTCTAAAGTTTGCGGATTCGTACCTTGTAAGCGAGGGATAATATCTTTTAAATAGGGGTCCTTCGGATCAAGCAGGCTTGGAACATATTCCCAATGCGCGCCACTCAACATGGCTTTTCCTTTCCCCACAGAGATCTCAATAATGGCTGGCTTTAAACCGAAAGCCGTTTTGTAGCTTGCCAAGACAACTGTATTTGGTTTTGCTTGCGCATCCATAAAACACCCTCCTCCATTATAAAAGGCATAAAATTGAGAAGACTTTGCAAATGGGCTGCCTGCATTCCAGTGCAGGTGGGCTATCCCGCACCCCGAATAGGAATGCTCATCATAAGCTGCTAAAGTAGGCCCCTCTACTGTACCGGGGAAGAATTTCAGCTCGCGCTCGCCAACAATTTCTAAGGGGGTATTCATAGCAAAATTTACACGCTCGCCTGCGTAATAAGCGCCTGCGCAAAAACCGAGATAGGTTCCGCCATTTTCTACATACTTGCGGATTTTATCATTGCCATGAGGACTCAGGTTTTTTAGATAGAAAAGATCTGACCCTCCTGGCATAATAAAAAGAACCGCTTTTTCTTCCCATGTCCCTTGTTTAATTTGGAGAGGGGTCATTTCTTCAATGTCATAATGAGAATCAAGTAAGCTTTCTAACGTATATTTAGTATGCAGAAGAGAGACGTTAGAGGCTCCCGGGCCTACATATAGAAAAATCTTATTTTTTTCTGTAAAAGTTTTTTCTGGCATACCTGAGCCTAAAATTCTCTATCCTATTGCGCCGACCACAAGAAGCCCCCTGGAAAGGTTTCCTTAAATGCTCAACCTCTTGTAAACCAGAGTTTTAATAGGAAGTCACGCCTTATTTTTGAACCTGCTGTCTCGCTGGAGAGTAGACCAGCGGCGCTTCCCCGCTAGTCCCTCGCAAAACGGTGCGTGAACCTCTCAATTCACACCGCTTCCATTAGGCAAACGCTCCTATCATCCCTATTTTCCAGTGAGCAAACAGGTGCGGCTCTCTTTTTGCAATCCTCTGCACAAAGATGCCTGCTCTTGCTTTGTGGCCTTTAAACTTTCTATACTTGGCTTTAGCCCATGCAACGAGGGTTTTGTTGAAGCGCCTCAGAACAGAACTTAATTCTGAACGACAGTATCCGCCATAGTACTCGATCCAACCCCTGAGAACTGGATTATACATGGTCGCAATCTCATTCAGACTCAGGTCTGTCCTGTTGCGAAGCCCCCTTGCTCGTGTCTTTGCTCGCATTGATTTCTGCGCCGTTTTACTGACGCCAGCTGTAAAGCTTACAAACATCTTATTTTGTTTGCTGTTCTTTACCCTTCGCCGGCGAAACGTATATCCCAAAAAGTCAAACTCTGTTTGAGGATACGTCCCTTTCCGATTTTCATCTTTGCAGTAAACAATCTTCGTTTTCATCGGATGCAGTTCCAGTTTACACTCTTCAAGACGTTGTTTCAGTTCAACTAATAATCGTTGAGCTTCTTGTTCCGTTCGACAATGTAATAGACCATCGTCTGCGTACCGACACCAGGGAACCGTTGGGTGATGGCGTTTCATCCACACATCAAACACATAGTGCAAAAATAAATTACTCAAGACGGGGCTAATCACTCTTCCCTGGGGCGTACCCCTGGTTCTTTCAACCAGAGTCCCATCAGCTAATTGCAAGGGAGCCTTCAACCACCGCTCAATGTAGAGTATGATGCACTTGTTATCTGTATGCTTCATGACCGCTTTCATCAACAATTCATGATCAATATTATCGAACAAACCCTTGATGTCGTACTCCAAAATCCAGTTATACTTCCAACACCTTTGGCGCGTTACTCCCACAGCTTCAAGAGCCGACTTGTTCGGCCGATAACCGTAGGAATCTGGTAAAAAGTACGGCTCAACGGTTGGGTCAAACATAAGTTTGATCACCATTTGAGCGATTCTATCGGATACCGTTGGTATCCCTAAAATGCGCTCGCCTCCCTGTTTCTTGGGTATGGGCGTCGCTTTCACCGGTGGCGGAAAATAACTCCCCGTACAGATTGTCTTTCAAGTTCAGGTCAAAGTCTGCTAAGGACTGTCGATCTACACCTACGCCCCCCGCATTTGCTTTGACAAGTTTATAAGCCTCTACCACCAAATTCTTGGAAATGATAAAGGGTTTTGTCTTCACCAAAATATCCTCCTCTCGCGAGTTGAATTTTAATTAGACCGCCTAACGCAACCCCTTCGCTCCATCCCCATTACAGGGACTTCCTCACTACTACGAGTTGCTCCGCCCCAGTTCCTTGCATCGGTACTCTCACCCTTATGGTTCTGCCACTTGGGTTTCTCCTTTAACATCAAGGCGACTGGTTCCCGCAGTTCCCTAGAAAAGCCCAGACCAGACTCACGCCACCTATACGCCGGACACCACCTGCACAGTAATCAGGTTGCCTGCAGATTGATCCTGGGGTAGTAGTAAGAACCCAGTTTCGATGTCATGTCTACTGTTAACGACGCTTCAACGATGGTTCAGGTTTATTCGTCTTTCTGATCTCTACCTGCCAAATTTACTTCTGGCTTTTCCTCAATGCTCATGACCATCACTCTTAATGAAAGCCACTTGAGGTGGTTTGAAGCCTCCTCCTGAAAGGCGACTCCGAAGGGACAAATCCTTCATCTTTTCTAAAGCTTTTGCACAAGTTCTTAGGTCATTTAACCCTCCTTCTTGTGCGCCTACGGCGCACCGCTACCCGTCAGTTTTGAGGGGGGGAAGATAATATGATAGAATGCCAATTAAGAGCAAAAAAAATCAGTTCTTAATAAAATCAAAAGGTTAAAAGTTTTTAGTTTTCTACAGAAAGATCGTCCTGTTTACAAATAACTGTTTTTAGAGAGAAATTTTTAGCTCTTAATTGGCATTAGAAGACTCCTGAACCGGCTCACAAGAAAGGAGGAAGAGATGTGTAGATCCCATCTCTCACTTTTTAAGCGGGGCTTACGCTTTCTGCGAAGATACTGTTTCCTTGATAAAACGCCACAATCTCTATGGATTTATACAAACTAATGGATGGTAAGAGCCAGACCTCAAAGGCGTACAGTCTTCGGCATTATCCCCAATGAAATAAGAATTTTCGCGTGAGTTAGAACGGTCAACCTCTTTTGGGGCATCTGGTTACGCCTTTCCCTAAGAAATGCGCAACCTAATATTTTTTAACCCATGCAAATCCGACGCCTGTATTTTGTAATTGCTCACCCCCCCTAGTGTAGCGATGCGGATTTACCTGTGGCAAAATTTCTTCAATTTGTCATTACCTTGCCTTGATCCCGGACGAGTGGATGTGGTTTGTAGTACTTATGATTACAA
>JACCDN010943906.1_pt1 | contig 28155 bp, 29 predicted proteins | sample 7441691 | NCBI WGS metagenome assembly JACCDN01 (sample SAMN15323439, study PRJNA562643) | freshwater metagenome | isolation source: river surface water | place: USA:Blue River Watershed | collected 2017-08-16 | reverse complement strand
TGGGCCGTCACGAAGACCTGTTTCGACCGCTATCGGCAGCTCTTGGACCTGATCAGCCGTTTTTCGGCCTGTCTGTCGGCATTCCGCGCAATCTTGACGACATCAACGTCGAACGCACGGCGCAGCTTTACTTCGATGAAATTCAGACCTTTCACCCCGAGGGGCCAGTCGGCCTGGTGGCTGTGTCGATGGCTGCCTATTTCGCCTTTGAATTGGCCCAACTTCTGCGCGCAGCCGGGCGCGAGGTGCGGGTCTTGGCAGTTCTTGATGCGATGGGGCCAGAGGGCAGGCCGCCGCTTGTTGGCCGCGCCAAGTTGCGGGCGCATTGGCAGCAAGTGCGCCAGCATGGGCTTTGGCATTTTGCGCAGGTGCTGAAAAACAAGCTCGACCGCTACCGCGAACACCGCGAGGCGCTACGGGCGATGCCGGATCAGATCAACCCTTTGAACCTGATTGCCGCCAATGTCTGCGCGGTAGAGTTTTACCGGCCGCAACCCTATGGCGGCCCGTTGACGGTGTTCCGCGCGGACCGCAGTTTCTGGGATAGCCCCGAGGCACTTTCCTCGGCGCTGGGCTGGATTTCGGTCGCCCAAGGTGGGTTGCAGATGTTCGATCTGCCCGGCACGCATCTGTCGATTCTGGGGGCTGGCAATGTGGATGTTCTGGCGGGCCATTTGACGCGGTTGATGGCGGGGGAACCGCAGGCGAGGGGTTAACAGCCCTTGTGCGCCATCGCCCTGACCGTCAGGATGCGCCCCGCCCAACCGTGCAGGATCGCCATGCAGCTTTACACCTCTCCCACCACGCCCTTTGGCCGCAAGGTCATGGTGCAGATCCGCGAATCGGGTCTGGCCGATCGCGTCGAGGAAATTGCCGTCATGGGCAGCCCGCTGGATCCCGGCAGCCTGCCCTTGGCGCAGAACCCGTTGGGCAAAATTCCGGCTTTGATGCCCGCAGGTGGTGGCGCCGCGATCTATGACAGCCGGGTGATCTGCCGCTATCTTGATGATCTGTCGGGGGCCGGGCTTTATCCGCAGGGGGCTGATTTGTGGCCGATCCTGACCCTAGAGGCAACAGCCGACGGGATTCTCGAAGCGGCACTCTTGATGGTCTATGAAGGCCGCCTGCGGCCTGAGGAATTGCGCTATGCGCCTTGGGTGGAAGGCCAGTGGCAGAAGATCGCCCGTGCGCTCGACGCGATCGAGGCCCGCTCGATGGACATCTTAAGTGGCCCGCTGAGCATGGCTCATATCGCGATTGCCGTCGCGCTGGGGTATCTTGATTTCCGCCATGCTGATCGGGATTGGCGTCAGGATCGGCCCGTGCTTGCGGCGTGGGAAAAGCAGTTTGCCGCGCGCCCGGCGATGGTCGAAACCCGCCCGAGTTAAGCTGCCTTTGGTGTGCAGAGGCCGGTTTGCAAGACCAAGCTGCAACAAAAGCGAAATTCTGCCACCTCTGCGCGCCTTTGACCGCTGGACGGCGCGGGTTTCCTTGTCTAAAACCCGCCCGGCAAGGCTGCGGGGGACCGCGGCCCCGTTGGCATATGGGCCGCATCGCGCGACCTTGGAAGGGAGAAGATCTCGTGTCCCACGCAGACAATGACGCAGGCACCCGCAGGGATTTCCTGTATTACGCAACCGCCGGAGCAGGCGCTGTTGCAACCGGGGCGGCCGTCTGGCCGCTGGTCAATCAGATGAACCCCTCGGCGGATACCCGTGCGCTGGCGTCGATTTTCGTCGACGTCTCGGGCGTCGAAGTGGGCACCCAGCTGACGGTGAAATGGCGCGGCAAGCCGGTGTTCATCCGCCGCCGCAGCCCCGACGAGATTGAAGCCGCCCGTGCGGTCAAGCTGGAAGAGCTGACCGATGCTTCGGCTGAAAATGCCAACAAGCCGGGCGCAGATGCATCCGACGCCAACCGCGCGCTGGATGAAGCTGGCGAATGGCTGGTGATGATCGGCGTTTGCACCCACTTGGGCTGCGTGCCGATCGGCAATGCCTCGGGCGATTTCGGCGGCTGGTTCTGCCCTTGCCACGGCTCGCACTACGACACCGCCGGCCGTATCCGCAAAGGACCGGCGCCGCGCAATCTCGACGTTCCGGTTGCCGCCTTCGAAGACGCAACCACCATCAAGCTGGGCTAAGGAGCTAGACACATGGCCGGAATTCCCCACGACCATTACGAGCCCAAGTCGGGCCTTGAAAAGTGGCTTCATGCCCGCCTGCCGGTGGTGAGCCTTGTTTATGACACCCTGATGATCCCCACGCCGAAGAACCTGAACTGGATGTGGATCTGGGGCATTGTGCTGGCGTTCTGCCTTGCGCTGCAAATCGTGACCGGCATCGTGCTGGTGATGCATTACACCCCCCACGTCGATCTGGCCTTTGCCTCGGTCGAACACATCATGCGTGATGTGAATGGCGGGCATATGCTGCGCTATCTGCACGCCAATGGCGCATCGCTGTTCTTCTTTGCCGTCTACATTCACATCTTCCGCGGCCTTTACTACGGCTCGTACAAAGCCCCGCGCGAAGTGACCTGGATCGTCGGCATGCTGATCTATCTGGCCATGATGGCGACCGCGTTCATGGGCTACGTTCTGCCTTGGGGCCAGATGTCGTTCTGGGGCGCCACGGTGATCACCGGTCTGTTCGGGGCAATCCCCGGTGTTGGCCCGACCATCCAGCAGTGGCTCTTGGGCGGCCCGGCCGTGGACAACGCCACGCTGAACCGCTTCTTCTCGCTGCACTACCTGCTTCCCTTCGTGATCGCCGCCTTGGTCGCCGTTCACATCTGGGCCTTCCACACCACCGGCAACAACAACCCCACGGGTGTTGATGTGCGTCGCGGGTCGAAGGAAGAAGCCGCGAAAGACACCGTGCCCTTCTGGCCCTACTATGTCATCAAGGATCTCTTCGCCCTTGGTGTTGTTCTGGTGATCTTCTTCGCCGTGGTCGGCTTCATGCCGAACTACCTTGGCCACCCCGACAACTACACCGAAGCCAATGCGCTGGCGACGCCTGCACATATCGTGCCGGAATGGTACTTCCTGCCGTTCTACGCGATCCTGCGTGCCTTCACCGCCGATGTCTGGGTTGTGCAGCTGGTGAACTTCCTGTCGTTCCGCATCATCGACGCCAAATTCTTCGGCGTGCTGGCGATGTTCGGCGCCATTGCCGTCATGGCGCTGGTGCCGTGGCTGGACACCTCCTCGGTGCGCTCGGGCAAGTATCGGCCCAAGTTCAAGGGCTGGTTCTGGCTTCTGGTCATCGACTTCGTGGTGCTGATGTGGGTGGGCGCGATGCCGACCGACGGGATCTACCCCTACATCTCGCTGATCGCGGCGACCTATTGGTTCGCTTATTTCCTCGTGATCCTGCCGCTGCTGGGTGTGCTTGAAAAGCCGCTGCCGCTGCCGGCCACGATCGAGGAAGACTTCAAGGCCCACTATCCCGGCGCGGCCGAGTGAGTGACGGAAAGGAACTGACCAAGATGTTTCGCAAAATCGTAATCAGCGCCGTTTCCGCTCTGGCTCTCACCACCGGGGCAGCCTTTGCCTCGGGCGGCGAGGCGGAAACCCATGACGTCGCCTTCTCCTTTGAAGGCCCGTTCGGCAAATTCGATGAACACCAGCTGCAACGCGGCCTTCAGGTGTTCACCGAGGTTTGTGCCGGTTGCCATGGCTTGAAATATGTCCCCATCCGCACCCTTGCGGATGAGGGCGGCCCCCACCTGCCGGAAGATCAGGTGCGCGCCTATGCCAAGAACTTCACCGTGATCGACAAAGAGACCGGTGAAGAGCGTGAGGCCATTGCGTCGGACCACTTCCCGGCCAACACTGGCGCGGGCGCTCCTGACCTGTCGCTGATGGCCAAGTCGCGCGCCGGGTTCCACGGCCCCTATGGCAACGGAATCAACCAGATGTTCCGCGGCATGGGTGGCCCGGCGCATACCGTGTCGCTCCTGACCGGCTACACCGGTGAGACCAAGGAAGAAGCGGGCGAAACCTTCTATGAAAACCACGCCTTCCCCGGCGGTTGGATCAAGATGCCCCCGCCGCTTGCGGATGATCAGGTGACCTATGCCGATGGCCATCCGGCCACGCTGCACCACATGGCCGAAGACGTCTCTGCCTTCCTGATGTGGGCGGCTGAACCGCACATGATGGCGCGCAAGCAGACCGGCTTTGTGGCTGTGATCTTCCTCGTCCTGCTGACCTCGCTGCTCTATCTGACGAACAAGCGCCTTTGGGCCGGTGTCAAAGGCAAGAAGCACGCTTGATCCTGTCAGGATCTGATCTAAAAGGCCCCCGCGCGTTGCGCGGGGGCTTTTTTATGGACCAAGATAGGCCTGTAGGGCGGGTGGGGGATTGGCGAACAAATCCGCCGTGGGCTGCGGGGCGTGGGCGATGCCGGCTTCGACCAGCACGGTCAGCCCGGCAAAGCGCCGTGCATCCGCCGGATCATGGGTGACCATCAAAACCGTGGCGCCGGTTTCTGCCGCCGTTTCGGCCACCAAGTCCAGCATTTCCGCCTTTAGCGCAGGGCCAAGGGCCGCAAAGGGTTCGTCCAGCAAAAGGATGGGCCTTGCCCGTAAAAGGGCGCGGGCCAGCGCGGCACGACCGATCTGGCCGCCCGAAAGCTGCCCCGGTTTCCGCGCGCCCATCCCGCCCAAGCCGACGCGCTGCAAGGTCGTCTCGATCCGGGCATGATCCTCTGCGCCCAGCCGCAGACGCGGTGAAATGCCAAGGCCAAGGTTCTGCGCTACGGTCAGATGTGGAAAAAGGTTCTGATCCTGAAACAGGATCGACAGCGGCCTTTCGCCGGGCGGCATCGGGCCAAGATCGCCACCCTGCCACAGCACCTTTCCGGCATATGGAACGAACCCGGCAAGCGCCATCAGCAGGGTTGATTTTCCCGCACCTGATGGGCCAATCACGGCCACCTTTTCGCCGGCAGACACCAGCCAATCGGCGGTCAGGCGAAACGTGCCTTGCGATATCTCTACACGGTCAAGTCGCAGCACGGGCAGCCCCCCATCGGTCAAAAGCCCAGAACAGGGCAAAACTTGCGGCGACAAGAACCAAAGCCGCCGCCGCCGCGGCTTCCATCCGGTAGGCCCCCATCAGTCGTTGGACCAGCAGCGGCAGGGTTTCTGTCCGCTCGCCCGCGAACAGGGCGATCACGCCAAGATCCCCCATCGACAGCGCCGCTGCCAACCCGGTGCCAAAGCCCAATGGCCGGGCAAGCCGGGGCAGGGTGATAAGCCGCAGGCGTGCGACCCCGGTCAGACCAAGACTGTCGGACAGTCGCCCATAATCTGCACGCAAGGCCCGCGCCTCAGGCAAAAGAAGGCGAAAGAGATAAGGCAGCGCCATCGTGGCATTGACCATCAGCGTCACCGGCAGCGCCAGACTTTCCGGCGAGATCGTCGGATGAACCGCTAGAAAAAGCCCCGTTCCCATCACCAGGCCTGAGGCCGAAAGCGGCAGCATCGCAGCGATTTCCAACCAAGATTGCCCGCGCGTAACCGCCAAGGCCAGTGTCAGGGCGGCCGTACTGGCCAGAAGGGCTGATGCAATTGACAAGGCAAAAGATCGTCCGAGGGCCGGCCAAACCGCCGACGGCAACCCGGCCAGCCCCGGCAGACCGCGCAGCATAACGGCCAAGAGCGGCCCCAGAAGAAAGGCCACAGCAAGGCCAATCGCGAGCGCATCCGCACCGCGCCGCCAACCGGGGGGCGAGGACACCCCTCCCGCGCGGTCCACGCCCGGCCCGAACACCCCTCCCGGTGTCAGGCGCAGGGTCGCCAGCGTGACCGCCGCGCAGAGGCCAAATTGAACAGCCGCCAGCAGCGCTGCGCGGCCCAAATCAAAATCAAAGCGCAAGGCCTGATAAATCGCCAGTTCCAGCGTCGACGCTTTCGGGCCACCGCCAAGTGTCAGGGCCACGGCGAAACTGGTCAGGCAGAGCAGGAACACGGTCGTAAAAGCGCCGGGCAACAGGCTGCGCAGCATCGGCCATTCCAGATGGCGAAACTGCGACGCGGGCGGCATCCCCAGCGCCTCGGCCAGCCGAAAACGTTCGGCGGGAATGGCCTGCCAGCCTTGCAGCAGCATCCGCGTCACCAAGGGCAGGTTGAGGAAAACATGCGCCATGACCACGCCATGCAGGCCATAGATCGACAAAGGTGGCAAACCAACGGTGGCCAGTGCGGCGTTGACAGGCCCGGCCCGGCCAAAGACCGCAAGCAGGCCCAGCACGGCCACCACGACCGGCAAAAGGAAGGGGGCTGCCAGCAGACGGATCAACAGGCTGCGGCCGGGAAACCGCCTGCGGGCCAAGGCGCGGGCCAGCGGGATGGCCAGCACCCCCGACACCGCGGCAGAAAGTGCCGCCTGCAACAAGGTAAAGCGCAACGCGGCGCCATCGGCGGGGCCAAGCGACCAGTTGGACGCATGGCCTGCCGTCATTGCCGCGCTGCCAAGGGTCAGCGCGGCAACCGCCAGCCCCAGAAGGGCTGCGCTTATTTGGCCAGCGCGGCTTGCCATTCCGCCACCGCGGCATCGCGCAGCGCGCCTGCCTCGTCTTGTGAGAGCAGAAGCGACTTTTCGGGCTGGACCAGCGTTTCAAAGCCCTTCGGCAGGCCAGCGGTCAACGGATTTGCCGGATACATCCAGTTTGTCGTCGGGATCACGTTTTGCGCGGCATCCGACACCAAATAGGCTAGGAAGGCATCGGCCAAGGCAGGTTGGTCGCTGGCGGCCAGTTTGCCGGCCACTTCGACCTGCATGTAATGCCCTTCGCCAAAGGCTGCCGCCGCTTTGCTGTCGTCGTTTTCGGCGATCAGGTGATAGGCGGGCGAGGTGGTGTAAGACAGCACCATGTCCGCTTCCCCTTCCAAGAACAGGCCATAGGCCTCGGACCAGCCGGGGGTGACGGTGACGATATTGTCCTTCAGTCCGGCCCAAATTTCGGCCGCGCGGTCACCATAGGCCGCCTTGACCCACATCACCAAACCCAAACCGGGGGTAGAGGACCGAGGGTCTTCGATGACGATTTTCAGATCCGATGCCGCCAATTCCTCAAACGATTTCGGCGGATTTGCGAGGGTTTTGTTATGCACAAAGGCAAACCAGCCCCAGTCAAAGGGCAGAAAATCGGCGTCGTCATAGGGGGCGGGCAGGCCGGTCACGGCGGACTGGCCATGGGGGGCGAACAGCCCGGTTGCGCGGGCCTGTGCGGTGAGGTTGGTGTCAAGCCCCACGACCACATCGGCCGCACTTGCCGCCCCTTCAAGTTGCACGCGGGCCAATACGGCCGCGCCATCGCCTGCGGTGACAAACCGCAGATCACAGCCGCATTGCGCCTCGAAGCCTTTTTCGATTGCGGGGCCGGGGCCCCATTCCGCAGCAAAGCTGTCATAGGTGTAGACATCAAGAACGGGAGTATCGGCCGCCGCCAAAGTGGCAAGGCACGCAAAACCCGCAGCGAGAGGGATGGTCTTCATAGGTTCCTCCAGTTGCGACGGTTCAGGTCGGGATGGAGGAGTTCCATGCACCTTCCCTCCGCCGGTATGAGCCGGTTCAGGTTCAACGGGTCCGCATTTCTGCATCTCAGCCCTTTCAGGCACCCCGAGGTGACTTGGAACATAGCGCCGCATTTGCCCGGCGCAAGGGGGCAATCAGGCGGCGCGGGTGCCGCCCAGCGTTTCCAGCCCGGCATCGAATGCGGCTTTTGAGGCGTCATAGGCCTGCGCCACTGCCGCCCGATCAATGGTCGTGTCGCCCAAGGCGGCCAGCCGTTCGCCGGTCTGGCAAAGTTGGGCGAGTGTCTGAAACCCAAGGTTCAGGGCAGATCCTTTTAGAAAATGTAGTGCCGCTTCAAGCGAAGGGGCGTTGGTGCAGCCGGGCAATTTGGCCACGACCTCATCCGCCTCTTCGAGAAACAAGACGACGACATCGGCGAAATCCTCTGCCCCGATTTCATTCTGCAATTCCGTCACGCGGGCCCAGTCTATCATATGCGCCTCCTGTCATTCCGCCGAGGCAGCCTGCCGTTTGGGGTTTAAAATAGTCTTAGCCACGACTCTCGGATATCGCGCATTTTAGCCTTCACCTCGTCTTAACGGGTTCGGCGCAGACAGGGCTATCGAACGGGTGTCTTGCCGAAAATGGGGGGGCTTTGGCCACAAACGTGCAAATCAGCGGTCCGCAGGCCGAGGTGAAGGGGCCGTTGCCCGTGCTTGTCGTCGATGACAGCAAGGCGCAGCGCAGGGTTCTGGCGCTGCAATTGCAGCGTTGGGGCTATCAGGTTACCGAAGCCTCGTCTGGCGAAGAGGCGCTGGATGTCTGCCGGACGACGCCTTTTGAAATGGTTTTGTCAGACTGGATGATGCCGGGCATGACGGGGCTTGAGTTTTGCCGGCAGTTCAAAGAGTTACCCCGCGAAGGCTATGGCTATTTCGTGCTTCTGACCTCGAAATCCGAAAAGACCGAAGTGGCTGATGGATTGGAAGTTGGCGCCGATGACTTTCTGTCAAAGCCCGTCAGCTTCGATGAATTGCGGGCGCGCATGCGGGCGGGTGAACGCATTTTGGGCATGCAGCGCGAGTTGGTGCAAAAAAACCGTCTGATCGGTGCCACGCTGGACGAATTGCAAAAACTTTATGATTCGCTTGATCGGGACCTGATCGAGGCGCGCAAGTTGCAAGACGGGCTGATGCGCGACCGGTTCCGGGATTATGGCGGTGGCACGGTGTCATTGCTGTTGAAGCCATCCGGCCATGTCGGGGGCGATCTGGTGGGCAGCTTTGCCATTGATGACCAGAGATTGGGCCTGTTTTCGGTGGATGTTTCGGGCCATGGCGTCGCCTCGGCGATGATGACCGCGCGGCTGGCAGGGCTGCTCTCCGGTGGTTCTCCCGATCAGAACATTGCTTTGAAAACCGGGGCGGATGGCGGGCGCGACGCCCATCCCCCGGCGGTTGTTGCAGAGCGGCTGAACCGGCTGATGCTGGAGGATTTGCAGGTCGATCAATATTTTACCATCGCCTATGCCGAGGTGAACATGGCCACCGGCACCTTCGCCTTAACCCAAGCGGGCCATCCCCATCCCATGGTGTTGCGCAAAGGCGGCAAGGTTGAAATGTTGGGAGAGGGCGGTCTGCCCATCGGGCTTATTGATGGGGCGATCTATGCGCAGACCCTTGGAGAGCTTCGTCCCGGTGATCGGCTGATTCTGGCCTCGGACGGTATGAGCGAATGCCCCGATCCGGCCGGCAACGAACTGGGCAGTGACGGGCTTTTGGCGCTTTTGGCCCTGAATTCGGGCTTGTCGAGTGCGGATCTTTTGCAGGCCTTGGTCTGGGATCTGTCAGGCCATGCCGGGGGCAATGAATTTCCCGACGACGTTTCGGCGCTGATCTTTGATTACCGGGGCAGGTAACCCAAAACCTGCGCCAGCATCGCCCGGTCGCCCGCATTGCCCAAAACCGAAAGCGCTTGCAGCGCGGGCATCCAATGCGCGGAATGTCCCGGCTCGGTGGGTGGGCCGCGTCTCAGCGTTGGGCGTGCCACATAGATCGTGCAGATCTTTTCTGCCCAAAAGCCATAATCCGGCATATAGCAAAACCGCCGAAACGCCCCGAACCGCCGCGCATCGGTGATGTGCCAACCGGTTTCCTCCATCACCTCGCGGTGCAGTGCAGGCAGCGGGTTTTCACCGGGATCAATGCCACCGCCGGGCAGTTGGAATTCGTCGTCGGGCTCTGCCTGATGGGTTAGCAGAATGTCATCGCCCCGCAATAAAATGCCGTAGACACCGGGGCGGCGGCGATAGGTTTGGCCCGAAACCACGGCCTCGCCATAGCGTCTGATCATCTCTGCCCCCTTGGTGCGGCGGTTGCCCTGACTATATAGGCGCGATATGCCAAGAACGGCAGCCTTAGGAAACCCCATATGACCGCGCAGAACATCGCCTGGGACGACACCGTCCTGCCCTTTCAGCTTGATCGCGCCGACATCCGCGGCCGCGTCGCCCGTTTGGATGGCGTGTTGGATCAGGTTCTGAAACAGCACAACTATCCCCCGGTGATCGAGGCGCTGGTGGCCGAAATGGCGGTGCTGACCGCGCTGATTGGCCAATCTGTGAAGCTGCGCTGGAAGCTTTCCCTACAGGTGCGGGGCAAGGGGGCGGCGCGGTTGATCGCGACCGATTACTATGGCCCCGCCGAAGAAGGCGAGACGGCCCGGGTGCGCGCCTATGCCAGCTATGATGCCGAACGGCTGGACCCTGCCGCGGATCCCTTCAGCCAGATTGGCGAAGGCTATTTCGCCGTGATGATCGATCAAGGCGAAGGTATGCTGCCGTATCAAGGCTTTACGCCGATTGCCGGTGGGTCGTTGTCGGCCTGCGCCGAGACGTATTTCGCGCAATCCGAACAATTGCCGACGCGGTTTTCGCTGACCTTTGGCAAAAGCCAGATGCCGGGTGGCGTGCCACATTGGCGGGCTGGCGGGATGATGTTGCAGCATATGCCGTCGATCGGTGGCCACCGCGAAGTCGCGGCCGAGGGCGGTTCGGGCGAAGGCGGGCTTTTGTCGCATGCTGACATTCTTGGCGGTGAAGAGGCTGAGAATTGGACGCGGGCGAATGCCCTCTTGGATACGGTTGAAGAGTTGGAGCTGATCGGTCCCTCGGTTTCGCCGACCGATCTTCTGGTGCGTTTGTTCCACGAAGAGGCCCCGCGCGTCTTTGATGTGCAGCCGCTGCGATTCGGCTGTTCCTGCTCGGAAGACAAGGTTCGGCAGGCGATGTCGATCTATTCGGCCAAGGACATTCAGAAAATGACCACGGCCGAGGGCAAGGTCACGGCGGATTGTCAGTTTTGTAGCGCGCATTACGAGCTTGATCCTCTGACGCTGGGCTTTGAGGCAAAGAGTGTCTGATCCCTTTCGCCTTCGTGACGCGCTTGCGCGCCCCAAAGGCGATACCTGTGGCGAGTCGTCGGATTTCGATCTGAACCCGGACCTTCCGTTGCCGCCAGACCGCAGCTTACGCCCGGCAGCGGTTCTGGTGGCGGTTTGGGACGACCGTTTGATCCTGACAAAACGCGCCTCGCATCTGAAACATCATCCGGGCCAGATTGCCTTTCCGGGGGGCAAGCTGGACCCGACCGATGCCAGTCTTGAGGCTGCCGCCCTGCGTGAGGCGCGCGAGGAGATTGGCTTGCCTGAAACGCTGGTTGATATTTGGGGCCGTCTGCCGCCGCACGAAACCGTGACCGGGTTTACCGTTACCCCCATTCTCGCGCGCGTGACCGCCGATTTCATGCCAGTGCCCGAGGCGGGGGAGGTGGACGAGGTTTTCACCGTTCCGCTGGCGCATGTCTTGGACCGCGACCGCTACGGGATCGAACGGCGTTTGTGGCGTGGCACGTGGCGGCATTATTACGCGGTGCCCTTTGGTCCCTATTACATCTGGGGCGCGACCGCCCGCATCCTGCGGGGCTTGGCGGAAAGGGCTGCGCCATGAAAATCAGCGGCGAATGGCTGACCCATGCCGGCACCCAAACCCTTTGTGCCGTGCTGGAAGCGGCTGACCACAAGGCGCTTTTCGTGGGGGGATGCGTCCGCAATGCGCTGCTGGGAGTTCCGGTCGCCGATGTCGACATCGCCACCGACGCCCCGCCCGCCGAGGTGACACGTTTGGCCGGTGCGGCTGGCCTGCGGGTTGTGCCGACCGGCATCGACCATGGCACGGTTACGGTGATTGCCGATGGGCGCCCGCATGAGGTGACCACCTTCCGCCGCGATGTTGCAACCGATGGCCGTCGCGCCGTGGTCGCCTATGCCCGCGATATTGCCGAAGACGCCGCGCGCCGCGACTTCACCATGAACGCGCTTTACGCCGATGCGCGGGGCGAGGTGATTGATCCCTTGGGCGGCTTGCCGGACCTTATCGCGCGTCGCTTGCGGTTTGTGGGAGAGGCGCCGCAGCGCATCCGCGAAGATTACCTGCGCATCCTGCGGTTCTTCCGTTTTCATGCCCATTACGGGGATCCCGATCAGGGCATTGACCCCGAAGGATTGGCCGCCTGTGCCGAATTGGCCGATGGCATCGACGGGCTTTCGCGCGAACGCATCGGTGCCGAGATGCGCAAACTTTTGGCCGCGCCCGATCCGGCCCCTTCCGTTGCGGCGATGGCGCAGGCCGGAGTGCTGCGCCATGCCTTGCCGGGCGCGGACCCGCGCGCACTGGCGCCGCTGATCCATCTGGAGCCGGGCTTGCCGGTGCGATGGCAGCGCCGTCTTGCCGCGCTTGGCGGGCAAAACCCGGCCGAGGCTTTGCGCCTGTCGCGGGCCGATGCGGCCATGGTTGCCGCGTTGCGTGAAGCGGCGGGCAGCGCGCTGACCCCGGCGGCGTTGGGGTGGAAACTTGGGAAAGAAACCGGCGAGGATGCGGTTTTGGTTCGGGCGGTTTTGTTGGAAGGCCCCTTGCCGGTTGGCTGGCAGGCGGATGTGGCCCGCGGGGCCGCCAGCCGTTTTCCGGTGACCGCCGCCGATCTTATGCCCGCGCACTCCGGTCCCGTCTTGGGTCAGGCCTTGAAGACGATGGAGGCGCGCTGGCTGGCGAGCGACTTGCAGCTTTCGCGCAAGGCTTTGTTGGGCAAGGATTTGCCTTGAGCGAAAGACGCGCTATACCTTTCAGGCAAGCGCGAGATCAGCATGTTCCGGTTTTTTGAGGGGTTGGTCGACCCCTACGCCCCCTATGCCCAGACCGATACGCCGCCGCGCAAGCTGTGGCCGTTTCTGGCCGATTATATCCGACCCTTCCGCAAGGTCTTTGCTGTCACCGCGCTGTTGTCGGTGCTGACCGCTTTTGCCGATGTGGCCCTGATCTGGTATGTTGGGCGTCTGGTGGATTTTTTGTCCACCCATGCGCCGGGTCAGTTTATCGCGGGTTATGGGGCCGAGGTCACTGTCGTTGCGCTGGCGGTTCTGGTGCTGCGTCCGCTTCTGCTGGTGGGAAATGTGGCGCTGCTCCACAACACCATCCTGCCGAATTTTGGCACCATGATCCGCTGGCGGGCGCATGCCCATGTGATCCGTCAGCCCGTCGGCTGGTTTGAATCCGATTTCGCGGGGCGCATTGCCAACCGCATCATGCAGACACCCCCGGCGGCGGGGGATGCGGTGTTTCAGACTTTTGATGCTGTTGCCTTTGCCTCGGTCACGATCGTTGGCGCGGGCATCATGTTGGCCGAGGCCGACCCTCGTCTGCTGCTGCCGTTGGTGATCTGGTTCGCGCTGTATGTGGCGCTGGTGAAATGGACCGTGCGGCGGGCTGGGCCCGCGTCCAAGGCAAGCTCGGATGCCCGATCTGCCGTCACGGGTCGTGTGGTCGATGCCTATACCAACATCCATTCGGTCAAGCTTTTTGCCCAGAATGCGGCGGAAATGGCCTATGCCCGCGAAAGCATCGAACATGCGCGTGACACCTTCAAAACAGAAATGCGCATCATCACCAAGATGGATCTGGCGCTGACCGTGCTGAATGGCGGGCTGATTGTGGCCGTCACGGGTTGGGCGATTTTGCTGTGGTATCAAGGGGCGGCGAGCGTTGGCACGGTGGCCGCGGCCACGGCGTTGGTGCTGCGGTTGAACAACATGACCTATTGGATCATGTGGGCGTTTACCGCGCTCGTGCAGGCCTTGGGCGTGGTGCAAGAGGGCATGGAGACGATCACCCACCCGATCGGATTGGTGGATGCGCCGGGGGCTGCACCGCTGGCTTTCCGTGCGGGCCTTATCGAGATTGAGGGGATCAGCCATCATTACGGGCGCGGCTCGGGCGGGTTGCAAAACCTGTCGCTGACCATCCAGCCCGGCGAAAAGATCGGGGTGGTCGGGCGGTCCGGTGCGGGCAAGTCAACCCTCGTGAAGCTGATGCTGCGGTTTTACGACACTGAGGGCGGCCGCATCCTGATTGACGGGCAGGATATTGCCAGCGTCACGCAAGACTCCTTACGCGCCCATATCGGCATGGTGAGCCAAGATAGCAGCCTTCTACACCGCTCTGTCCGCGACAACCTGCTTTATGGCCGCCCCGAGGCGTCAGAGGCAGAGATGATCGCCGCCGCCAAACAGGCTGAGGCGCACGAGTTTATTCTGACACTGGAAGATCCGCAGGGCCGCACCGGCTATGACGCCCATGTTGGCGAGCGTGGGGTGAAACTGTCAGGCGGGCAGCGGCAGCGCGTGGCTTTGGCCCGTGTGATCTTGAAAGACGCGCCAATCCTGATCTTGGATGAGGCGACAAGTGCCTTGGATTCCGAGGCCGAGGCCGCCATTCAGGCCGCACTTTACGGCGTGATGCAGGGCAAAACCGTGATCGCCATTGCCCACCGGCTTTCGACCATCGCCGCAATGGACCGGATCGTGGTGCTGGAAGATGGCCATATTGCCGAACAGGGCAGTCATGCCGAACTTTTGACGGCAAACGGGCTTTACGCCCGCTTTTGGGCGCGGCAATCAGGGGGCTTCATCGGGTTGGAGGAAGACGCATGAGCCTTTTGCGCATGGGCGACTGGATCGACGCGTTCAGCCCCACCCATCTTGCCCCGCCGCAAACGCTTGGGCGGTTTTTCCAGTGGAGCCTGTCGGGCTCTTGGGCGCAGTTGTGGCTGGCGGCGGTGCTGTCGTCGCTGGCGGGTGTGACCGAGGTGGTTTCGGCGCTGGTTCTGGGCTGGGTGATTGATGCCACTGTGACAGGCAATCCGGCCTCGTTCTTCACCGATCATGGGCGGCTTCTGATCTGGTCGATGGCCTTTTATCTGATCTTGCGGCCACTGTCCTATGCCGCCTCGTCGGCCACGATACAGATCACCTTGGGGCCAAACCTTTTGCCCTTGGTGCTGTCGCGATTGCATCGCTGGACCTTGGGGCAGGCGCTGACCTTTTTTGACAATGATTTCGCGGGCCGCATCGCACAAAAACAGATGCAGGCGGCCCGGGCGGTAACCGATGTCACGACGGAAACCATCAACACCGTGTTCTTCGCGCTGGCTTCGGTCGTTGCTTCGGTGGCTTACCTCTTTGCGGTCGATCTGTGGATCGGCGTTGCGCTGGCGGTTTGGCTGATCGGCTATCTTGTCCTGATCCGCTTCTTCATCCCGATGGTGCGGGAAAACTCTGCCGCGCGGGCCAGTTCCCGCGCCATGGTGACGGGGCAGGTCGTCGATACCATCACCAATATCAAAACGGTCAAACTCTTTGCGCATTCCGCCTTTGAAGACCGGGTGGCGCTGAAAGCGATGGAAGTGTTCCGCGATCGGTCGCTGGAATATGGCGTCATTGCCGCGTGGTTCCGGCTGGCCCTGATGACGCTGGCAGGCATTCTTCCGGTCATCCTGATCGGCGGCACCATCCTGCTGTGGCAAAAAGGGGTGGCGACGCCGGGTGACATTGCGGCGGCGGGGGCGATTTCGATGCGGATCGCGCAGATGACGGGCTGGGTCAGCTTTACCCTGATGACGATCTACACCTCGGTCGGCGAGGTGGAGGACGGCATGCATACGCTTGCTGCCCCGCATGCACTGGCCGACGGCCCCGCGGCCCAAGACTTGCCGCGCATCAAGGGCGAGATCACCTTTGACAATGTGACCTTTGCCTATGGTCGCCAACGCGGCGGGGTGGCGGATATCAACCTGACCATCCGGGCCGGCGAAAAGTTGGGCATTGTTGGCGCTTCGGGCGCGGGGAAGTCTAGCCTCGTCGCGCTGTTGTTGCGGCTTTACGATACGGAAAATGGCCGGGTTCTGATCGACGGTCATGACGTTCGCGATGTGACGCAGGAAAGCCTGCGCCGACAGATCGGCATGGTCACGCAGGAAACCGCGATGTTCAACCGATCGGCGCGCGACAACATTGCCTATGGCCGCCCCGAGGCGGCAGAGGCCGAGATCATCGCCGCGTCAAAGGCGGCAGAGGCGCATGACTTCATCGACAGCATGATCGACCACCAAGGGCGGCGTGGCTACGACGCCTTCTTGGGCGAACGTGGGGTGAAACTGTCGGGCGGTCAACGTCAGCGCATTGCGTTGGCCCGTGCGTTTTTGAAAGACGCCCCGATTCTGGTGCTGGACGAAGCGACAAGCGCGCTGGATTCAGAGGTGGAGGCCAGCATTCAGGCGGCCCTGTCGCGCGTGATGCAGGGTAAGACCGTGTTGGCAATCGCGCATCGGCTGTCGACCATCGCCGAGATGGACCGCATCATCGTCATGGAGCAGGGCCGCATCGTCGAAGTTGGCGATCACGCTGGCCTTTTGGCGAGGGGTGGGGTTTATGCGCGCTATTGGAACCGTCAGTCCGGCGGGTTCATTGGCACAGAGGACGGGCAGGCGTGAAGATCACCATCGACAGGCTGGGACATCTCGGCGACGGGATCGCTATTGGCGAGACGGGGCCAATCTATGCGCCGGGTTTCTTGCCGGGTGAGGTCGTTGAGGGTGATCTGGTTAAGGATACCCTCGTCGGGGGCAAGATCGTCAGCCCTTCAGTCGACCGGGTGAAACCGCCATGCCCCCATGCCCGCACCTGTGGCGGATGTCTGATGCAGCACGCGGGCGACGACTTTGTTGCGCATTGGAAAGCGGGCATCGTGAAGGGTGCCTTGTCGGGTCAGGGGTTGGAGGCAATGTTCCGCCCGATGGCCACATCGCCTGCACGGTCGCGCCGCCGCGCCACCTTGACTGGTCGCAAGACCAAGGGGGGGGCATTGATGGGCTTTCACGCCCGCGCCAGCGATACGATTGTCGAGGTGCCGAACTGCCAGCTTCTGCATCCCGATCTGATTGCCGCCTTTCCGGCGCTGCAAGATCTGGTGAAAATGGGCGGCTCGCGCACGACCGAGGTGCAACTGACCATCACGCGCAGTCTGGCCGGGGCCGATGTGGCTGTGACGGGCGGCAAGCCGTTGGACGCGCAGATGCAGATGGAAATGGCGCGGCTCTGTGAGGCGGCAAAGATCGCGCGGCTGACTTGGAACGGCGAGACGGTTGCCCTGCGCGCGGCCCCGATGCAGCGGTTCGGGCGCGCCTTGGTTGCGCCGCCGCCGGGCGCCTTCCTGCAAGCAACCGCCGAAGGCGAAAGCGCCTTGTTGCAGGCGGTGGCGCTGGCCATTGGCCCTGCCCGCAAGGTGGTGGACCTCTTTGCAGGCTCTGGCACCTTCTCGATCCCGCTGGCTGAACGGGCCGAGGTGCATGCGGTGGAAGGCGAGGCGACCATGACCGCCGCCTTGGAAAAGGGCGCGCGCAATGCCGAAGGGTTGAAGCGGCTGACCGTTGAGACGCGCGATCTGTTTCGCCGCCCGCTTGAACCTGATGAGTTCAAGGGTGTCGAGGCGGTGGTGATTGACCCCCCGCGCGCCGGGGCCGAGGCGCAGGTGGATCGGCTGGCGGCCGCGAAAGTGCCGGTTGTCGCCTATGTCTCTTGCAATCCCGTCACCTTTGCCCGGGATGCCAAGGTTCTGATTGCCGCGGGGTATCGGCTGGATTGGGTGCAGGTGGTGGACCAGTTCCGCTGGTCTTCGCATGTCGAACTGGCCGCGCGGTTTTCACGCTGAACGCCGGTTGAAAATCCCGTGATCTGCCGGGCCTGTCCTGATCTGCTCTGGCCAGATCAGCGGAAATCCGCTATGCGCAGGCAAAAATAACGGCGCGCGCATCGCGGGCAAAGCTGGGGCAGTTGCGGCATATGGGCATTCTTCGGGTACTTCTTCTGATTGCCATCGGATTTGGCATGGCCGCCTGTGGCGGCAAGGTGAAAACCTATAGCGGTCCCGATGTGACCCAGATTCAGGTCCACAAGGCGGACCGCAAGATGTATCTCATCCATGGCAGCGAAGTTCTGGAAGAATACGATATCAGCCTTGGCTTTGCGCCGGTGGGTCACAAGCAGTTTGAAGGCGACGGCAAGACGCCCGAAGGCACCTATTACATCAGCCACCGCAACCCGAAGTCTTACTATCACCTCTCGCTTGGCATCAGCTATCCCAATGACGCCGACCGCGCCTTTGCCGCCGAAAATAACAAACCTGCCGGTGGGGATATCTTCATTCACGGCGGGCCGCCGCGAAAGGTCAGTGTGCGCGATTGGACGGCCGGTTGTATCGCTGTGACCGACAAAGAGATCGAGGCGATCTATGCCATGGTCAAACCCGGAACGCCGATCTTCATCATGCCCTGAGGGGAAAAGAAAAGGGGGCCGCGGCCCCCTTTGTTTTGGTTTTTCAAGATCTTGTCAGATCACGCGCCCGTCAGCAGCGTCCACCAGATCTTGCCGCTTTCTTCCTGATACCAGGCGAAACCCATCGCGTTTGCCTCGGGGTTCAAGATGACGTCACGGGTATCGGCCTGACCCATCCAAGTTGCCAGCGTCGCGGTTTCATCTTCGTAGGTTTCCGAGATCAACTCGCCCAGAAGTTTGCCGGTATAGCCGACGCGCTGCACGCGCAACAAGGGCGACGAGCCGTCAGAGCCAAAGTGCCAGGGGCGGTTTTGCACCGACATGTCGCGCGAATGGGTCAGAGCTGCGGCGTTCAACTGGGCGTTCAGTGCCAGCGGCACCGAGCCACGCGCCGCACGCAGGGCGTTGATGGAATCCAGAACCCGGTAGGGGATCTCGTTCGTCATGGATTTGCTGATGTGATAGACTTTTGGCAAGGGCCGACCGTCTGCGCCCACGCGTGGCGCTCTTACCGTCATGCCACAAGCTGCTAACATGGCTGCCGAGCCAGCCATCAATACCACAGTGCGTCTGTTCATGTTCTGTCACCACCCAGTAGCCCGACGGGGCCCGCGTTGGCCCGTCTTTATCCAAACTGTGCCGCAGGATCAAACCCAACTCTGCGTGACTGTGCTGAAACCTGCACCAATCCGCGCCGATGATGGGGCGATGACGGGGCTTTGATTTGCGCCGCCGCGCTGATGCATGTAGAAGGCGGCAAAATTCCATCTGAACGGAGAGCTGCGGATGCCCCCTGAATCCCGCAAATCGCTGAACCGCCGCCTGTTCATGGGTGGTGCTGCTGCCCTGACCTCTGCCGCCGCTGCGCTGCCCGTTTTCGCGCAGGCCACTGACGGCAGCACGGAAATGACCCCCGCTGCCGGTGGCGCCGTGCGCAACAACGTGTCCAGTTTCCGGATGCTGGATTGGCAGGACTATTTCGACAATACGAAAAAAGGCGCGATTTTGGTGGATATCACCTCGCGCGCCCTGCATTTCTGGTCTGAGGATCAGTCGATATATCGGCTTTACCCCACTTCGGTGCCGCTGTCCGAGGAATTGACCCGCCGCGGCCGGACCGAAATTGTCGAGAAGGTCGTGAACCCGACGTGGCGCCCGACCCCTTCGATGCGCGAACGCAACCCCGAATGGCCCGAAGTGGTCGAAGGTGGCTCGCCCGATAATCCCTTGGGCACCCGCGCGATGTATCTGAGCTGGACCTATTACCGTATCCACGGCACGCATGACACGCGCAAAATTGGTCGTCGGTCATCGAATGGATGTGTCGGCCTCTATAATGAGCACATTCAAGAGTTGTTCGATATGGCCCAAGTTGGCACGCAAGTGTTGCTTATTTGACGCCATATCCCGCGCAGCCTTTGCCGCCGCAACAGGGTGGATTGCAAATCACCGGTTAAGCGGATTAGGAAGGCAGCATGAGGAATAATCTTGGGTGTGTGGTGTCGCCTCTGAAAAATTCGGCGCCACGCGAAATTCTGGAGGTCACTATGAAAAAGATCGCTCTCGCTGCCGCTCTGTCGGTTGCTGCTACCACCGCTTTCGCTGGCGGCATGGCTGAACCCGTCATGGAACCGGCAGTTGTCGAAGCCGGCACCTCGTCGTCGGGCGGCATCATCCTTCCGCTGATCCTGCTGGTGGCTGTTGCCGCTGCGGTCGCGTCGAACTAATCCTTTCCGGATTGGATCAAGATAGGGACGACAGGGTTTCCTGTCGTCCTTTTCTTTTGTGGCATCAAAAGGTTGGCTTAGATCCAACCCTGCAAATTCGTCTCGATCACCTGCACCAGCGCCTGAATATGGGCGCTGTCATCGTTTAGGCAGGGAATATAGGTGAATTCTTCGCCACCAGCGTGTTCAAACGCTTCGCGGATCTCGCCGTTGATTTCTTCCAGCGTCTCAATGCAATCGGCCGAGAAGGCCGGCGCAATCACCGCGATCCGCTTTTTGCCCTGCCGTGCCAGATCGGCGACGTGATTTACGGTATAGGGCTTCAGCCATTCCTCGCGCCCAAAGACCGATTGAAAACTGGTGTCGATATCGGCCTTGTCCCAGCCAAGACGTTCGCGCAGCAGTCGCGTGGTTTTGGCGCATTGGCAATGATAGGGATCGCCCTGCATCAGATAACGGATCGGCATGCCGTGATAGCTGGCCACCAACACATCAGGGCGGTGATCCAGTTTGGCATAGGCCCGCTCTACCGATTGGGCCAGCGCCTCGATATAGGCGGGATGGTCGAAATATTCCGCCACCACCCGGGCTGCGGGTTGGCGGACTTCCTTCATCAATGCGGCAAAGAAGGCGTCATTTGCTGTGGCGGATGTGGCACCGGCGTAATGCGGATATAGCGGGAAGAACAGGATCTTTTCGCAGCCTGCCGCTACCATCGCCTTTACCTTGGATGCGGTAGAGGGATTGCCATAGCGCATCGCAAAATCCACCATCACCTGATCGCCATGTGCGGCCTGCATCGCGGCCGCAATCGCGGCGGTCTGATCTTTGGTGATCGTCATCAGCGGGCTTTCGCCCTTTTCATGGTTCCAGATCAGTTTGTAATTCGCGCCCGAGGTAAAGGGGCGTTTGGTCAGGATGATCAACTGTAGCAGCGGTTGCCATTTCCAATTCGGAATGTCGATCACACGCTTGTCTGACAAGAATTCGTTCAGATAGCGCCGCATCGACCAATAGCCATAATTGTCCGGCGTGCCGAGGTTTGCCAGCAAGACCCCGATCTTTGGTGCTTTTACCTTGGGGTGATTGGCGGGGGCTTGGGCCAGACGGCCGGTTCCGGGTGTCACGTCGGTCATGTCATTTCCTGCGTTATTGCCTCCCAGATAACCCGAAGGCCAGCGTGGTCAACCGTTTCCGCGCGGCAACGGACGTTCTGCGGCGTTCAAGGCATCTGCGAGCCGCGCTGCGGCCGATCCGGGGCGCAGGGGCTTTTGCTGGCTTTCATGCGGGGCCCAGCCGGTCAGGCAGATGATTTCAAAGGTTGCAGGGATGCGACCTTCGGCATTGGCAAACCGATCCTGATAGATCGCGGCGGCCCGCACGAACACCTCGCGCCGGGTTGGGCGGCGCAGGCGGGCGGCCAGCGCATTGCCCTCTCCCATGGCGCGCAGATCGCGCATCAGGTGGAAGGCGTCGCGGTAAAGGACGGTCTTGGTAAAGCTGTCGGCGACCGGCAAGGCAAAGCCCGCCCGGCCGAGCAAGGCCCCCAGATCGCGGATCTCGCCCATTGGCAGCACACGGGGCGATAGCCCGCCCGCAACCTCGGACTCGGCTTCGGCCAGACAGGCGCGCAATTCGTGCAAGGTCTGCCCGCCGAACATCAGCCCCAAAAACAACCCGTCAGGCCGCAAGGCCCGCCGGCATTGCACCAATTGCCCGACCGGATCGTTCGCCCAATGCAAGGCCATGGCATGGACCACCAAATCCTGCGTCGCCTCTTGCAGATCCAGCGTTTCCTCATCGGCAATGCAGCGGAAATCCGGCCACAGGTTTGGAAAACCCGTCACCACAACCGGCGCCGTAAAGGATCTGTTAACCTCGATGAGTCTTTCCTGAACCTCAAGGGCCGCTTCCTCCTGCAAGAACAGCGCCGTGGCACGGGTGCGGTGCAGCGCAAGGGTCGCGCGGTCGGTCAAAAGGGGCGGGGTCTGGCTCATGGCGGGGAAACATAGGCGGCGGGGGTGGGAATGCAAGCCGGCTTGAAACAGGCGGCCTTGCATTTGCTGTATCCGCCGCAATGTCTGGTGTGCGAGGCCTTGGTCACCACTGATTTCGGGCTTTGCGGCCCGTGCTGGCGCGACACCCCCTTCATCTCGGGGCTGGTCTGCGACCAATGCGGTGTGCCGTTGCAGGGCGAAGACACGGGCCAGCCCGAGCTTTGCGACGCGTGTTGGACCACTGCCCGGCCATGGTCGCGGGGGCGTGCCGCACTGCTGTATAAGGACAAGGCCCGCGCTCTTGTGCTGGGGCTGAAACATGGCGACCGGCTGGATCTGGTGCGCCCGGCAGCGGGGTGGATGATGCGTGCCGCCGCGCCGATCTTGGAGCCGGGCATGTTGGTTGCACCGATTCCGCTGCATTGGCTGCGGCTTTTCAAGCGTCGTTACAACCAGTCTGCCTTTCTGTCCAAGGCCATCGCCCAATCGGCCCGGCTGGACCATTGCCCCGACCTTCTGATCCGCCCGCGCGCGACCGGCACGCAAGATGGCAAGGGCCGCGATGCACGGTTTGCCAATATGGCTGGTGCCATAACGCTACACCCAAAGCGGGCGGCGCGGGTGGATGGGCGTCATGTGTTGCTGATTGATGATGTCATGACCTCGGGGGCGACATTGGCCGCCGCGGCCGAGGCCTGCATCGCGGGCGGGGTGCACGCAATTTCGGTTCTGACCATGGCGCGCGTTGCGAAGGATGCCTAAATCCTTATAGTCGCGCCAAACGCCAAGGAGGGGCCACATGAAACCCGTGGAAATCTACACCACCCAAACTTGCCCCTATTGCATCGCTGCCAAGCGGCTGTTGACCAAGAAGGGCGTGGGGTTCAAGGAAATCGACGTGGGCGGCCAGCCGGATTTGCGCGCGGCCATGACCCAGCGCGCCGGCGGACGCACCTCGGTGCCGCAGATTTTCATTGCGGGCCAGCATGTCGGCGGCTGCGATGATCTTCATGCGCTGGATCATGCGGGCAAGCTTGACCCGCTGTTGGCCTGATGACGATGCGCGCGGGATTGGTGCAACTGACGGTGGGCGATGATCCGGCGGCAAACCTGCCGGTGACGATCGACCATATCCGTCGCGCGGTGGCGGGCGGGGCGGGGTTTGTGCTGACCCCGGAATGCAGCAATGCGCTTTCTGGCAACCGCGCCCATCAACGCGCTGTCCTGCGGCATGAGGAAGACGATAACACCCTTGCCGCCCTGCGGGACGAAGCCGCCCGCGCGGGGATTTGGCTTTTGATCGGCTCGATTGGGGTTCTGACCCATGATGCCGATGGCCGCTTTGCCAACCGCTCTTTCTTGATCTCGCCGACGGGTGAGATCGCCGCGCGGTATGACAAGATACATATGTTCGATGTGAATGTTTCGGATACCGAGATATACCGGGAATCGTCAGCTTATCGGCCGGGGACTGCGGCGGTGGTGGCGGATGCGGGCTTTGCCAAAATTGGCATGGCTGTCTGCTATGATCTGCGCTTTGCCCATCTGTTTCGCAGCCTGGCTCAAGCGGGCGCACAGATTTTGACGGTGCCGGCGGCCTTTAATCACATCACCGGTGCGGCCCATTGGGAGGTGCTGCTGCGCGGCCGTGCGATTGAAACCGGTTGCTTTGTGCTGGCCCCGGCCCAAACTGGCTTTCATCCGGAAACCGGCGGCAAGGGACGGCGCACCTATGGCCATTCGCTTGCCATCGCGCCTTGGGGCGAGGTGCTGGCGGATGCAGGCACCGAACCCGGCGTAACGCTGGTCGATCTTGATCTGGCTGAGGTCGCCAAGGCCCGCTCTCGTGTGCCAAGCCTGACCCATGATCGGGCGTTCACCGTGCCGGGGAAGATCGGGCCATGAGCGACCGCACCGACGACCTGGCGGTTTCGCTGTTTGGTGAGCTGTTCATGGCTGACCAATTGGCGCGCAACCGTGTGTCCAAGGCGTTGCCCAAGGGAATGGAACTGTCGCATTTTTCGGTGCTGAACCATCTGGCCCGCATCAATGACGAACGCACACCCGCCCAACTTGCCCGTGCGTTCCATGTCACTCGTGGGGCGATGACCAATACGCTGACCAAGCTGGAATGGGCCGGGCATATCCATATTCGCCCGGACTGGGACGATGCGCGGCAGAAATTCGTGGCCATCTCGCCCTCAGGCCGGGCGGCCCGTGATGCGGCGGTGGCAGCGGTGATCCCGATGATTGGTGATGTGGTTCAGGCGCTTGGCGCGGACAAGGTGCGCGCCGTGCTGCCGATCCTGCGTGAGATGCGGGTCAAACTGGAAGGCGAAAGCTGAGGCTTCACGTTACCCGGGCCCCCTATTGTTTGGGGCGGTTGTCGATGATCCGTACCGCTTTGCCCTGACTGCGCGTCACCTCGCCGGGCTGGCCGACATGGACGGCAACCGTAATTCCCAGCATTTGCTTGATGCGTTTTTGCAAGGTCCGCCCTTGGGTGGCGCGGCTGTCTTCAGAGGCGATATGCGCCGTTTCGACCCAGACCCGCATCCCATCCAGTCGACCCTCTCGGGCCAGTTCAAGCTGGAAATGCGGCGAGAGGCCGGGCAGGGTCAGCACCTGTTCTTCGATCTGGCTGGGAAATACGTTGACCCCGCGCAGGATGATCATGTCATCCGTCCGCCCCATCAGCTTTTCGATCCGCCGCATCGACCGCGCGGTGCCGGGCAAAAGCCGGGTCAGATCACGGGTGCGGTAGCGGATGATCGGCAGCGCCTCTTTGGTCAGCGAGGTCAGCACCAGCTCGCCGACCTGCCCATCTGGCAGCACCGCCCCGGTTTCCGGGTCGATGATCTCGGCCAGAAAGTGATCTTCCCACAGGTGCAACCCGTCTTTGGTTTCCACACATTCAATTGCGACGCCCGGCCCGATCACCTCGGACAGGCCATAGCAATCCAGCGCATGCATGTCGAAGGCCTGTTCGATTTCGGCGCGCATGGCATTGGTCCATGGCTCGCCACCAAATATCCCGATCTTGAGTGGGGATTTGCGCGGATCGCGGCCTTGGGCGCGATATTCATCCAGAATCGACAGCATGTAAGACGGCGTCGATCCGATGGTGGTCGCGCGGAAATCTTCGATCAGGTTCACTTGCCGCGGTGTCATGCCGCCTGACACCGGCACGACGGTGCAGCCCAGTTTCTCTGCCCCATAGTGAAAGCCAAGCCCGCCGGTAAACAACCCATACCCATAGGCCAGATGCACCACATCGCCGGGCTTGGTGCCACAGGCGCGCATGGAGCGCGCCATCAACCCGGCCCAAGTCTCCAGATCGCGGGCGGTATATCCCACGACGGTCGGCTTGCCCGTGGTGCCAGAGGAGGCGTGTAGCCGTGCGATCTGGGCGCGCGGCACGGCAAACATGCCAAAGGGATAGGTTTCGCGCAGGGCCGATTTTTGCGTGAACGGAAAGTGCTGAATGTCGGTCAGCGTCTTCAGATCATCCGGATGGATGTCCGTCGCCGCAAAGGCCGTCTTAAGGTAAGGCACATTTTCGTAAGCGTGGCTGAGAGACCACTTCAGACGCGCCAGTTGCAGCGCTTCGATCTCATCGCGGGAGGCGGTCTCGATCGGATCAAGCTTTTGCTGGTGTGGGCCAAGCTCCAACATAAGGGTATCCTGCGCAAAAAAGCGAACCATTTGAGTCGTTTACAACCACGAGAATCGGGCATTGTCGTGGCAAGCGCGATTCTAACAGCAATACTGCCTAAATTTGGGGGGAAATGTAGCGCATTTGGGCCCGCATGACCGCGACCATGCGCCCGCCCTCTCCGGTCACGGTCACATCAAACAAGGCAGAGCGGCCAGAGCGCGTCAGGAACGCGCCCTTTGCAATCAGGGTTTCGCCAGCCTTGCCGGGGCTGATGAAGGTGATGGTGTTGGTCTGCGTGACGGCCCGTTCGCCAAGCGAATTGGCCGCGAACCCTGCCGCGCAATCGGCCAAGAGATGCACCACGCCACCATGCGCGGTTTGGTGGCCGTTCAGGTGGCGCGTTTCCAGCAGGAGGCGCAGCTCTGCCCGGCCGTCGCAGGCTTCCATCAACTGGACGCCCATGTCATGCGGGGCCGGATCATCGGCCCAGAAGGCCTGCATTGCCGGGGTGATCTTGTTGGTCATGCGGCCAGCAACTCATGCACCATCGGGATCACCTTTTCACCGTAAAGCCGCAGACACTCCATCAACTGGCCGTGCGGAACCGGGCCGGTGGCGTATTTCATGTCGAAGCGCTGCACCCCAAGGTCGCGCATCGCGGCGGCGATCTTGCGGGCGACGGTTTCGGGGCTGCCGACGTAAAGCGAACCCTGTTCGATCTCGGCGAAGTAGCGGTCTTTGGTTGTCGGCGGCCAACCGCGTTCGCGGCCGAGCCTGCCGAACATTTCGGCATAATGCGGCCAAAGTGTTTCACGCGCCTCCTCGTCCGTTGCGGCAACGAAACCGGGAGAGTGGATGCCGATTGGCCGCACCGGATTGCCCAATTGGGCGCAGGCGCGTTGGTACAGATCGACATAAGGTGCGAAACGGCGCGGGTCGCCGCCAATGATCGCCAGCATCAGTTGCAGATCATTACGCACCACCCGTACCACCGATTCCGGGCTGCCCCCGACGCCGACCCAAGTGACCATCGGCTGCGCCAGCGGCGGATAGACCATCTGGTTCGTCAGCGGGCTGCGGTGTTGGCCCGACCAGGTGATCGGGTTTTGTTTTGTCAGTTTCGCAAAGATGTCGAGTTTTTCTTCGAACAGAACATCGTAATCGCGCAGATCATAGCCAAAAAGCGGATAGCTTTCGGTAAAGCTGCCCCGGCCCAAGATCGGCTCTGCCCGGCCATTTGACAGGGCGTTCAGCGTTGAAAAGCGCTGAAAGACCCTGATCGGATCGTCAGAAGACAGCACTGTCACCGCCGTGCCCAATTTGATCCGGCTGGTCCGCGCGGCAATCGCCGCCAAGATCATCTCGGGCGCTGAAATCGCGAAATCAGGGCGGTGATGTTCGCCAAGGCCAATGAAGTGGATGCCCAGTTCATCGGCCAGAACCGCCTGTTCGACCACATCCCGCAAGACCTGGTCCATCGGTTTTGGCTGGCCATCCGCGCCAAGGCTGACATCGCCAAAGCTATCAAGACCAAGTTCGACCTGTGGCATGCTGCGCCCCTTTTTCCTGTCTGACGGTGAAGATAGGCGAGCTTTCGGTCGGGCGAAAGGCAAGGCGGCTGCACATCGATTGTGCATCATATATATGATAGTTTGAATGTTTGAATTAGATGTGCTACGCAGCACCTGACAAAACTGGAAAGGGCGCGCTTTGGCACTTCGTTCTTTGATTATGGCGGGACTGATGACGGTGGCTTTTGCCTCCCGCTTGGCCGCAGAGGACCTTGTCCTGCAACCGGTTGAAACCGTTGAGGTCAAAGCGCTTTTCGGCAAGGTGGAAAGCCGCTTTGTAGTTCCTGCGCGCTCGCGCATCGGGGGGACGCTGACGGCTTTGGAGGTCACCGAAGGCTCGCAAGCCGGGGCTGGCCAAGTGATCGCCCGCATCACGGACCCAAAGCTCGAATCGCAACTCGCTGCGGCAGAGGCGCGGATCGCTTCGGCCAAGTCACAGTTGGAAAATGCCGAGACGGAGTTGAAGCGCAACGAAGAACTTCTCGCCAAGGGGGCGACCACCACCCAGCGCGTGGATCAGGTGCGCACCACCGTTGAAGTTGCCCGCAACGCCGTGGCCGAGGCGGAGGCCGCGCGGCAAGTGACCGCGACGCTGATTGAAGATGGCAATGTCCTTGCCCCCGCCGATGGTCGGGTGTTGTCGGTGCCGGTGCGGTTGGGTGCCGTGGTCATGCCGGGAGAGCCGGTGGCAACCATCACCGGGGGCGGCGTATTCCTGCGGCTGGCAATCCCGGAGCGCCATGCTGCGGAGCTGACCGTTGGTGCGGCCGTTGATGTCGAGGGAGGCAAGGGCGCGATTGAAAAGGTCTACCCACAGATCGAACAGGGCCGGGTGATCGTCGATGTTGCCGTGGACGGGCTTTCCGACAGCTTTATCGGTCAGCGGGTTCTGGTCCGGGTTCCGGTTGCAACGCGGCAGGTTCTGGCCGTGCCGGATGCGGCCATTGAACAGCGC
>JACCDN010235305.1_pt1 | contig 28163 bp, 25 predicted proteins | sample 7441691 | NCBI WGS metagenome assembly JACCDN01 (sample SAMN15323439, study PRJNA562643) | freshwater metagenome | isolation source: river surface water | place: USA:Blue River Watershed | collected 2017-08-16 | reverse complement strand
GTTGACTGGACAAGAATCGTGACGACTTTTATAAAGTCTTTTTTCGGATATTTGTCCAAGAAAAGCCAAAGTCGCCGCGGTAACGGCGACTCGGTTAGCTAGTAACTAGCTGAGTTCCAAAGCAGGGACCCCTCGGAGATTTATCTTCGAGGGGTTCTTTATAGCATCAGGCAACCACACTAATCAAGAACATATTCATCTAGCTGTGCGTAACCGCGGTGGAAAATCACCACCATTTTCACTGGTATCCTTAACCCATCGACGCACCCCGCATCGATGCACTTCCCCCCAAAGTGAGCCTTACCGGCCACTTACTTGCGAGTCTTATCAAGACCCTGGCCCATTCGTGGCCATACCCGAGACGCGCTTGTCGTCTCGATTGGTGTCATTTTTCATGTCTACTCTACAAACACGTACCACTGCGCCCGGAAAAGCTCGTCGTGCTGCCAAAGGCAAGCCACGTCATACAACAGCTCAAAAGGCAGCCCGCAAGAGCGCTGTAGCTCCTAAATCTCCAGCTCGCGGAACAACAAAGCCAACATCTGCTGCCCCTGCAGCAAGAACAAAGTCAGCGCCAACACGTCGCTACACAGATATTGATCCAGCCACTGTTTCGAAGAAGGAAGCTCGCAACCTCGAGCGTTCAAAACTTCGCGCATCACGTTTCCAAAAGACCATTGCACCAAAGGGTAAGTCTGAGACATCAGAACGCTCAGAGCGCACTGACCGTCCAGCACGTACCGATAGAACATCAAAGCCAGTCCGTGCAACAAAGCGCACGGATTCAAAGCCACCATCACGCGCTGAAAAGTTTGTGAAGGATCGCGAGACTCGTACAACCCGTGAATACTCACGCCCAGTCGAATCAGATCGTCGTCCAACAACACGTCGCGAAGCTGTAAAGGCAAAAGAGGCTCGTAGCACCGACGGTCGTCCAAACTTCATCCCACAAAAGCGCGAGAAGTTCATCCCAGGTTCTAAGCCACGTTCAACACAGAAGCCACCACGTGATCGTCGTAATGATTCACCAGCTTTTGCTCGTGATGATCGCCGCGCTTCAAAGACACATTCAAATGCTGCAGTTGATTTCGGCGCAGATGATAATTACATCTCAACAAACTTGGCTGATGCCAACCTCATCGATGCAACACCACTCACAGAGGTAACAACAACTTTCCGTGACCTTGGTATCGCACCAGCACTTTCAAATGCTCTCAGCATTCAAGGAATCACACACCCATTCCCAATCCAGATTGCAACAGTCCCAGATGCAATCGCAGGACATGACATCCTTGGTCGCGGTCAGACCGGATCAGGTAAAACACTCGCATTTAGCCTTGCCCTGCTTACAAATATCAGCGGCAAGCAGGCAAAGCCACATAAGCCACTAGCTCTTGTGCTTACCCCAACCCGCGAATTAGCCCAGCAGATCGATGAAGTTCTACGCCCACTTGCACGCGCAATCGGCCATGAATCAGTTGTTATCGCAGGTGGAATGCCATATGCAAAGCAGATCACTGCAATGCGCAAGGCAACAGCAATTTTGGTTGCAACCCCTGGTCGTCTTATCGACCTTCTTAACAAGGGCGAAGTACAACTCGATCAACTTCAGATCACAGTTCTCGATGAAGCAGATCAGATGGCAGATATGGGATTCCTTCCAGTCGTTAAGGAAATCCTTGATCAGGCAAAGCCTGATGGGCAGCGTCTTCTCTTCTCAGCAACTCTTGACCGTGGCGTGGACTCACTTGTGAAGCAATACCTCAAGAGCCCAAAGACACATTCACTACAGAACGATCGTGCATCTGTATCAACAATGGAGCATTACATCCTTGTCATGAACCCAGGCGATAAAGATGACATCACCGCACAGATCGCAGCCCGTAACGGCAAAACAATTCTCTTCGTAAAGACACAACGTGGCGCAGATCGTCTCTGCGACAAACTTGCTCATGCCGGTGTTCCAGTGGGAGCACTTCACGGCGGTAAGTCTCAAGCGGTACGTACTCGCACACTTGCTCTCTTTAAGGATTCAGCAAATGCAGCGCTTGTTGCAACAGATGTTGCAGCACGTGGTATCCACGTAGACGGAATCTCGCTTGTTGTGCACGTCGATGTGCCACAAGACCACAAGGATTACCTCCACCGTTCAGGCCGAACAGCCCGTGCTGGTGAATCAGGTGCCGTCGTAACCCTTACAACTTCGAAGCAACAGAAGTCAGTTTCAGGACTTACTTCACGTGCTGGAGTAACACCTAAATCGGTATCGGTGACTTCACTCAGCACAGAACTCATGCGAATCACCGGAGCACAAGAACCATCAGGAATCCCTTATGTTGCACCAATCGTTGAGAACAAGGGCCCTAACCGTGGAACTCGTAAGCCTCGTCCAAATTCAGCACAGAGACGTCGTAGACCGAGGTGAAGTAAACCGGAAGGCCACTTGAAGAGAACGCGCTAAATCATTTACCAACATTTGAGACTTTGCGACGTTAGATTAAGCAGTCTTAAATGATTCAACTAAAAAACACTGGAGGGAATACTTGCTGACAATATCCCAAGCGGAAATAGAAATGAATCAGAGGGGAAAAGAAGTAGAGAGATTTATCGCTGAAGTAAACCCCGAATTACTGGATCAATTTTATGTTTATCAAAATGAAGCGATTCAGGGTAGAAAATTCTTGGACAGCAGCCTTGCAACACTAGAAAACCGAGCGGAAGTCCTAGAGGTGGGTAGTGGCATTTTAGCGCTTTCGGTCCAATTAGCCAGCGAAGGATTTCGGATAACATGTGTCGAGCCAACAGGTGAGGGCTTCAGCAGCATAAATGAATTAATGAGAGCATTTCTGAAACAATCAAGAGTAGAGGGAATTGAATTAGATTTAATCGAGCGGCCAATAGAGATTTGTGATTTTGAGAAGAAATTTGATCTGATATTCTCGATAAATGTTATGGAACATCTAAATGATCCTTACATCGTTTTATCACGCTTAGCTCAGAACTTAAAACCCAATGGTACCTATCGTTTTCTCTGTCCAAACTATGACTTTCCCTACGAGCCTCACTTTTCTAAATTCTTAATCCGTCGCAAAAGTGGCGCATTCTATTTACAACAATCCCGCGCCCAGTCAGTAAGGTTCTCCCAAAAGGAATCCCAAGAGTTGTTCAATTCTCTAAATTTCATAACAACCAAGAAGGTACGGCGAGCAATTACAACGCAGGGCCTTAATTCAACACTAAACACAGGAATAATTCATGAATTGGTTGAAAGAGCATTCCATGATCCAGAATTGACGCGCAGGCATAAGGGGATGTTTTTTATTCTGAAAGTGACTCGACTACTCAGCCTGGAAAGCCTTGTTAAGTGGTGGCCGCAAAATTACCAACCAATTATGGATGTGAGTGTTTCACGACCAAAAAAAACTATGGGAACCAACAATTACATTTGAGCGAGTTCGTTCCAAAATGAAGTATCGACACAATCTGGAAGTGGAAATACTCCAGGGTTATGATCGATCGTAGTGTTTGGAAAAATATTGGTGCTTTCTTTTACTGATAGAGACTTACCATTGAGCTTGTGCTGAAGGACGGACCAAATTTGCAGACAGCCAGTTCTGAAAATTGTCTCACGCGCAGAATTGACGTTGATCGGATTTGGAAATCTTGATTGGATGACATGCTCTCCCTCATCGACTGCATACGACAGCCTGTGAGTCGTAACACCTAACGTGGTGTCATTATTGCTTAAAGCACTATCTAAGCCTTGCGTACCGATCGTGCCTGCATAAAGTGGCAAGAGCGAATAATGGAGATTGAACATAATGTCTTCATGTGCGTCAACTATTCGAGGGAGCAGTATTCGATTCAATGTAGTAAAAATCAAATCTGGTTCCGCTTGGTCAAGTTCACGAAAAAGATCATCTTGGTCACTCGAACCAACTTTAACAATTGTACTTTCGACCCCGTTCTTGACTGCGAATTGATGTGCCCCACAATCTCTGTCCGCGATAATGCTTATCTCGAAGCTGGGAGACCCTATACAAGACCTCAGGTAATGAAGAAACTTGAAATTACCACCTTTACCCGAGGCAAGAAAAACAATCTTTTTTAAGGCCATCTAGATCTCATGGGAAAATTCTAGAGACGATAGTTCGAGGCCTTTTCTTCACTTCTTCAAGAATAGATGCGACATAGATCGCCACGAGACCTATTGAGAAAATTTGCAACCCACCAAAAAAAACTAACAACGTGATCACAGATAACCAACCTTCTGGCGTTTCGTCCCCTACTAGGAATCGGAAAACAAGTATTGCTAAGAGCAAAAGAGAAGAAAGGACGGAAAAAATTCCAACCATCGCTATAATTCGCAAAGGTTTTCCAGAAAAAGAGATCAAAGATGTCAAAGCTAAATCAACTCTCTTACCAAGAGTATAGCTTGTACTTCCTTTATAATCTTTTGTGATAGGAATTGAGTGCTGATTAAACCCCGTAATTTCCCAAAGCCCAGCTAGAAATACGTTCACTTCTTTATTGAGCAATAAAGCATCAACGTATTGTCTACTCATTATTCTTACAGTACAAACTCCGGCAGGAATGCGAACATTTGTGTATCGCCTAAATACTCGCCAAAAAAATGAGCTGAACAATCTTCTCAACAAACCGGACTGATTTTTTACATTCAATCCGAAAACCACGTCTGCGCCAGATTTGTTCAACTCCTTCAAGAAATCTTGGAATAATTCCGGTGCTTCTTCAAGATCGGAATCGATTAGAAAGACGATCTCGCCTGTGCAGTATTCAAGTCCAGCCAACAGCGCTTTGTGGTGTCCGAAGTTCCGACTTAGTTCAAGCACCCTAAGCTGATTAAAATCTTTCAGCAAAATTTGAAGTTTCGCCTTCGTTTGATCCGTAGAACCATCGTCAACAATTACAATCTCAAAACTCTTTGAGACACTTCCGACAGCCTTATTGATACGGTGAACAAACTCTTCAATCGTAGACTCAGACTGGAAACTTGTTGTGACAATCGAAAATTTCATGTCTTGATCATATCAATCTCGATAAACCTACTTAAGTCTGAATTCTCGTTGAAAATCAAGTCGAGAATGCTTAAATTCGGAACAAAATCACCATGCAATTGATTATGGTTAGGCAATCTTGAGTAGTCAGCATAGTAAACATCAATGTCAGACTCTCGGAATGTGTCCAATTGCAGGTAATTTGATGCACTCGGGCCACTCAGGTATTTCGTGGCGTTTAGAGCTTTACAAATGCTTAAAATTTTTTCGGACCCGCGCCCGGAATTCGGCAGATCTCGCGAGTCTTTGAACTTACAACTCAAACCCAAAACCTCACTGGCAATATACCTGATCCAGTATTGATTAAATTCACTCAGAGTTTTGAATTTCGGTCTATAAATCTCAGCCAAGAGTTCCATTCCAAAATCGAAGTTAATCGAATTCTTATAAGCACTGGAAATTATGTCATTGTGGCTCCTCATCCAGGTTGTGAAAGGAAGATTAACCTCACAGATCTTCCTTTCACGTGAACTACCTACAGGAATAGTTAACCACCTTAGGCCATCGTGGGATTTAATCTGATTTCTACTCCGCCAGTCCCTGCTTGTGAATTGAACATCGTCTAAAAAAACAAAAACATCCGCTTTGGCAATCATTCCAAAATATCCCCGCCAAGGAAGATAATTCGATTGGGAAATGGCGATCTGCATAGATCGAGAGTACTACTAACGTTGCAAAAAAAGGTTAAGAAAGGCCCGACCGTCGGATTCTATGATTCTTTAAGTTGAAGGATGCAACCAAAAAACTAAATTTGGCCGCTTTGCTAAACCTGTCGCAAGCGATGGCGACCCAGGTTAGGGCAATTCACCCTGCTCTTCTCTATTTCGGGTTTGTAATATTTGCGTCAGCAACAAAACTTTAAAGACCCGTTAAGTGTTTTCCAGATAACTTACTGAATACTGTCAGAGATGCGTTGCCTAAAGTCCTGTATTGTCATTTTCAATCCTTCTTCGAGATTCACAGAAGGGCTCCATGAAAGCAATTGTTTCGCGAGAGTTAAATCAGGCTGTCTCTGTTTCGGATCATCAGCTGGCAATTGTTGAAACACAATCTTAGATTTTGATTCGCTGAGGGTTATTACTTGATTTGCAAGCTCTAAAATAGTGAATTCCGAACTATTACCTAAATTAATTGGGCCAGTGATATCAGTTGGCGATTTCATAAAGGATAAGAAACCTGCGATGAGATCTGATACGTAGCAAAAAGAACGTGTTTGGTCGCCCTCCCCATAGATTGTTATCGGGTCGTTCTTGAGAGCTTGAAAAATAAAATTGCTCACCACTCGCCCATCAAAAAGATTCATCCGAGGACCGTAGGTGTTGAAAATACGGGCAACCTTGATGTTTACGTCGTATTGCCGGTGATAGTCAAAGAAAAGTGTTTCTGCCGCTCTTTTTCCTTCGTCGTAACAAGCACGAATTCCGATCGGGTTAACATTTCCCCAGTCACTCTCGACCTGTGGTGATGACAAGGGATCACCATAAATCTCGCTAGTAGATGCTTGAAAAATCGGCACGCCAATTCGTTTCGCCAAGCCTAGTAAGTTAATTGAACCTAAAATATTAGTCTTGATCGTCTGTACTGGAAACTTCTGGTAGTGAGTTGGAGACGCAGGTGATGCTAGATTAAATATAAAGTCGCACTCAACATAAAGCGGCATAGTCACGTCATGCCTAATCAATTCAAAATTTGGATTCTGAGAGTGTTGAATCAAGTTTGTCTTGGACCCAGTGTAGCAATTATCGACAGCAATTACTTCATGTCCAGCTAAGATCAGTGCATCAACAAGGTGGGAACCTAGAAATCCCGCGCCTCCCGCAACAAGTACTCGCATTTTAGTATTGTACTCAATATACGATCAATAATGGTTCGAATCCGAAATGAGCCCGAAAAGTGAAGAAAAAAGTGTCGTCATCCAAATGGCTACTCGTCACAGCCGGATTGGGATCGCTTGATTTTGAGTCATCAGCGGTCAGAGTTGGACTTGGTGCTAGGTATTTTTCCAAAATCAGCAATGTTGTCGTGTTAGATACAAAATTAACAGTCGAGTTGTGTCAATCCGTGCGTGAAGCCTACCCAGAACAATTCAACGAAAGAGTTCGGGGTTTTGGATTCATGGCCTGGAAATCCGAAGTTGTTTACAGAGCAATCCATGGAGAATTTGGAGAATTCGACGGAGTTATCTGGGTGGACGGTGGGTGCGAGGTTTTCCCGAACTTTTTCTCAGAGTTGCAGTTGAATAAGTATCTGAACTATGCGGAACGTAACGGAATCTATGCTTTTTCACTGGATACACCTGAATACCAGTTCACCAAGAGATTTCTGCTCGAGAAGTATAAACATGTTGTAGGCGTGAGCGAATCACCTCAGATACAAACTACTTGGATTGCGCTACACGGAGAATTCGGGCGAATGATCGCATCAGAATGGTTATCTCGAACGCTCGAAGATTTCAGAAATCTCGATTTAACCGAATCGCCCGGTGGAGAAGACCCAAAGTTTGTAGAGAACCGATACGACCAATCAATTTTTTCGTTAATCTGTAAAGAGAAAGGGGTGAAACCAGCCACGAGTTATTGTGTTTCTGGGACTTATGGATTTTTAAGTCTTTTGAGAGCGTCATTTTATCCAATTTGGGCGAGTAGAAATCGTACAGGTAAGAGCATCATTCCTAAGTTCATGTTTGATCTTGGAATTTCCACCCTTAAGTTGAGGTATTTCAAATTTAGAGTCAGTTCATAAACTATGCTGAAGAGCAAAGTCAAAATTCTGTCAGTCTTTATAATCTCTTCACTTATTCTAGTTACCTACGCCTTAAGACTAAAATACAGCTTATGGTATGACGAGGCGGCGGTCGTAGAAAATGCCAAAAATCTTTCTTTCCCCGAGCTGAATAAAGGTTTAAACTGGCTACAAACAATTCCACCAGGCTACTTTGCCTTGGTCAAGTTCTTCGTGCAGTTTTCCTATGGAGTAGAAATTCTCCGATTTATTTCATCCTGCTCTTTTCTTCTTGGCACGCTTGTTTTAGTTCTAAAGTTACTTCCCCCAGAAACTAAATTTCTTTATAAGTTATTACTCGGCTTCGTACTTTTGGGCAATCCGATAAGCATTACCTACGCAACAATGGTTAAGCCTTATGCGCTCGAATACTTACTTAGCGTGATTGCTCTCTACTGTGTAAAAACTTCCAACGTACGTGCCTTGATTGCACTAGGTGTGATTGGGCCTGTTATCTCTAACTCAACAGTCATTTTTTATGCGGCAGTTGCAATTTATGTTTTTTTCAAGTCTAAAAAAATTAAATGGTTATTGAGCATGGCGACTGCAAGCGGTTTATCCACCTTATTTTCGCTGTATCTGACGGCATCAGGAACTCGAGAGATGATGAAGACTGTGTGGTTCGGAAGTATCGACGAGATCGGATTCCAAAGCTTTAAATCAGCCATAGGAAATCTCGGGTGGTTGCCAGTCTCTGGACTTGGGTTACTCCCGGAACGTGGATCTAATTCCCTCCATCTATATTCGTCGATTTGTGTGCTTGGAATTCTTCTCATCTTCGCTTGCTGGTCTAGATCTGATTACAAAGCGATTTTGTGTATTGCAATTGGATTAGCAATTATCGGCCAAACCTTACTATTGATGCCAGCAGCCGGTAGGTTGATGCTGGGAGTTTCTGGACTTATCTGGTTTCTTACGTTTTCTTTTGCCTCTAAGTTGAAGCCAAAAATGGGTATTGCAGTGGCAGTAACGATCTTTGCTCTTGTAATGGTGAGCTCTCAAATAAGCAATGTGTGGTTAAATCCAGTTGCAAGTTCCCACATAAAAGAGATTATCAAACCGATCAGTGATCAACGAATTTCGGGAAAGGTCTACACCAACTTGTGGGCAGGACCCGCGACTAGATACTACCTCGGCAGCTCCAAAGATCTCCAAAATTCCAATTTAATCTGGAGCGACCAGAAGGCAACTCTATCTGCGTGTTGGCCGACTGTCTTACGGAAAGGTGATCTGATATCACTGGACTTTGTCTCAGAAACCGTTTTGTCACAAATTGGTTCAAATTATTCTTTGAAGCCAATCCAAATTTCTTTCAACAGCGGACTCTTTGAGGTTGTTAAGGACCTCCCGTTACAGGGGCTCGATGAGCCAGAACTCAATTTAAGTTGCATGTATAGTTGGTCTAATCCACAATTTCCAAAAAAGGATAGCCTAAATGTCAGATAAAAAATACGACCTTGTTGTTCTAGGAGCTGGTCCGGCAGGGCTAACAGCGGCGATAACTGCGCTCGACTCAAAAAAGACTGCGCTCGTTCTTGAGGCTAGCGATCAAGTCGGCGGGATCTCAAAAACCGTTCAAATTGATGGATGGCGTTTTGACTTAGGCGGGCATCGCTTTTTCACAAAAGTTGAGCGAGTGAATGAGTTTTGGAAACGAATACTAAACCCTGATGACTTTCTGAAAAGACCACGGTTGAGTCGAATCTTTTATCAAGAAAAGTTTTTTGATTACCCTTTAAAGCCTCTTAATGCGCTCTTCGGGTTGGGACCGATCGAAACCGCTAGGTGTATTTCTTCATTTGCTTGGGTAAAAATTCGTCCTCCTAAAGATCAGTCGCACTTTGAAGGATGGGTTACAGCTCGTTTTGGAAAGCGGCTCTATGAGATATTCTTTAAGACTTACACCGAAAAGGTTTGGGGGATCCCAACCACGCAGCTCTCAAGTGCATGGGCGGCACAGAGAATTAAAAATCTATCTCTTACAAAAGCGATATTGAATGCTTTTGGATTCTCAGGAAAAACTAAAATCACAACCCTCATTGATAGCTTTGATTATCCACGCCTTGGACCCGGAATGATGTGGGAGCGATGTGCGGAACTAGTGGCAGAAAATTCAAATGGTGAGGTTCGGATGAACGAATATCCCCTAGAGATCTCCAAATCAGGTGAAAATCTAAGGATAACTAGTAACAATTCAAGCTATTTGACCTCGAAGATAATCAGCACGATTCCGTTATCCGAACTACCAAAAGTACTTAAATGCAATGATGAGCCAGTACTAGCTGCGGCCAGAGATTTGAAGTATAGGGATTTCCTTACAGTTGGATTGATAATCGATGGAGAAGAGATTTTCCCCGACAACTGGATCTATATACACTCACCGGAAGTTAAGGTTGGGCGAATTCAAAACTTTCGCTCATGGTCACCAGATTTGGTCAAACCGGGATTTAGTTTTCTCGGGTTAGAGTACTTCGTAAATGTTGGTGATGAACTCTGGGAAGCCAATAATGATAACTTGGTCTCTCTAGCAAAGCAGGAAATGATACGACTCGGAATTGTAAATGGCGAAAGAATTCTAAAGGGATATGTAGTTCGCGTCCCCAAGGCTTATCCTGTGTATGACGAGACATACGCAAGTAGTGTATCGACGATTGCAGAATGGCTCGCGCTAAATTGGCCAAACATTTATCCAGTAGGTAGGAACGGTATGCACAGGTATAACAATCAGGATCACTCGATGTTAACTGCGATGCTTGCCGTTGAAAATGCGTTTGAAAGTGCGCAACATGATCTCTGGTTAGTTAATGTTGATGACGAATATCATGAAACTTCTGAGAACACAGAAAACAGGGGCGGTCGATCTGCACCAGTATTTACAAACAGAAAATGAAATCAACCCAGGGAACGCGCTTAGTAGCATTTGTTCACTTAGGAGAAACGAAACCTAAACACCTTTTTCCCAACATGCGTCGCGTCCGAAACCAAACCAGAAACGCAGGGATAGAAGTAGTTTTAATTGGAACTTCTCAAGAACTCTTAAGGGAAGCAATTAATCAAGGCTTTCAGGCAATGCAATATGATACGGCGCCAGAGGTTGAGTCACTGCTATCTGACCACGAAAAAGTTTTTGACCATGATTTTCGGAGAGGATTCTGGCGCTTTTCGATAGAAAGATTATTCGCCTTGGCATCAATTTTTGATCAAATAGAAGAAGCAAGGGTTTTACATATCGAATCAGATATTTTGACTTTCACCAACTTTCCATTCGAGACCATTTTTGGACTTGAGGACAGTACTTGGGCGAAGTTAAACGAAGTGACTGATGTGGGGTCGCTCATCTATTTGCCGTCGCGAGAAAAGTCAAAATTGTTTAGATCTAGATTGGTGGAAGTTCTTACTCAAGAGATTTCGTTAACGGATATGACTGCCTTGTCAAGGTTAGGAATGCGAGACCCCAGGGTGCGATACTTCCCAATTGCAGAGAGCAGTACTTCGGAGTACTTGAATTTCAGTAACTTATCGTACGCATCTTCAAAGAGAATGACGGATCTATATTCCAATTTTAATGGAATTTTCGATTCAGCTCCCATCGGTATGTTTGAACTGGGCCAGGATCCAAGGAACAACTGGGGCATGATAAGGCGAGGAATAAAGCTAGAGCACTCTGGAGTTTTCGCCGAGAGATACAAACTGGTCTTATCAAACGAAGGAACCCTGGCAACTTCTAAGGGAATAGAAGTTTTTTGTTTACATGTGCATTCAAAGGAAGTTAAGCTTTTTGAGGAGGATGGCGAGAAATTTCTTCAACGGAGACTTAAGAAGAAGAATTCAAAGTTTGGCAAAATCTCATTCTCGTTCGCTGCATTCAGTGAGATGTTAAGAGATTATAGAGAAAGAGGGAAATTGTTTGTATTGTTAATGAATTTTCCTCCAATCAAGAAATCTCGGCAGTTTGAATTGGTTGAGAACCTTGAGAATTGGTTTCGTAGAAAGCGCTAAGAGTTAGAATCCAAGACCCGTTGCACCAAGATAACTTGACTCAACGAATTGTCCATCTGCTCTAGAATCTGCAGACTTTAATGAACCGATCTCGAGAGTACAGCAAATGACCACAGAGATAGCAATTTGCTCTGACAGCCGTACAAAACTATGTTTTCGCGCTTCTCCAATATTGGCAGCTTTTGACCATTCATTGATGTTCGAATATAACTGATAAATCTGATTGATTTGCTGCTCATGCAAAGAAAAATTATGGAAATAAACAAATGACGTATTGTACATTTGTGCCGCTGGCCAAGTTTTGGACAGGAGATCTCTACTCAAGTCAATAAAATCAGGATGGTTAGCCAATTCAAACTCATAAACATAAAAAAGGGGACCCATTAACTTCGGACAGGGTCCATTCCATCTCAAATCGGAATCCATATAGACTTCATCTGTTCCATTGAGTGAAAGTATAAGATCAATTTTAGAAACTTGCCAAGGTTTGTCATTCAGAATGTGACAGACAACTTCAACTTTTCCTCTTTGGATCAGTCTGCGCAGCGAAGAATTCAGTGCTTTTAATGTTAGCCCATCGCAATGAACCACAGCCGTGCTGTTTGAGTTCCAATACAAAAAACTCTCTATAGCCACACGAACCGCTGGGATGTATTTAACATCCTTTACGACCAGGAAATGAACCCTCTTGGATATACCTACTGAAGAACTCCTGCCATAGTTCCATTTAAATCTTAAACCAAGGAAAAGAACCGATTTAAGTAAGCGTTTAACGCCACGAGGCATTAGACTTGCTATTTGCATCTTCAACCCATCAATTCTCTTGGTAAGTTGATATTCTAACCGTATAGAAATGCGCTAAGGAGACTAAATGTCAAAGAAGTCTGCGATATTCTCACTCGCAGGAGGGCTTGGCAATCAACTATTTCAGTATTCGGCAGCTAAATCGATTTCGGCATCACACACAGTTTATTTTGAGACATCGTCTTTGAAACCAAGAAGGCACAAAAAAGGTCTTACCGAGATTGAGTCACTGGGAGTTTTTAATGAGTCTCCGAGTCCTTTGTTGTCGGCGAACTCTAAGACGATTTCTATGCTTAGTGGGTATTTGCTTTCGAGATGTAGCAGACAGATTCGAAAGAGTCTTGTTGGTTCGTTAAAAATAAAAATTGCAACATTGATCCTTTCGCTAGTACTTTTCCTTTTATATGGCAAATACTTCAAAATATATGTGAGCGAGAATGTTGGTTATTCTGAAATCAATTTAGCAGACAAAAACTACTGGATACTTGGGTATTTCCAGAGTTATGAGTACATCGATAACTCTGTATTGAATCAGATCAACAATGCTGAATTAGAGTATCCTTCAACGGATTTCGGCAAACTCATGCAACAGGTATTGGAAGAGAAACCATGTCTGATTCACTTGCGACTTGGAGATTATCTGCAAGAAAGAGATTTTGGTTTGCCTTCAATGGAGTATTACAAAGCTGCAATTTCTGATTTGGAGCATTCAGGATATAACGGCCATTACTGGATTTTTTCTGATGATTTGGATTTAGCCAAAGAAAAACTAGCCTCTATCATTAATCCCAATTATCGATTTATTCAAACTCAACATTTGTCGTCAGCGGAAGTTTTGAAAATTATGAGTCATGCATCTCATTTCATTATTGCAAACTCCACATTTAGTTACTGGGGCGCTATGCTTTCCAGGACTCCCCAAAAGCTCGTTTATTCACCTTTCCCATGGTTCAAAAATCTTGAAGAGCCAAGAAGATTGATTCCACAAGAATGGACTCGAATTCATTCAGAGAATATAGTCACTTCATGAAGCTAGAACTTCGACAGTTAATTAAGGAATCTCTCGCAATTCTGGGCCGCAGAGATAGATTCAAACTTGGATTAATAGTGATTCTTCAAGTATTCCTTGGGTTCTTAGATTTAGTCGGAGTGGCACTAGTGGGCCTGCTTGGCTCATTAACAGTGACGGGAGTCCAGTCAAAACAACCATCTGGGTCAATATATTCAATTCTGGAAAGTCTGAATTTAGAGCAGAGCAGCTTTCAAGTGCAGGTTGCAATTATTGGCATTTTGGCTGCGTCGTCGCTCATGTTAAGGACGATATTGTCTGCCTATTTTACCCGCAAGATATTAAGATTCCTAAGCTTTAGATGTGCCCTACTAACCGAGGAGCTGGTTGCAAAGGTCTTGAATCAGTCTCTGGCTCGAATACAAGGTACAACAACCCAGGAGCTTCTTTACACTGTCACATCGGGTGTTAATGTGATTGTTATGGGAATTTTAGGCTCATCAGCGGCCTTGATTTCTGATCTTTCTTTACTAATCATCATGACGTCAGGACTGTTTATCGTTGAGCCAGCCTTGGCAATAGCCTCCTTGTTTTTTTTCGGTGGTATTGGGCTATTACTCTACAAACTCATGCACTATCGCGCCCACACATTGGGTTATCGTGATTCGTTATTGAATATACAATCAAATGAAAAGATTTCTGAAGTCATACTGTCCTATCGCGAAGTACTAGTCAGAAATCGACTAGGTTATTATTCAAAAGGAATCGCAGACTTAAGACAGAAGTTAGCAGCTACTCAAGCTGAGCTAGGATTTATGCCTAACGTCAGCAAGTATGTTATCGAGACAGCAATGATTTTAAGTGCAGTCTTAGTTTCGGCGTGGTTGTTCAATACCCAAGACGCAAACAAAGCAATTGCAACCCTCACAATTTTTATGGCTACAGGTGCGCGGATAGTTCCTGCGGTGTTAAGGCTACAACAAGGTAGTCTTCAGTTGAAGGGAAGTGCAGGATCTGGAAAGAAGACCCTGTCGCTGGTGAGGGAGCTCACTAATCTATCCGCAGTCCACCCTGTTGTCCCTGCCTTCTCGGTCAACCATCAAGATTTTCTGGGAAGTGTCGAACTTAAGGATCTGAGCTTCAGTTACGAGAGCGATACACAATTCACAGTAGGTCAAATTTCTCTTACAGTAAATCATGGAAGTATGGTTTCAATTGTGGGGCCATCTGGCGCCGGAAAATCAACAGTTGTGGATCTTCTTCTCGGGGTGCTAGTCCCGAGTTCGGGAGAAGTAAAGATTTTCGGTGTTAGCCCTCGGCAAGCAATCCAGAAGTGGCCTGGGGCTATCGCTTATGTACCTCAAGATATCCAAGTATTTAGTGGGTCGATAAAGGAAAATCTTCTTTTGGGATTTGCCGATCACGAAGTGAGTGAATCTGTGTGTTGGGATGCTTTGAGAATCGCCCAGTTATCTGACTTTGTGTCCGAGCTACCCGAAGGCTTGGAATCTCAAGTCGGTGATCGTGGAACGAGCCTAAGTGGCGGGCAACGTCAGCGATTAGGTATAGCAAGGGCACTTATAACCAAGCCCAAGCTAATTGTTTTAGATGAAGCAACCAGCGCACTTGACGGCGAAACAGAATTAAACATTGGCAAAGCTTTGAATCAGCTCAAAAACGATGTAACAATAATTATGATAGCTCACAGATTATCAACGGTCAGAAATTCCGATGTCGTTGTTTACATGGATAAAGGGAAAATCTTATCGATGGGCACCTTTGACCATGTTCGAGTTAATGTACCGAATTTCGATAGACAAGCTTCACTCTTAGGCCTTTAGTTTCTCGATCTCCTTCGAAGGCACGCCGTAGTTGAGCGAATTAGGTTGGATATCTCCTATCACTAGGCTTCCTGCCCCAATCACAGCACTATCGCCGATTGAAATACCATCGCGCAACGTAGAACCAATTCCAACGAAGGAATTCGACCCAATTCTTACATTCCCCCCAATGACCGCACCCGGAGCAATCATGGAAAAGTCAGAAATTCTGCAGTCGTGCTCCAGAATAGTTCCGGTGTTTAAAACTACGTGACTCGCAATTTTGCACCCTGGGCCTACATACACGCCATGACCGATGAATGTCCCTTGCCCAATGTCAAGATCGCTAGCAACGATTGCACTTCTTGATATCAGAGTTGCAAATTTAATTTCTTGATCAATTTCCAAGAGTTGCGTCACGATTTTCAATCTTAAATCACTGTCTCCCACGGCAACGAAGTACTCACTTTGACGTGATACGACAAGGTTGGAGAGTTCCCTTAAATGCAGTTGTCTGACTGGCAACGATGAAGCAATACATTCTGGTCCCCAGGTTACAGATAAAACTTCTGAATACCTGTCGGGTGCAATTGCAAACAAAATCGATTTGGCGTGTCCGCCAGATCCGATCAGAACTAAGGAATCGTTCATCAGGCTAGCTCCTAACTTTCAAAGCGTGTGATTGCATCGACAACACGCTCAAGCACAGAAGGGTGCATATCGAAGTACAACGGCAATCTAAGCAGCAGTGAACTCACAGACTCCGAAACATGGAGATCTTGATTTCCACGACGACCAAATTGTATACCTGCAGGGGATGCATGAAGTGATTGGTAATGAAATAATGCCGGGATACCCAATGAATCTAAATAATCGACAAATCTGTCTCGAACGATGACATTTGGAGCCAAAAGATAAAAAATATGGGCCGTGTGCTTGAAATCCGCACTCCGAAAAGGCATTTGAAAATCGTTTTGTCGAGCCCACTCACTAAGGTTTTGGAAGTAAAAATCCCAACTAGACAACCTTGATGCGTTAATCAATTGACCAATTTCCAACTGGGGCAACAGAAGAGCTGCCGAAACTTCGGATAGAAGCTGACTACTTCCCCCACCAATCCATGTGTACTTATCTATCTGCCCACGCAGAAATCTATTCCTATTGGTACCTTTCTCTCTTAACACTTCCGCCCGTTCGACAAGTTGCGGATCGTTTACGATCAAAGCACCCCCTTCGCCGCACTGGAAATTTTTTGACTCGTGGAAAGATAGTGTCGCTACTACGCCAAAAGAACCAAGAGGGCGTCCGTTCGCCTGACCAAGGAGACCATGTGCGTTGTCTTCTATAATCTGGAGATCAAACTCTTTTGCTATGCCTTGAATCTCAGAGTAGTTGGCGGACACTCCAGCATAATTGACGACCGAAATGGCCTTCGTTTTAGGAGTAATCGCCTCTCGAATTCGATTTGGATCAATGTTCTTTGATAATGGATCTATATCTACGAACACAGGCTTCACGCGATAATTTGAAAGAGCAACGGCTGCACTCGTAAAGGTAAAGCTAGGGAGAATTACTTCATCTTCAGGTTGCAGCCCAAGCAGTTGGGTAGACATCTCTAGGGCGTGAGTGCAGGAAGGTGTCAGAAATACAGTTCCCCCACCTGACATTTCTGAAATCAAATTGCTGCATCGGTTACTGAAGTCACCATCACCTTTAGTCTTGAGCGACAAATAAATTTGTTGTACGTTGCCCATGAATTCATCAGGCATGAAGGGCCGGTTGAAAGCAATTGGACTCATTGCACTTGTCATCTATTTTTTTTCCATATCCCAAAAATCTGGCGGTCTGATAACTCTACCCTAGCGCAAAGCACGAATGCCTCAGGAAAGTCGAGTTCATCGGGGACGAGTCTCTGATCGTCCGCAAACGGACTCCTGAATGCAATCACAATCTGCTGACTGCGATTCGAATCAGTTAGATTCAACTCCGCTTGAAACTTGCTAGTCGTCCAAGAATTACCAAGTGGGGGAAGACCCAACGGTATTGCGAGACCGCCTGAATTCTCAAATCCTAGGAAACCATAATCATCTGTTAAATTGCAGTTGCGCTTAACAGCAGACATCTCTCCAATGAATCTGGCTTCACTCGGGCTAAAGAGCAGTGTCCCATATCCGTTGATGTTTACGGGAATAGTATTTCTGATGTAACTCCCTTCAAGACCATAGGCCGGTGTAAAGAGTGCCGTTACTAGATGGAGAGAAAACACTATCGATATCACAAATGAACCTTGTTTATAGAATTTCTGGAAATCTGCTTTATCCAAAATCAATAGAGCGATAGCCCAAGGAGCAAGATAGAAAAGTGTTTGCTCAAAATAGATGTTATTTGTTCCAATACTCATTACATACGGAAGAATTAGCAAGATTAGAATCAATGACTTGTGAACATGAGAATCTTGAAGAATACTCCGTCTTGTAATGACAAACAGACAAACTATCAAATGAAAGGACAATGCCTGACCAGTCCAATTTCCGCTACTTGCGTAAAAAAGTTTCAGCAAAACGGATATGAAGATTCCATAAAAAACAAAAGAGATCGCACGCACATTTCGCGATAAAGATCTACTTAGACGGTGAACCAAGTAAAGACCGACGATTGCAACTATCAAGTATCCCAGTCTCTTGATGGTTCTGAGGACTACTACTATCAAGTGCCCGAATGATCCATCAGATTGAATCTGGGATAAAGCCATATATCCATTAGCAAAATATTGGAAATCGAACGATCCAATCTTCAAAAAAGTTAATTCGAAAGTTATCAAAAAGACAAAAGTCAGACCCAGCGTAAACATACGGCTAATAATCAAATTACGGTCAATCGCTGGAAAAGCAATAGTAAGTGCAGCGACAATAAAAAAAGCTGAAAATGGAACTGAGAACTTAACATTAAACAGCAAAAGTAAGCCTATTGAAGAACAGAATAAATACTTAAAGCTCTCAGAATTTGAAATTGTCGTAAAGGATTTAAACATCAACAAAGCTACAACTGGAGTAATCCATGCAACGAGAAGATTGTAGGACGGACTAAAGTTAATTAGACTTCCATAAACTAAATAACTTCCAAAAATAGTAAAAAAGGACTTGATCAAACTTCCCCTTGATTTGGAAGGCAAGTACATGGATATCTGCCTCATCAAGACGTAAGAGAAGATTGCCGAAATAACTATGGAACTCAGTCGAAAGAAATGTATACTTTGCGCAACCGTCCAGATTTGTGCCGTAAAGTAATGGAAAAAACTCAATCCTGAAACTTGTCGGTCTGGATAGACGCTAGAAAGAATATAGAATGATTCATCAGTGAAATCTAAACCTCGATGAGAAATGCCGACGGAGGCGAGAAAACTGATTAGAAGCAACGCAGAAAAAACTGCTACACCACTTTTTTGAACAGCCCTCTGCGCTTTACCTAAGACCCAATAGACTTTAATGGTCTCCACCATGTCTCGTTAAATCGATACCAATCGATTGTTGAGCTTAAACCGTTTTGGAACGAAATCTTAGGTTTGAACTTGAGTTGAGCTGAGGCTTTGTCACAATTGAGAGCATATCTTTTGTCATGCCCCAGTCGATCGGGGACCCAGTCAACCATATCCTCAGTTATGTTTAGATTTCTAAATATTTCTTTTGTAATATCAATATTTCTTGTCTCTACTTCCGTCGACAAGTTATAGATTTCCCCAGGGATACCTCGATCAATAGCGGACCAAATACCATCACAATGATCATCCACGTGGATCCACTCACGAACATTCAAGCCATTTCCGTAAAGTGGGACTTTTTTTCCTTCCAATAAATTAGTGATGAACAAAGGTATGAGTTTCTCTGGATATTGGTATGGTCCATAGTTATTAGAACACCTGGTAATGACTATTGGCACTCCATGAGTCTGGAAAAAAGCCCGACAGAGTAGATCAGCAGATGCTTTCGAAGCTGAATAAGGCGAGTTAGGCAACAGTGCGTAATCCTCGTCCCATGCTCCTTTATCGATGGAACCATAAACTTCATCAGTTGAAATCTGTATAAATTTTTTGATCTTAAACTTACTGGCAGCTTCAAGAAGATTCAGAACTCCGACTACATTTGTTTCGATAAACTCAGAAGCTGATGAGATTGACCTATCGACATGAGATTCTGCTGCGAAATTAACAATAACGTCAGCATTTCTGACTAATTCGTCCACCAAAACTTTATCTCTAATGTCCCCGTGCACAAAGACAAACTTTTTATCATCTGTAACTGAAGTAAGATTCTTCAAATTGCCTGCGTAGGTAAGAGAGTCCAAAACCGTCAACAACTCAATTTGATCTGAAAAAGAATTGCTCAAGCTCATGCGAACGAAATTTGAACCTATGAATCCCGCTCCGCCTGTAACTAGCAGCTTCAAGAGACCCCCTATGTTGAACTTTGATGAATAGTATACGATCATCCACATGAAGGGTTTGATCTTGGCAGGTGGTAGCGGAACAAGGCTTTGGCCGCTAACAAAGGCTTTCTCAAAACAACTGCTACCCATCTACGACAAACCAATGATCTTTTTTCCGATATCTACTTTGGTTGCATCTGGAATCACTGAGATATCAATCATCACCACGCCGGATGACAAATCACTATTTCAAAAACTCCTCGGGTCGGGCGAGAATCTAGGGCTCAGTTTCCACTACGTGGTCCAAGAGAGACCTCGTGGCCTGGCGGATGCGTTCATACTCAACGAAGACTTCATTCAAAACTCCAAAACTGCCCTGATTCTCGGTGACAATCTATTTCATGGCGTAGGTCTTGGACGAGAACTTATGAGATATTCGAACATTGAGGGTGCACAGATTTTTGGCTACACCGTATCGAACCCATCAGAATATGGAGTAATTGAGTTATCTGAGAAGGGTGAGGTTTTGTCGATTGAAGAGAAACCATTATTGCCAAAATCTAATCTTGCTGTTCCAGGTTTATATTTTTATGATGACCAAGTCACGAATATTGCAAAAACAATCAAACCAAGCTCACGTGGAGAGCTGGAGATTTCTTCAATCAATCAGGTCTATCTTGAGATGGGCCAACTAAACGCAACTATATTGCCCCGCGGAACTGCCTGGTTCGATACCGGCACTTTTACGAACCTACATGACGCTTCTACCTATGTCAGAATCTTGGAACAACGACAAGGAGTTAAAGTTGGATGCCTTGAGGAACTGGTCTGGCGCAAAGGATTGATCAACAACGAACAATTGTTAGAGGTTGCGTCGAAAATTTCTGATCCTCTAACCAAGAGTTACTTGGAAAATTTGATTCATGAAAAGTGAAGAGTTTAGAAAGTATTCAATTGTTGTTTCGTGTTTTTCTCGAGCAGAACTTCTTGATACGTGTTTAAATTCCATAACGTTATGCGCCGATTTTGAAGACTACAATTTAATTGTTTTACACCAAACGGGTTATGATGCTGTGGCGCGTGTGATTGAGAGTTATTCAGATAGAATTGACGCAACTATTGTTGTAAATTCACAGATAAGTACGCCCATTGGAAATATAAACTGGAACCGATTTGCAACATATAAAATTGCTTTTGATCTTTATGATTCCGAATTCGTGCTAGGAATCGAGGAAGACATTGAAATTGCATCAGATTCACTTAGTTTCCTAAAAATTGTTCATAAAAGGTATGGAAACGACAGAAGTTTTCGTGGAGTAAATCTTGGCTCAATCGCAATCAATGGTAATTCGTCAGAATACAACCTATTGCGATATGGGTTACATGGCCAGGCAGGCACGATCACAAGAGATACTTGGCAGGCTTTGCCATTGAATGTTATAGAAAAGAATCTTTTTGATTTCCCATTGGACTCGATGTTTGAGGCGTACCTAAAAACTGGGTTTATGGTTACGCCGTTAAGAAGTAAGTATCTTGATAGAGGCTGGGGAGGGACTCACGCACCTAAAGACTCTTTAGATAAGCATTACTTAAATGTACAAGAATCTTTCATAAATGAAGAAAACGATGATTACACGCTCACTAAATCAGCACCAAATCCAAGTTGGCGTTACGACTGCGCCATCTATCGTAAGTCCCACAATCCTTTTTACTGGGTTGTTTATCAAATATCGTTAGTTGGATTGCGAACTAAAGTTGAATTTATTCTAAAAGTCAGTTCCAAGCTGTCTAATCTTTTTCAAAAAAAGTTTCAAAGCCCAACCTAATTCTTTCCCATTCAGCATCAGTCAAACAAAGATGAAATGGAAGCCCCAAGGTAGTGTTTGCTAGGAAATCTGTCATGCTGAGATCATCACGCTTGAAATCCCTGTAAGCGCGCATTTGGTGGCACCCCGATTCCCACCAATCCCGCGTTTCTATACCTAATTCATTTAGATGGGTTGCAAAGTTAGTTTTCTGCTGTTCTGAAGCAAGATTAACTATCCAATAAGGACTGACGAACCCCTTTAAAGCTGCTGATGTTCTTCGGACTCCAAATTGATCTGAAATGTCAGCAGCTATTTTTCCAAGCGAGATCCACGACTTGTGAATCTGATCCCATTCATCAAGACTCGCGTGACAAACGGCAGCGGAATATTCACTCAATTTTGCATTTAAACCCATTGAAGTGGAAGTTCGTCCAACTTCCATTCCAAATTTAGTCCAATTTTGAAATCGCAATACCCATGAAGGGTCATTAGAAATAAACAAACCGCCTTCACCCGCTGGTAAAATCTTGGTCGCATGCAGACTTAGAATTATCGCAAAGGGTTCTTTTCGATTGATTGGAATCTCTTTAATTGCATCAAACGACGCGGCGGCATCGACGATGACAGCTCCAATTTTATCCGAGAGCCGAGCGTGCTCCCATTCGTCGCCAAACGGCAAGACATCAATAACCGCCGTTGCTTCCCCGGATGGGACCACTCTTCCCATGGAATCTACGTCAACAAACTTTGCTTCGTATCGGCTATAGGCCATCGCCGCAGAGGTTGCTGTGAATGTCCAAGCAGGCATTTCCCACGTGGTGCCCACTGGCAGCTCCGAAGTTTCGAGTGCTCCAAGAATTCCCAGAGTTGCGTTAGAGCATGTAACAATCAACGAAGTTGGAATTCCGAAATGGAGAGCCAGTCTTTCGCGCAAATTGAATTCGAGAGGACCAAAATTACTGTAAATTCTATTTGCGTCGATTGAAATTAAATATGGCAAAAGTTTGTCTGAGGCTGGCAGGATTGGGGACATTACCTTGACTAATGCACTGGCTTCATTGACCACAAGAGGTACTATATCAATAAATGGCAAAGAGAATTTACGCCCAGGGTGGCCTTGGTAACCAATTATTCATTTGGCGTGCAGCACATCATCTTTTGGCAATCACTAACGAAGCAATTCAGGTTGTATATCCTAAGAGTTTTTCTGGCCATCGCGCTCTAGAACTCGAACCTTTACTAAGGAATTGTTCGCATCAGATCTCAATCCAGGAACCTAGAGAATTAAATTTAAGAGTTAAACTAACCCAGAGATATCCTCAACTAAATTTCAGACTTATGAAAATGGCTCCCGCCAATCTTCAGGTACAAGTTTCGACAGATCCCAATTTCGGCATTAAAGCACTTGACCCTAAAGGCTCAGATTTCCTAGGATTCTTTCAGAATGCGACGAGTGAAGACTCAGAGAATTCTTCAGTGTATCAAGAGGCCAATAATGTAATTAAAGAAAATTGGCAAAGAGTAAGCCAAATTCCATCGCTAGATAAGAAAGATGAGTTTCAAGTATTGCACGTACGACGGGGTGATTATGAGTTGCTAAAGAATAACTATGGATTGTTAAACTATCAATATTATAAAAGAAATCTCATCCCAGGTCTTGAAACTATCATTTGCACCGACTCAGAAAATTTAGGCGCCGAATTTCTTAGCCATTTTGAAAATTGTTTAGTCTTGAGCACAAAAGATCTTGATACCTGGCAGACTTTATCCTTAATGGTTAACTCGAAGTATTTCATTGGCGCTAATTCAACATTGTCTTGGTGGGCTGCGAGACTACGGGTCGAAAATGGCGCAGAGTCAGTTCTACCTCATCCATGGTTCAAGAAGGGGAATCAAGAAAACAAATTTTTATTCCCTGGAATCAGTTTTGCAGAATCTGAATTCGAACAATAAATCATGCGTTCTTGAATCTCGAAATCACATCACTAGTGAAATCACCTTGGCCAACGATACTTGACGTAAGCCTAAGCATTGTAAATGTGCGCATTCTACCGAGCGCCATATATAAGTCATCCACAGCCAAGAAAGGAATATTCGAGATTGCTAAAACGCCTTGCGCGAATCTTCGGCTAATAAAGTATGCATGCGCACCAGCTTGAATATTTGAAGCCACGCACCCCCTTGAGAATCTGAGATGATCCTGGATAACCAGCCGCTGCCCAAGGGAAATAGTCATCTTCGCCATCGGAGAAATCGACCGTATGGCGTTATAAATAGCCATTGAAAACCTTCGCTTGGTGTTGAAATAAGCAATTTCAAATTTATCAACAAGGTCGTTTGTCAAAAACCCAATTTGGAGAAAGTCTATTCCTTCTTGCATCTCAAGCACATATTTCTCAAAATTTAGCGCCCCATCAATACTTGCGTCATCTTCAAGAATTAGTGCAAAGTTTGAGTTAGATTCTAGAAAAACCCTCATTACTGCCATGTGAGATTCAAAAATGGCATGTACAGATGGAGATAAATAATCTGAGGTCAATCCGTTAGGCGTGCAGGCTTCCACTCTCGAGAAAGGAACGTTTACCGACGCCAATTTCTCAGAAATTTGGAGGAGCCGATCCGGGCGTGATTGAAGATTGATGACATATACCCCTAAACTTGTCATTGACTTCCTCTCTAAAGTTGTTTCCACCAAATGGGGTGATCTGCAATTATACTTTCACTCATCGTTCCTATTGCAAAAATGGCAGGTCGGCTTCAAAATTTAGAGACTTGGCTCAAGGAAATTCAAGATTTAGATGTGGAAGCTATTCTTGTTCATGACAAACAAGATGAAGAGACTTCTGTTGAATTGGCTTCGCTGCTAAGGGCGTTGAACTCTGAGAATATCCATTTCATTGAGCAGACTGTCAATTCGCCAGGACTGGCCAGAAATCTCGGCCTACAAATAGCCAAGGGGAGCTGGATTCAATTCGTGGATTCGGATGATGTGGTTTTAGTGAGTGACGTTTTAGCTGCAATACATCAGTCAAGGGACTCAACTGCAATCATAGGGCGTTTCCGTTGGGTGAATTCAGATTCAAACAAAAGAGAGAATTCTCCTGAATGGACATCGACTAAGCGAAAAAATTTCAGACGGCTTTTTGTTGATCCAGGTCTTTGGCGAATAACGCTTAAGATGGATTTCATTCAGAGTAAAACTTTCTCTGAACTTCGATTGGCCGAAGATATTCTTTATTTGTATTCATTGGATTTGGTTCCGGAAGAAATCTGTTTTGTGGATGCAATCCATTATGAGTATTTTACTAATCAGGAAAGCCAGTTATCACAAAATCCGAATACGCAATATCAATTAGTTGAGATGCTTAGGCGCATCGAGACAATTCCCGCAAAGGAAACCCTAGACGTCCGAGGCTTGATTTATGCACGCGTGCTTTTGAGTCTTCTGAAGAGGCACGAATTTAGTTTGTTATTAACTGTCACTAGATTAATCGTAAAAAATATCAAACTTTCCCCAAATTTTTTGTTCTCGCTTCTCCGAGCACTGGTCAGTGTGGCTGCCTATAAGTTTAAGAAGAATTGCGAGAGTTAATTGATTACCAACAGTGGATCGAAAAAACTAATAGATCGAATTAAATCAAGGTGTATCTCGATTCTATTCGGGTCCATATCCTATTTTTTTAGAATAATTAGGCTGGAATATCGGTTGGACATTATCTGGTTTGACAGATTGTGGTTTAGTTCCAAGAAGTCGAAATTTGTACTTTCAGATCCCGCTTTCAAACAATTGCTGGACCAATTGCAACCTAGATTTCCAGTCGCCGAGACCGCTACGGCAAATTTACCTCCTATTTCAATTGTCATACCTGCGCACCCCAAGGACTTCGCCCTATTGCAGTCGGTAATAGATGGTGTTTTGCTGAATTCGCTGAATCCAATTTGGGAAATTTTGATTATTACTCCATCGTTGAAGCGACCTGTAGTAGAGGTTGATCACCCCCTCATCTTTCTTCAGGATGACGAAGTTCTAAGCGCGGGGCTTAAGGGTTACCTCGGTAATCAAGAATCTCAGCCTTCTCTCGGTTGGATAAAGCAACAAGTGGTGAAAATCGAAGCAGTTCTGAGCCAAGTCTCGACCGATTATGCCCTTGTGCTCGATGCGGACACCGTGATCCTTGCACCTCGTGTTTTTGTCTCGATGGATACCCAAGAGCTTAATTTTGCTAATGAGTATCATGAACCATACTTTTCCCATGTATCTCGATTTGACGGAGGGATTAGAGCAACAGGACTTAGTTTTGTGACTCATTATCAACTTTGGGATAGAAGAATCGTTCGTGAGATTTGGGCCGAACATAAACTTATTGATTGGTTGGATGCGCGAGACCGTACACAGGTTAGTTGCATCAGCGAGTATCAAACCTATGGTCAGTTTTTGCTTCATTATTACCCTTCGCGCTTTATGCTTACGAGGTGGGGAAATGTTAACTATTCAAGGAAATCACAGGACACTATTGGTGAAGCAAGTTATCTAGCCCTCAAAGCAAAATTTCCAGGAAGCCTTTCTGTGTCAGTTCACTCATATTCCTAATAAAAATGAGTGCTGGTTTGATAATTCAGATTGGCTTTCGCATTAACGGGTACACATAGCTGTGAAGGAGTATGAAAAACGTCTCCAAAAAAAGCGATTTGACCCTTGCACTTTTGGATAACAGATTTGCCTTAACATAGATTGCGTCACCAAAAAATCCAGGGTGGATGGGAGCGTAGAGCAAGGAAAAAGACGAGCGCTTCATTATCTTGTGAACTTCTCTATAGTTTGCTTTTCGATATTCCGATATGTCATGCATGTCTATCTCAATCTGACATGTCTGAATTCGACCTAAAGTTTTCTGACCCCCAGCAAGTACTAGATGGGCAGAACCTTCTACATCCAACCAAAGGGCCCCACTTTCAGACCCTACTTTGATCTCGGCGTCTAGCGTGGAAACTTCAATGAGAGATGTTAAGCCATCGGCTATCTTTTGGTTCGTCTCAAGTTTTTTGAAAATTGTTGATCCATCGCCAGGAGTATCATTTGGAGCGTAACTTCTAGCCCAACCAGGGTGATCTAAGAGAGCCACTCGTCGTAAATGCACCCTTTCCTCAAAGCGGCGAAATCTATTCTGGGCGACTTCAGCAGCAGCAATATCTGGCTCGAATGCAAAAATTCTCTTGACGTTTGTCTTGAGCAACAACAATTCCGTGTCGGCACCGTCATGGCACCCTGCTTCAACAATGAATTCGAGATTAGGTTGATACTCATTCAAAACTGCCAACAAACCAGGGCTTGCAAATTTTGAGTAGATAGAATTCAGGATGGATCCCATTTTTTTAAGATAGCAGGTCGGAGGGCAAATAGTCATTTCCCGAAATGTCCGTTTTGTCCCTTCCCCGCGACAAACTAGGATGGGATCCGTAGTAGGTAGTAGAGGCACCGACGGGTGTCCCTGAAGTACAAAACCGGTTAAGAAGGAAGTCCCAAAGTGGCATTTAAGAAGTCTGCAGCCTCTGCAGGTCCTCGCGTGTGGACCGTCGCAGAGCTCGGTGCTTTCTACACAGAGCACCGTTCAGAGCTTCTTGCCCATGCTAATCGCGTATTGAAGGACTCAGCTAAAGCAGAAGAAATTACCCAGGATGCACTTATCAAGTTCATGCTCGCTGCCCCTGAGCTTGAATCACAAGATCATGCACTCTCTTATCTCCACCGCACCATTGAAAACCTCTGCATCGATGTATTCCGCCTAGAAGGACGTCGTCCCAACCTCGTTGTGATCGATGATGCCCAGGCTGAGGTCGAAGCTGCATGGCAGGTCGATGGAGATCACTCACAAGCTATTTCAGCTGCAGAAGATGCAGCAATTATTCGTCAGGCACTTGCTCTACTTTCACCTGCAGAGCGCGCAGCACTTGTTATGTGGGAGATGGAAGGCCGCTCAACAGAGGAAATCGCAGCAGAGCTCGGTATCAAGGAATCTGCAGTGCGCCACACCGTTTCTCGCGCTCGCACTTCCCTTCGCCGTGTTCTCTCAGAGCTTGTTATCGATGAAGAGCGTGGTCTTACCGCTCTCGATATGTTGTCTACTACCTACAAGAAGGCGGCAGAGCTTGCTCAGAAGTCTTCAAAGGCAGCCCTCTCATTGGTCTTGGTCTTTGCAGCATTCCTAGGATTTAACTCAATGACAGGCAACGAGGGCGGAATCGCCCCAACAGCATCTGTTCTTTCTGGTCCAATTGCTGGCCAAGATGCTCCAGTTGCCGCAGCCGATCCAACACAAGAGGCAGCATCTGCTACACCTTCACCTTCTATTTCATTTCCTGCCAAGAAGTCCAGCGAAATGGTCTCAGGCCTAGCAATCAAGGGAGCCAAGCTTTCTTGGCCAGGCCTTGATGCAGAAGGCCT
>JACCDN010534025.1_pt1 | contig 28165 bp, 30 predicted proteins | sample 7441691 | NCBI WGS metagenome assembly JACCDN01 (sample SAMN15323439, study PRJNA562643) | freshwater metagenome | isolation source: river surface water | place: USA:Blue River Watershed | collected 2017-08-16 | reverse complement strand
TCGGCGCTCCTTTTCTTCCTGCCATAGATGCAATATTGGTTGATAAAAAATCCTCCGGATAAAACCTCCTTACATACTCAGCCTCTTGAACCCCTCCTTGCCTTGCCTCCACTCCTCCTTGCCCTGCCTCCATCACTTCTCTCCTGGGCCTCACTTCTCTCCTGGGCCTCAATTTTCTCCCCCATTGCCCTGATTCTTCCGACCAGCTTCTCGCTGATCTGATCACCCTCGATGGGCACCACCCCCCAGAGCGAACGATCCTTGGCGTCTCTGCCCATGATTAGCAGCCCTTCTCTGTGGGCTTCTTCAGCCAAATTTTCCAGCCCCTCCATGGTTACTGCCTCCCATGCTTCTCTGTATATTGTCTTGGCTAGGTCCAAGCGCCTTTCGGCCTTGCCAATTCTTTCCCTATCTTTTTCCAACTCCGTCACCACCATTTCGCTTAAGTCATCATTTGGTATAGCCGAAAGCCTCCAATCCCTTGGGCCTTTGCCTGTGCTTTCTTGGATGCCCAAATTTGATAGATGGACTTCCCGAGCAATGGCCCACAGATCATCCATATTTTCTGCTTTTTTCCCGTCATCCATTAATTCACCCCCCAATAGCTCCCGCCGTCTTTTCTCGAATCCGGTGAACAGCCTTATGGCCCTCTCATCCTCCTTAAATCTATCCTTCAAAATAGCTTTCGAAGCTTCCTGCTTTTCTATAATCTGCACAAAGGGCAGGACTCTTCCGTAGTCCATTAGCTCACCCAGATCATGCAAATCCTCGAGATGGCCTTCAATGGCCTTTTCCACCAGAGCCTTTCTCCTCGCCTCAAAGAGCTCGAAAATCTTCTGCCCCTTCTCGCTTCCTTCATGCTCATCTTTAAGAACCGCCTTCCAGCTCAGCCCGGAATTGATTGCTTTTAGATAAGGAATTTCCTCCTCGACAATCTCCAAAAAGCGGCTCTGCTCCCCGCGTTTCCTCAAGTCACCCAAGGATTGGATGCCTGCCATTTCTGCTTCGATCGCTTGGCTAACCAGCTCCTTTTTCCTGTCTTGGATGGCCTGGGCAAAAGCTTCATTGATCTTTCTTTTTTGTGGATCTCTGTGGCTTTTGGCTTCGGCATACCAGTTGCCTTCGGCATTTTCTGCAAGGGTGATATATCCCGCTGCAACCAGATCATTTGCGCAGCCCCAGAGCTCCTCTACGTTTTTTGCCCTGGAAATGCCATCCATTACGCTTTGCATCAGATTGATACTTTGCTCCGGCCGGGCCGAACTAGGCTTGCCAGACTCTGGAGTCAAAGCTCTTTCTCGAAGACCACCTCTTATAGCAACTGCTGCCCCCATCATTTCGCCTGCAGCTCTTTCGCCTAGCCCCTCTTCTGCTGGCTGAACCTTATCATTGCCTGCATCACTCCTCTCCTTTTCGAGGGGAGCTTCATCAAGTTGTCTGGCTGCGTCTCGTGACATGGGCTGGGGTGTTATTTAAGATCTCAGGAAATTATAGCATTAAAATCATTAAATGTCAAAAGCAATGGTTCCGTCCACCTCAGTCCTCCATTCGGGTCCGCTTCCTATTCCGCCAGCACCAGCAGGTACAGCGCTGCCCAAACGGTCGAAATCAGCTCGCGCTTGCGGAAAGCTTTGATCTTTTCGTATTCCCGCTTGTCCGCCGCCACCCCCACCGCCTTTATCTCCAGCTGTCGGGCGATGAAAAGAGCGCGCGGCAAATGGTAGGCTTGGCTCACAATGGCCACGCTTTGGCCTTTTCCTTGCATGCTCTGCACAGAAGAGAGGGTGTTCAACCCTTCTTTGTGCTCGGTCACCTTCTCGGGGGGCACGCCTTTTTTGAGCGCGTAGTTTCTCATCGCCTTGCTTTCGTTCGGCGCTCCGCTCATCACCAGCGCTGCCACTTTATCCTCCTGGTAAAGCTCAATCCCGGTATTCACCCGGTCCTCCAGCGCATCGGAAAGGCGGCTGCCGTAGGCGGCCGCCCCCAGCACCAGGGCGGCGTCCATGGCCGGAGTTTCCTGGGCGTTGGCGTAAACGTTCTCCTTGGCCTGGTGGCGCACCATGCCCCAGGCCAAAAGCGGCATGCTGATCAGGGTCAGCAGGGAAAGGCCAAGCGCGGTGATGAAGCCTTGGGGTTTTTTCATGGCCTGCAGATTCTATCGGGTTTTCGCTCAGGATTCCAGCTTCAGGAAGCTCCCCCTCCTTCCCGCCACAAAAAGAAGAGCCCCCGGCAGAATTGTGTTCTGCGAGGGGCCTGATGTGCGGCGGCGTTGCGCGGGGCGAAGCGAGGCTCAGCCGGGCCTGGATTTCATCCTGTGGTTCCAGCCGGCCAATGCAATCAACATGAGGCCTTGCACCAACCATATGCCGGCCGCCATCCAGTGCCCCCTGGCGCCGTGTAGGGCGGCTCCTAGGCAGCAGTTGATGATCAAGAGGGCTTGCAGCCTGACCAATGTCGGGAAGTATTCCAACCAGCGTCGGCCCTTCTTGCGGATACCATAGAAACTGTATGTCGCTACCGCCCAAGTGAAGGAGGTGAGGAACCAGAAGGCTCCAAGCAGCCGATCTTGACGGCTGAATTCCGCAAGGCCAATAGCGGCGGATGCAAGGGAGCCCAACACCATTAGCGCACTGATGATCAATGTCAGCGTAATTTTGGATTTCACGTCGCGCCTTTCAAGGATCGCTTCTCGCCGGCACCGTGCCGCCAAGGTCAGCGGGCTTTAGAGCCCTAGGACTCGCCAAAAATAACATATTAATAAAAATAAGTCAACAAAAAGCCCTGGGTTGCTAATCTGCTCATGCAGCTTCATCGACTTGGCTGGCGCCCGAAGAGAGCATTCCCTCGACTAGGCTCGGGACAGGCCCCAAAGGGGCCACTTCGTGGCTACCTCTCACTCCCGAAGGAACACGATTTTGAGCCTGCCTGCCGGCAGGCAGGTCGTGCGCCGCATCCGATCTGTTTCCGTTTATCAGCTTTACTCTTTGGCGATCAGAGTTTTCAAATACTCCTTTCCGGCTCCTGACTTCAGGTACTTTTCCCTTTTCCTCGCTTCCACCCGGTCCGCAAAGGATTCGATGGCAAGGATTTTAAAAGGGGCATAGGGCTTCGTAGTTCGATTGTAGCCTTTGCTGTGCTGCTCAATCCTCCTTTTAGGCTCGTCCGATATGCCTACGTATATGTAAGGCCTTTTTTCGCTCCTGATGGCATAGACGTAGTACATAAATGCATCCCCGTCTTACAGGGGGTGAGACAATTTGACGTTGTTTGGTGCCCGAAGAGAGAATCGAACTCTCACTCCCGAAGGAACACGATTTTGAGTCGTGCGCGTCTACCAGTTCCGCCATCCGGGCATCCAAAACGCCCATCGATTCTAGTTTCCCTGTTTTGGCCTGTCAATGCTATACACCTCTGCTTTTATAATTTCCGTATAATGCGCCGAAGCTTAAATAATTATTTTGACCCCCTCAAGAGAAATAAAAGCTCCCGTTCTCCGCAGTGATACGAAGGATGAAACGGTGTATTATAAAAATCGGGATTATTTAAGCGAAGGAGTATAAGCTGCGGATCATGAAAGACATCTACTCCGTTTTGGGCCAATTGGGCATTGCCTACCAAAAGCACGAGCACCCTGCGGTGTTCACCTGCGCGGAGTCCACCGAGCTCCGAGGCAAATTGGAGGGGGTGGGGGAGACCAAAAACCTTTTTTTGCGCAACAAGAACGGGGATCGCCACTATTTGGTGAGCCTGCCTCACGAAAAGCAGGCGGACCTGAAGGGTTTGCGCCAGAAGCTGGGCGAAGCCAAGCTGAGCTTCGCCTCGCCGGAGCGGCTGATGGAGCATTTGGGGCTCACCCCAGGCTCTGTGTCACTACTGGGCCTGATCCACAACGAAGCGCAGGCGGTGACCGTCATTTTGGACCAGGAGCTTTGGGAAAATGAATGGATCGGCTGCCACCCGAACATCAATACGGCCACCCTGGTGATCGCCCGCCAGGATATGGAGAGGTTTTTGGGCTCCCGAGGCAATGAAGTGAGGATCCTGCCTTTATGAGTTGAGGCGAAAGCTGTAACAAATTCCGCCGCAGGTCGTTTAACTTCATGCAACCTACTTTGTAACATGGACTGCGCTCCATTCCGCCTTTCCTATTTCTTTTACCCCTTCCATCATGACTTCCTTCCTTCGTTCGCTCAGGCTGCTCTCCCTTGCGGCCACTTCGGCCTTGGCCTTCGGCTTCTTCCTATTCCCTTCCGGTGCCATGGCGGCCACCACCCTCACTTTGGATCCGCTCCCTGCGGCCACATACGAGGTTTACAGCGGTTTAGGCTATCCATTTGCCGTGAAGGCGACGAACAATGTCTTTGAAACGGATGTCACAGCTGAAATTGCTCTGGTCAAAAACAACAACAATAACTTCAACATTCTCCTCTTCAGCCCCATAGCCACCCACACCTTTACGAAAATGGCCGTGGCGCCCGCCCCGAACAACAATCCGCATGTCTTTTCATGGGACGGAAAATTGAATGGCGCTTATGTGAGCCCGGGAAAATATCGCCTCAGGATCACCGGCAAGGATGCCAACAATGACGATAGCGCAGCCATCACCCATGACTTTGAGGTGACCGAAGAGGCCCAGACCTTGGTCACCAGCGCTCCAGAAAACTGGGTGACGGGCGGAAGCCCCTACAGCGTGGCCTTCAGCCTCAAAACCGCCGCTCCTGCTTGCGTGCTGCTCAGCGTGGAAGGGAAAGTGGTCTCCTACATGCCGCTTCTGAGCGCAGGAGGCTATCACCTGAATTGGGATGGAAAGCTGGACAATGCAGCCGTCGCCCCCGGCCTCTATAATTGGGAGCTTAACGTAGCCAACACCAATTTCTGCTCCAGCAAGGCGGAAGTCTCTGGCACTACTGCTTCGGGAAAGGTGACGGTGACCAACCCTCTGGTTATCAATCCTGTCGGCGCGCCTGCGGTCTCCAATCTGGGGGTGAGCATCGACCCTTTTTCGCCCAATGGCGACAACTTTCAGGATAGCACTTCCATCAGCTTCAGCCTGGGCTCCCAGGCTGACGTGACGGTCTCGGTCGAAAATCCAAACGGCGTGAACATACGCACCCTGGAGAATGCGCTTGCCACTCCTGCCGGACTGGTGAGCTTGGCTTGGAACGGCAAAGACACTGGCGGCAGTGTGGTTTCTACCGGAAAATACAAGATTGCGGTGATCGCCAAGAACGCCAATGGCACCACTCAGGCTTCCACCACCGTTCAGGTGAATTCCAATGAGGCTCCCGCGGCCCTTTGCGCTGGATTCAAGGATGTGGCTGCCGATGATCCTTATTGCCCCGCAATCAAGTTCGTGCAGAGCATTGGCGCCATGACAGGCTACGCCAACGGCGATTTTGGCCAGGATGACGCATTGCAGCGCGACCAGATCGCCAAAATTTCCCTGACGACCTTCAAGAAGTTTGGCGCCAATTCGGATTATTGCCTGGGCAAAAGCCCCTTCCCGGATGTCTCGCTAGCCAAGGACTGGTCCGCCCAATACGTTTGCCGCGGCGTGAAGCTGGGCATGATCACCGGTTACGCCTCCGGCACCGATGCCGGCTACTTCCGTCCTGCGCGGATTGTGAACACGGTCGAGTTCCTGGCTTTTATCCTGCGCAACCTGGGCGAATCCATGCCTAGCGACAACAGCGTTTCCTACGACGATGTGGGCACAGGCCTCTGGTTCAGCGGCTTGGCCAAGTACGCCTACGACCACTCCCTGTTCGCCGGAAACAAGCTGTACCCCACCAAGCAAATGACCCGCGGCGAAGTGGCCCGGGTGCTGCTGAAGCTCCATGACCTGGGCAAGCTGTAAGGCTTGCGATTTCAAAAGCGATTCCCAAAACCCCCCTTTGCCCACGGCGGAGGGGGGTTTTGATGGCTTGCATATTTTCAGGCCTTCTCCATCATCCTTATCAGCTCTTCCGTTGAAAGGCTCAAATCATTCAGAATGCTTTTCAGCAGACCTTTGCCCAAATCCTCATTTCCGTGAACCGGAATCACCGTGCTGGCTTGACCGTTTTGGCTTTCCAAAAAAACATGGCTGCCTTTCCGCCGAACGGGCTGGTATCCATGCTTTTCCAGAATCCTGAAAAGCTTTTTCCCTGAAATGACCGGCAATTTCACCATTAGTCAAAAGCTCATTTGGATCTGCTGGAGAGCAATGAATTTGCTTTGAGGAATGGTTTGCCTTTTTTGCCTCTGGACTTCTAGGCAGAGCTCGATAGCCTCATTGATTCTCTTGTTCAGAGTGGGCAGGTCTTTTGCCTGAGTGTGGCATCCTGCCAGCTCTGGAACTCTTGCCACATAAAGACCGTCCTCATCCTGAGTGATAATGATTTGGAATTGGTAGTTTTTCATTGCGGAATGGTTCGGAGGTTCTGCATGAACTATACTCGCGTTTGTTTCATTTTCAAAATCCTCGAAACAAGCTGCCTCCTCTCCTATTGCTCGCCACGACTTCCCCTTTGCCCACGGCGGAGGGGGGTTTTGATATAGGGCGCAAGCCGCTGCCCCGAACTCATGCATGGCATGAGTCCATCCCTTCTTAAGAAGGGGAATTGCTTAAGCTATATTTAAAAAAATTCCCCTCTGGCAGAGGGGCGGCTCCCGATTCCATCGGGAGCCGGGGTGTGGGGGTATTTTGGAGGGGCTTTGATTGTTTCTCTTAAAACCCCCTTGAAATGCGAATCCCTTTTGTCTAGTATCTGGCCATGCGCCAGATACACACCCTCATTCCGCCGCCGCTGGGCGCTTGCGGATTCGTTCGTGGCCCCCTCGGAGAACGAGGAAGCAGCCAGCTTGTCGAAGCCATCGTGATCGTGAAGGCTCCCGACCACTAAAAGGGCATCACCGCCCTCCGACCGGAGCTCCTTGCAATAGGGGCTCCGGTTCATTTTCCTGCTCGCTCAAAAAGGCCGACAGGACTTTTTTTACAGCCAAAAGCCCCCCGGATCCCCGTGTCGAGCACGAGGATGACTGAGGGGGCCGTCTATTGGGGTTTCAGAATTAGGGGCTATTTCCCGTCTCCGTCCACCACCTCTCCTTCCACCACCCCTTCATCACCCTCTTTTTTGCTCTCATCCGCTCCCTTTGCGTCATTTGCCTGGGCGTTCTCGGCTTGCTTGTAGATCTCGGTGCCGATTTTCTCCGCCTCCTGCTGAAGCTCTTCAGTTGCCTTTTTGATCGCGGCGGAGTCGGCGTTTTCGTCCTTCAGCAAATCTTTTAGGGTGTTGATCTTCTCGTTCACGGGCTTCTTCAGGTCGGCGGGGATTTTGGCGTCGTTGTCGCGCATCATCTTCTCCAGCTGGAAAACGGTTCCGTCCGCCGTGTTGCGGACCTCCACCTTCTCCTTTTTCTTCTTGTCCTCCTCGGCGTGCAGCTCGGCGTCCTTCTGCATCTTCTTGATCTCCTCTTCGCTCAGGCCGCTGGCCCCCTGGATGGTGATTTTCTGCTCCTTGCCGGTGCCCTTGTCCTTGGCGGTCACATTCAGGATGCCGTTGGCGTCGATGTCGAAGGTCACCTCGATCTGCGGCACGCCTCGGGGAGCAGGGGGCAGGCCGTCCAGAATGAAGCGCCCCAATGACTTGTTGTCGGCGGCCATTTCGCGCTCGCCTTGCACCACGTGCACATCCACGCTGGGCTGGTGGTCGCTCGCGGTGGAAAAGGTTTGCGATTTGCTGGTGGGAATGGTGGTGTTGCGCTCGATCACCCGAGTGGCCACGCCGCCCAAGGTCTCGATGCTCAGGCTCAGGGGGGTCACGTCCAGCAGCAGCAGATCCTTCACATCCCCCATCAGGATTCCGCCTTGGATGGCGGCGCCGATCGCCACCACTTCATCCGGATTCACGCCCCGATGCGGCTCCTTGCCGAAGAGCTTCTTGACCAGCTCGATCACGGCCGGCATGCGGGTCATGCCGCCCACCATGATCACTTCGTCGATGTCCTTGGTGCTCAGCTTGGCGTCCTTCAGGGCTTTTTCGCAGGGAATCTTGGTGCGCTCGATCAGGTCGTGCGCCAGCTCCTCCAGCTTGGCCCGGCTCAATTTGAGGTTCATGTGCTTGGGGCCGCTGGCATCGGCGGTGATGAACGGCAGGTTCACATCGGTCTCCTGGGCGGAGGAGAGCTCGATCTTGGCTTTCTCGGCCGCCTCCTTCAGTCGCTGGAGGGCCATCTGGTCCTTGCTCAGGTCGATCCCGTCCGTTTTCTTGAATTCGGCGACCAGCCAGTGCATCACGGCCTGGTCGAAGTCGTCGCCGCCCAAGTGCGTGTCTCCGTTGGTGGAGATCACCTCGAACACGCCGTCGCCCAGCTCCAGGATCGAAACGTCGAAGGTTCCTCCTCCCAGATCGAACACGGCCACCTTCATCTCCTTGCCTTTCTTGTCCAGTCCGTAGGCCAAGGCGGCGGCCGTAGGCTCATTGATGATGCGCTTCACCTCCAGCCCGGCGATCTTGCCGGCATCTTTGGTCGCTTGGCGCTGGGCATCGTTGAAATAGGCGGGCACGGTGATCACGGCTTCGGTCACAGGCTGCCCCAGGTAGGCTTCGGCATCGGCCTTCAGCTTTTGCAGCACTCGGGCGGAGATTTCCGCCGGCTTGTACCACTTGTCGCCCATTTTGATCTCCACTTCGCCGTTTTGTCCGCCGTGGGTTTCGTAGGGCATCATTTTGGCCTCGTTCCCCACTTCGCTCAATTTGTGGCCAATGAAGCGCTTGGCGGAGAAAATAGTGTTTTTGGGATTGGTGACCGATTGGCGCTTGGCGATCACGCCCACCAGCCGCTCGCCGTCTTTTTCGGCCACGATAGAAGGAGTGGTGCGATTGCCCTCGGCGTTGGAGATGACGACCGGTTCGCCGCCCTCCATCACGGCGATGCAGGAATTGGTCGTGCCCAGGTCGATTCCGATGATCTTGGCCATTGTTTTAAAAGTTACGAGTTACGAGTTACGAGTTAAGAGTTTTGTTGGCTTTTAACTCATCAGCCCTTAAGCTTGAGATTAGGGCAATCTGGCACTCATTATTATAGAGTGCTAGATCAAAGTGTCAATCTGTTTTGTTTCCCTGCGTCCCATCGCCCACCTTCACCTTGGCAGGGGAAATTACCTCGCCGTGGTAGGTGTAGCCGGCTTCGAATTCCTCCACGATCCTGTCTTTCTTCCCGGGGCCGCTCATCAGGGCCTCATGCATCTGGGGATTGAGCGCTTCGCCTATCGTGGGGATCTTCTTCAGCCCCAGCTTTTCCAAGATCTTTTGCATGTCGCTGTGCACTCCCATTACTCCCTTGGCCCACTCATCGGCTTTCAGCTCTTGAGGCAGGTGGTCGGCGCTGCGCTGCAGGTTGTTCAGCACGGGGAGCAAGGCCTTGAGAAGATCCATATTGGCGAAGCGAACCGTTCTGCCGCGATCCTCCTCGCTGCGGCGTTTGAAGTTCTGCAGATCGGCCATGGCTCGAGCCAGGGCGTTCTTCAGCTCCTCGGCGGGATCCGGTAGGGGTGAGGCTTTCGGGGGCGTCTCGTCGGCTTTCGGCTCTTCCCTCTTCAGCTCCTCGGCTTTCTGCTGGGACTCCTCGGGTTTTGCCCCCTCTTTTGATTGGCCTTGAGGGTCTTGATGTGTCATGGGTCGTAAAATTATAGATGCTTATGCGCCGGTTATTTTAGCGGGAAAGGGGATTGAGAGGCAATGACCTGCCCAGAAATCCCACCAAGATTTTTGCCCTGGAAAAGGTCAGGCTCTAGCTGATACCTCTATTTTATTTATTGATAAGCCGTTGATTTGAAGGGGCGTTTTTGATAAACTGATCTCAGTTACAGGAGAAAGGCAGTAGGATTTTAAAATCAATTTCATCCGCCCCCTTAAGGCTTTGTCTCTTTTTGCGTACAAAGCTAATTTTAATTTTATTTTTTATTACTTAACTTACTAATCTTATGAAAAAATTACTAATGCTTTTAGGTTTAGGAATGGCCTGTTGGAAGCTTTGTGACCATTGCCTTTCTGATTCATCCAATGACGAAGGGGGTTTTAAAAACACCAAAGAAGACCTGAAAGAAAAGATGGGGGACGTAAAAGAAAAGCTGAAACGAAAAATGACCGCGGTGATTGATGGCTTGTGAATCTATGCTTCTCTGCCTTTATTGTCCCGCATAATGTCGCTGAAGCTTAAATGACTTTAACTAAGGAGCTAAAAGCTGCGGCGGAATTATGCAGATTATTTCTGCTATTTAAGCAGAGGAGTATGCGCTTTGCTGCCCAAGTGGCAGGTGTAGGTTTTCTGGTGCGTGAAAATGCCTTTCCTTTTTTCGAAGAAAATTCTGGAGGTGCCGATGGCATTTGTTCCGATGACCATCGGTGTTTCAGACCGCTGTGGGTCCGTAGTCGACATTGCAAAGATTGTGTGGAGGTACCGATGGGATTTGAACCCATGAATGGCGGTTTTGCAGACCGCTGTGTTAGCCACTTCACCACGGTACCCTATTCCAAATCCCAATTTCCAAATCCCAATTTCCAAAGAAATCCAAATTCGGAATTCTTGAGTGTATCAGCCTGCTATTTTTAGCATAAAACAAAGGAAAAGGCAAAGCCAAAGGGTGGAATGGAAGCTTGCGTCCGAAATATCGTCTTGCTCCAGAGAAAATTGATCCAAGCCTGTGAACAGAGAGGCCTATTCCAGCTCGTAAAACAGCTGCACCGTCACCTGGATCTCGTTCTGCCCCGGCTCAATGCTTGTCCCGCCCGCCTCGCTGGCGGTGTCCATCATCATCGCTCTTTCATAATACATGGGAGGCTGGCTTCCGCCTTCGGACACTTGAGCGTCCACCACCCGGCCCAGGGCGATGCCCGCCTCGCTGGCAATCTCTTCGGCTTTTTTCTTGGCCCCTTCCATGGCTTCCTGGCGGGCCTTGGCGATGTGCTGGTCCCGATCGTCCACTACAAAGCTCACTTGCCCAACCGTATTCGCCCCTGCCTCGGTGGAGGCGTCGATCACCTTGTTCACCAGGTCGAAATCCGAGCTGCGCACTTCCAGCGCGGAGCTTGCTTGGTAGCCGTCGATCCGCTGCTGGCCGGTTTGGCGGTTGTAGTTGTATTTGGGCGTGATGCTGAAGGAGACGGTTTTGATGGCCTCCTTTTCGATTCCCAGGGCTCCAATGGCTTCAATGACGGCGTTGTTTGCTGTATTCAGATCGGCCTGCGCTGCTGCCACAGTCTTGCCCTCCCTCACCACGCCCACCTGAAGCGTGGCCAGATCGGGGGAGGCGAACACCTTGGCGGTATGGCTGACTTGGAAAAGCGTGTCCTTTTGGGTGCTGACGGAGCTTATGCTCAGCTGCAGCGGAGAGCTGAGCCTGGAAAGCGAAAAAAGCCCCGCAACGACCAAGATGGTCAAGGTGAGGGCCTTGGAGAAGAAGTGTTTGGACATGGAAGTTTGCTTTAGTTTCTATGATAACTCCATCTTAACCCGAAATCTCTTCTGCTCCAAAGCAAATGCCTCCTGTTGTTTAATCGGTCGTGATACCAATAGAAACCCGTTGTGATGCCGGTTGTGAGGCCAATGGTGAAGAAACTTGGCCACAACCGGAATCACAATCGGCATCACCACAGGAGATTTACTTCAGCCGAAAGCTCGTCACCATGGCCCCGATCCTCTCGCGGATCTCCTTGGGCGTGGCGGGGAGCATGCCGCCGGAAGCAATGTAGCCGTAGGCCCCTTTCGTGGCATACACCTGGAAGAAGCGGATCTTGGGCTGGGAAGGGTTCACCCGGGCCTCGAAGATGTGCAGCAGGGAGGCTGTTCCGCCCAGGTCCACTTTCGCCTCCTGGATCTTCTGGTAGTCGGTCAGGTTCCTGCCCGCCAGGTTGATGTTGGCCCGCCCGTAATCGATGGAGGAAAGGGCTTGATCCAAGCTTTCCCGGACCACATTCACATTCAGGAAGAATCCGTCGTAGGCTTCCGGCGAGGCGAAGCCCACCAGGGTTTCTTTGGGGATGCCGGAGCGGAAATCCGAAGGGGTCAGAATGGACCATTCCGGATCCACGCTCAAGGAGTATTCGCCCCCCTCGAAAAGCCGGAAATCGCCGGTTGCAGCGTCCGATTCCGAACCGCAGCCGAGCATGGCTCCAGCCAAGGCCAAGGTTACGAGAAGGCGAGCGGGTTTTCGGATGAAAATTCTCATTTTTGGTCCATTAGCAATTGCTCGGAGCATAGCATTTTCCCATGGCAAAGGCGATGAGTTTCCGTTCGCCTGGCTTTTGCTTTTCTCCGCCGCTGTACTATGATTGGGCCAAGCTCATTCGATCCTATGCAACTGGTCCATCAGTACCCTGTCATTGCGCCCTTTGCCTCCATTCTTTGCGCCGAAGCGCTCAAGCTCTCCATCGATGTGATCCAGAACCGGAAAAGGGCCGGCTTCCTGAACCCAGGGGGAATGCCCAGCGGCCATTCGGCCGGCGTCTCGTAGCTGGCGGTCACGGCTGCCTTGACGCAAGGCTTGGGCAGCATGGCTTTCGCCATCAGCGCCGTCATTGCCCTGGTGGTGGTCTACGATGCCATCAGCCTTCGCCACGAAGCGGGCAAGCATGCGGCGGCAATCAACCGCCTCCGCCCCGATCGCCACCTGCGGGAGTCCTTGGGCCACACTCCTCTTCAGGCCTTGGCCGGAGCAGCGCTTGGGGCAGTCCTCACACTTGGCCTGTTTTTTCTTTAGCCTGTATTTCTTCCGGACTTTCAGCCGCAGAGTGGAGAAACATTATCGAATTCTAAAAAGAGCATGAAAATAAGCGGCCAAAGCAGAACTTGCGGCTATGCTGCGTTCGGAGGGCAAATAAAAAGCGCCGCAAGGCGCTTTTTGCTTGCCCGATTTTCCGCCGGAGGCCATCACTCCCGCGGCTCCTCCTCCAGCTTCACCTGCAGCTCCAGCGTCTGGCCGCTGCGCCACACCAGCAGCGCCACCTCGCTTTGCGGGCCCTTTTGCTGAATTAGCCTGTTCAGGGGCTTTTCCAGCGTCACCTCCTCGCCGTCCACCTCCAGGATCACATCCTTGATCTTTAGGCCGGCCTTTTCCGCAGGGCTCGCCGGAATCACGGCAAAGCGCCCTTCCTCCTCGTTGCCCACCAGCAGGGCTCCATGATCCACGCCGATCTCCAGCTCCTTGGCGGTGGATTCGTCCAGCATCATGAAGCGCACGCCCAGGTAGGGCCGCACGATCTTTCCGTTCTTCTTGACGCTTTCGATGGCGGATTTGACATCGTTGATGGGAATGGCGAAGCCGATGCCCTGGGCATTGGCGGCAATGGCCGTGTTGATGCCGACGATCTCGCCCGCCAGGTTCGCCAGCGGGCCTCCGCTGTTGCCCGGATTGATGGAGGCATCCGTCTGGATCAGGTTGAGCAGGCTCTCCGCCGGCCCCATGGATCCGGCCAGGATCGAGCGCCCGGTGGCGCTGATGATGCCGGTGGTCACGGTGTTCTGGTATTCGGCCAAGGCGTTGCCGATGGCCACGACCCGCTGGCCCACCTGGAGGCTCTGGGAATCGCCCAATTGGGCCACGGGCAGGTTTTGCAGCTTCTCCTCCTTCTCCTTCATTTGCACCAGGGCCAGATCATTGGCGCTGTCGCGGGCAATCACCTGGGCATCGAACTCCCTTCCGTCGTTCAGAATGACAGTGTATTGGGCCTCTTCGTCCTCCACCACATGGCGGTTGGTGGCCACCAGCCCTTCGCCCGAGACGATGAATCCGCTGCCTCCTCCGATCTGCCTCCGCTCGCGCAGCACATTGCCGTCTTCATCCAGCTGGGGCACGCGCTGGCTGAAAGGGAATTGGCCGAATCCGAAGGGGTCGCCGAAGAAGGGGTTCATCTGCAGGCGCTGCTCCCGGTAAAGGGGCAGATCCTTGCTGACCACCACGCTCACCACGGCGGGCTGCACGGCTTTCACGGCATCGATCAGCGAGGATTCTTCGATGTAGACCGTCCTCTTTTCAGAGCTTGCCTGCTCCGGATGGCTTGGGTCCTCCTGGGTTTTGGCGGGGCGGTCCAAATGGTACAAGGCCAACGCTCCTCCGATTCCTCCGAATCCGGTGCAGAGGATGATGCCGAGGGGGAGTGCCCAAAGAAGGCGATTGTTGGTGTTGGACATGGCAAGGAGAGTTAGTTTTTTGGCCATTTCTTATTTTAGCTCCTCCTGGGTTTTTTTCAACCCCTTCTTCCTCGGGCCTGCAGTTCTTTGGGCCAAGAGCTCCTTCAATCTTGCTTGTTTTTATGGGAGCCGCCCATCCTTTATTTGTGCGTATTTCTGGCTGCAGAGGCCGGATTTTGCCAAAATATTAAAATATTTTAAAAAAATAATGAAAATAAGCCTTGATTTTCTGAGTTGCGGCTATGCTGCGTTCGGAGGGCAAATAAAAAGCGGTAACCTTTCGGGGGAGCCGCTTTTTGCTTTGTGTTTTCTGAATGGCTTTCCTTACGGTAAAGCTCAGTATTATGTCCTGTCCCGCACCCGAAAGGGCTTGCCTAAGTTCGGGCAAGCATTGAGCTGGGAGGAATTTTTTTCCCCTGCCTCTTTTTCATTTGCCCGAACATCTGGGTCTGTTTGACTTATTAAAATAATGAATTAAAATAAAAACCAATCTTGCTCTTTGACAAAATCGTGTTGGCATCCATCTGCATTCAATTTTTTCAAAAAATGCTTGAGTGCAGGTGTCATGCCAACCTGCTTTGATCCGAGTCATGGAACGGCCCACATATCCTTTTGGGCGCTTCCATGACTCGGCAAACTGCCGCCGTAGTCATTTGCCTTGCCTTTACAACGTGGCAGATAGAAGGAGGAAGTCCTTGGAACGAAAATTCTACCAACGAACTCGCATGGAGTGGGGAATCATTGTGGGCGATCCGGATGCCGAAAAGGCAATCTTCGTGGCCTCTGGGGCCCATGGCAATGAGCCTACCGGCAATAGCGTGGGGGTCAACCTCATGAACATGGTGATACGCTCCTCTGAAGGCAACACTCATCATGTGTGTGGCCCAGAGGGACTAGCTGAAGTGGGTCCGGTCGATCTGGAGGGGTTCCAATTCGTCTTCGCTCCAGGCCTCAATCCGCATGGTTTGGCCTGGGGCATGTTCCATACTGATTCCCCTATTGATTGCGCTCTTGCCTACTCGGGCAAGCCCACAAATGTCAACCGCAGCTGGCCAAACAAGATTCCGATCACCCGGCAGGTGTGGAGCGAGGGCCTGATGCCTCTCTGTAGGCCTGGCAGGAAAGTGTACGCCTTGGACGTCCACGGATCCTACAAGGGCAAGCACTATGTGATCGCTACGGCCGAGTGCAGCAAGTTGATCCAAGAGGTCGATCCCGAAATGACGATTGTTCTTGCGGGATCGCGACCCTTGCAGGAGCCTCCCGAGGAAGAGGAAACCACGCTCGAAGGAGCGGCCGTGAAGGCGGGCCTTTGGGCCTGCACCATCGAGGTCGGTGAAGACACTGCATGCGCGCCTCTTCATTGGTGCAGCTTCTTCAAAAAATTCCTGGATGTGCTGAGGCAAAAGCAGGATGCATGACACAAGGGCGCCGAGCTAACCCCTCGGCGTCCTTTCACCAAAAGCTCCAAAAAAGCTACCTTGCGGCTCTTCGGCCTTCGGCTCCGGGAACGGTGGGGATGGGTGGTGTCCGCAGCAGGATTCGAACCTGCGGCCTTCGGCTCCGGAAACCGACGCTCTATCCAGCTGAGCTATGCGGACCTATTTTTGGAAATACTGTTTTCGTGGTGTGTTTTTGTGGCGCGCCAGCCGAAGCCTTGGCGTAGGCTGGTGCCCCAGGCAGGAATTGAACCTGCGACCGTCAGCTTAGAAGGCTGCTGCTCTATCCACTGAGCTACTGGAGCATATTGATATTGATGGGGTGCCGAACGGCTTGCTGCTCATCCACCCACCTTCGCCGAGGCTCCGGTCGGCAGGCTGAGCTACTGGAGCATGTTGATGGCGGAGCCCGGAAGGCGTTTGCCCATCGGCCTATTGAACGGTTCAAGGAAAGTTCGAGCCCTAGTCTACTTTAAATTTTTTCTTCGAACAATCGGCAATGGTCAGGTTTTCCTGGATCGTTTTCGGGAAATCCTTTTTTAAGGAACGTCTTCATGGAAAAGGCATTTGGCCTTTCTTCGCGCTCCGGAAAATGGTACAAAGCTTGGAGCAGCCTGCCTTTCGGCAGGCGATTGAACGCAAAAATCAAACATGCCAGAAGCCTTCGCGCAGAAGAAAACATTGGGAGTGGCCTTGGGCGGGGGCGGGGTCCGAGGCTTGGCCCATATCGGCTTGCTCGACGTGCTCCAGAAGGAGGGCGTTCAGGTCCATGCCATCACCGGCACCAGCATGGGCGCCATGGTGGGCGCGGTTCACGCCTTGGGCATTCCTATGGATTCCCTAGTGGCTGCCTTGCAGCGTTATGCCCCCAAGGGTTTTTTGAGCCTGAAGACCTTCAATCTCCTCCACGCCAGCCTGATGAAGGGCGACGACATGGACAGGATGCTGAAGGAGCTGTTGGGGGAAAGGACTTTCGACGACTGCAGAATACCTTTCGCCTGCACGGCGGTGGACATTGAATCCGGCAAGGCAGTCACGCTTTCCAAGGGTCTTTTGCGGGAGGCGGTTCGGGCTTCGGCCAGCCTCCCCTTCATCCTTCCTCCGGTGTTCATGGGGGGGCAGCTGCTGGTGGACGGCGGGGTGATAGACAACCTTCCTTTGCCCGAGCTGAAGGCTTTTGGGACCGATGTGCTGATGGGCGTGGGGGTCAATAGCCTGGCCGGCCAGCAATGGATGTCCGCCGAGATCTTCCGGCGCTACTATGGGGAAAAGAAGCGCGGCTTTTTTGGGCGGATTGTCACCCGCAAGGCCAACGACAGCTTCAAATTCATGCTCAGCATGGCCATGAGGACCTTGGAAATCGCCATGAAAGAGGCCAGCCACCTGCGCGTGCTGCAGTCCGCGCCGGATCTGCTCATTGAGGCGAACGTTCCTATTGGGCTGATCGAAGTGGAAAGGGGAGGGGAGGCCATTGCTATCGGAAAGAACGCCATGCTGAAGGATCTGAAGGCCCTTCAGGCGCTTCTGTCCTGATCTATCCAGAGGGCCCTCGTTACTCCCCCATCAGCCTCTCCAGAATCTCCGGAGGAATATTCGCATTGCTGTACACCCGACTCACATCCTCATCGTCCTCTAGGGCATCAATGAACTCCATCACCTGCTTTGCCTGCTCCGGATCACCCAGAGGAGCAGGGGTTGTGGGTGTCAGAATGAGCTCCGCCTTCTCCGAAGCTATTCCCTGGGACTTGAGCTTTCCATTCACCTGCATCAGCTCCGAGGGGCTGGTGGCGATCATCAGCACGCCCTCCTCCATCTCAACATCCTGCGCGCCGGCCTCGATGGCCGCCAGCTCCAGCTCCTCCGGATCCCTGCCCTCCGCATTGACCTGGATGAGCCCCTTGCGCTCGAACATCCAAGCGACGCTTCCTGAATTGCCCAGGTTTCCGCCTCGTTTGCCGAAAAGCGTCCGCACATTGGTGTAGCTGCGGTTCTTGTTGTCCGTCAGGCACTCCACGATGACGGCCACTCCGCAAGGGCCGTAGCCCTCGTACGATACTTCGTGGATCTCGGCTGCGTCCTTGTCTTCGCCGGTGCCTCGCCGAATAGCCCGCTCTATATTGGCGTTGGGCACATTGTCCTGCTTGGCGTTGTCTATGGCCAGGCGCAGGGAGGGGTTCGTTTCAGGCTCTCCGCCTTGCCGCGCGGCCAAGGTGATCAGGTTGGCGTGCCGAGTGAAGATCTTGCCTCGCTTGGCGTCGGCTGCCCCCTTCTTGTGCTTGATGGAATGCCATTTGCTGTGACCGCTCATTATCCTTAATTAAAAACTACCAGTCCAGGCGACTAAGCTTATAAGCTTATTGAGCTGCGTAAGCTTTTAAGCTATGGATTAATTCACAAAAGGAAGCAGGGCAACGTGGCGGGCGCGCTTGATGGAACGGGCGAGCTTTTTCTGGTGGTTGAGGCAGACTCCCGAATAGTAGCGGGATTTGATCCTCTGGAAACCGTTGACGAAGTGCCTGAGCGTTGGAAGGTCCTTGTAGTCGATCTCGCCCATCTGATTGGTGCAGAAGGTGCAGCGGCGCTTTCCCAGGGGGTGTTTTTGGGTGGTGGAGAAGATGATGTGCTTTGGCATGCTGGCTGAAAATTAGCGGAATAATGGAATGGGGCTTCACAGCTTGAATTCGTCGTTGTTCAAAATCTTCTCCAGCTTGTCGTCCAGTCCTTGGGGCTTTGCGGAAGCAGCCTTTTCAGGCTCGGCGGCTTCCTGCTGGAAGTTGTTGTAGGTGTAGCCCTCCGGAAGGCTGACCACCAGGTGGCGGATCACGTCGGTGTGGATGCGCAGGTGCTCGTCCAGTTCCTTTAGGGAATCGGTGGAAAGGCTGGCGTTGTACACCACGTAAAGGCCTTGGGTGTGCTGGCGGATAGGGTAAGCCAGATCGCGCCTTCCCCAAATGTCCCTCAGGGTGGAGCGGCCGTTGTTTTCCTCAAGAAAAGCCTCGAACTCCTTGAGCTTCTTCTCCAATGAGGCTTGAAGCAGGTCGGGCTTGAAGACGATGACGATTTCGTACGGCTTTTGGGTCACCACAATGTGGGACTCCATGCCGCCTTGCTTGGCTTTGGCCATGGGTAGGGATCTTTATGGACTAAACGGTCCGATGCGGTGGCCATCGGACAAAGATGCTGCGTTATTTTACAGGATTGTGCCAGGGTGGCAAGGGTATTTTACTGTTCGAACCAAAAGGGCAGGGGCGCATTGCAATGCGCCCCTGCCCGAACAATTGACAGGTAAACTTTTGTTTACTAAATTTACAATCGATCCACGAAAGAATTTTTGCATCTACTGAAACAATAGTGTATGGAATTACGGAAGCGTCGAAATTCCCTTCGCCTGCAAGGCCATGATTATTCTTCTGAAGGGGCATATTTTGTAACAATCTGCATCAAGGATCGTGAGCATTTTTTTGGGGAGATCATTGGTGATAGGATGGAATTGTCGCAAGTGGGAAAAATAATACAAAACGAATGGCTAAAAACACCTCTGGTTCGCAGCAATGTGATGTTGGATGAATTTGTGGTGATGCCAGACCATTTTCATGCCGTGGTCCTGGTGGGCGTTTCAAATAACCCGACGCAGGCCTGCGGGCCTGCGTTAGGGGCGGATGGCCATCCGCCCCTAACAGGTGAAAAAACCTGTTCCGAAAACGGAAAACACAGGAACAGATTCGGTCCACAATCCAACAATCTGCCGGCCATCATTCGAGGATTCAAGGGGGCCACCACCAAGCAGATCCATTTGGCTGGATTTTTCGATTTCTCCTGGCAGCGTTCCTATCACGATCGAATTATCCGCAACCAAGATGAATTGGATCGGATCCGTTTGTATATTCGTGATAATCCGAAGAATTGGAATCAAAGGCATTAGGGGCGCATTGCAATGCGCCCCTAATGCTTCTCTTGTGGAATTCGGGTATCCTTATTCGGCATCCAAAACTACCCATGACCTTCCTCGACCCCCTCAATCCCCAGCAGCGCGAAGCCGCCGAAACCCTGAACGGGCCGCTTTTGATCGTGGCGGGCGCGGGGAGCGGAAAAACCAAGGCCCTCACCTACCGCATCGCCAATCTTATCGCCCAAAATGCGGCGCACCCGTGGCAGATCCTGGCAGTCACCTTCACCAACAAGGCCGCCAAGGAAATGGAGCGGCGGGTGGCAGAGCTGATGGAGACGAATTTCGAGGGGCTGCATCCCAAGAACAAGCCCATGATCGGCACCTTTCATTCCGTGTGCCTGCACCTGCTTCGCCATCATGCGGAAAAGGCCGGCCTGCGCAGCGGCTTCGCGATCTACGACAGCGACGACAGCCGCAGCCTGATGAAGCGCATCCTAAAAGAGCAGAGCATCGACGACGAGCAGATGAAGCCGCAAATGGTCCTGGGCACCATCTCGCGCCTCAAGCACCAGCTCCAGACTGCCTCCGACCTGGCGGGCCACGCTTCGAACACCTACGAAAAGCAGGCGGCGCAGCTGTTCGACCTCTACCAGAAGCGGCTGACGCAGAACAACGCGGTGGATTTCGACGACCTGATCGGCCTCGCGGTCCGGCTCCTGCAGGAGCACCCGCAGGTGTTGGAGGAGTGCCAGGAGCGCTGGCGCTACCTGAGCATCGACGAATACCAGGACACGAACCATGCCCAGTACGCCCTGGTGCGCCTGCTGGCGGCCAAGTACCGCAATCTGTGCGTCATTGGCGACAGCGACCAGTCCATCTACCGCTTCCGCGGGGCGGACTTGCGCAACATCCTGGAATTCGAGCGGGACTATCCTGAGGCTAAAATCATCAAGCTGGAGCAGAACTACCGCTCCACGCAGACGATCCTGGATGCGGCGGATGCGATCATCGAAAAGAACGTGGGCCGGACCCCCAAGAAAATGTGGACCGATCGGGGCGGCGGGGATCTTGTTGAGGTGATCCATGCCCAAAACGAGCAGGAAGAGGCCCAAACCGTGGCCCAACGAGTGCGTCAGCTGCAGCAGCAGGGGGTTCCTGCCAACCACATGGTGGTGCTCTACCGCACCCATGCCCAATCGCGCGTGCTGGAAGAGGCCTTTCTTCGCCATGGCCTGCCTTACACGGTGATCGGCGGGGTCAAATTCTACGCCCGAAAGGAAATCAAGGACATTCTGGCTTACCTCCGAGTCGTCCAAAACCCCTACGACAGCGAAAGCCTGCTGCGCATCATCAACATCCCGCCCCGGCGCCTGGGGCCGGGCACTCTGCAGAAGCTTCAGGCCTTCGCGCTGGCCCGCTCGCTGGCCTTGGGCGAGCTGCTGAAGCATGCGGAGATGATTGAGGAGCTTAGCAAAGGCGCCAAGCAGTCTTTGGCCATGTTCTGGCGCAGCATCGAGCTCTGGCGCGAGGAGGCGCAGAGCAGAACCGTCTCCCAGCTCATGCGGCGGATCATCGACCAGATCGGCTACCAGGCCTACCTGAACGACGGCACCGAAGAAGGCGAAATGCGCTGGGAGAACGTGCTGGAGCTGGAGTCCGTTTCCGCCAAATACGATGGCTTGGAGCCTCGCGAATCGCTGGATTCCTTTCTGGAGGAGGTGGCCCTGGTGGCCGATGCCGATGGCCTGAAATCCAACGAGCCCATGGTCCCGCTCATGACGCTCCATTCCGTGAAGGGCCTGGAATTCCCTTACGTCTTCATTGTCGGCTGCGAGGAGAATGTGTTTCCCCATAGCCGCTCTTTGGCTGATCCGGCGGAGATGGAGGAAGAGCGCAGGCTGATGTACGTGGGCGTGACCCGGGCCATGCAGAAGCTGATCTTGCTTTGCGCCCAGCGTCGGCAGCTTTACGGCGATTTCCAGAGCAATCCTGTTTCGCGCTTTGTGGCGGACATCCCCGAGCATTTGATGGATCGGCAGGGCCAAGCTTCCTCGGCGGGCTTCTTGCGTCCTTATTCCGGCACTTCCCAGCAAGCTTGGGGTTCCTCGGCCAAGCCAGTGGTTTCGTCAGACGGCTCCGACTACGGCAACCCCTTCGATCAGCGGCCGGAAGAGGAGGTTCAGCCCAAGTCGAAAGGCCGCTTCCAAGATGGGGAAAAGGTGCGCCACAAGGACTACGGCGAAGGAGTGGTGGTTCAGGTGAAGGGTGATGTGGTGACGGTGGCTTTCTCCAACAAGTTCCTGGGAATCAAGAGGTTCGCCGGGAGCATTGCGCCGCTGGAGAGGATCTAATTCAAAATAATTGAGGAAATTCTGATTCTGTGGTATTATAGTCAGATTTTTCCTCACTTATGCCAGAAGCTTACAGAATCCACCGCCACGTTTCCGAAAGCGATCCTGAATATCAAGGAAATTTGGAAAAGAGGCGCAAAGCCTATTCGGGAAGCCATTTTTCAGCAGATCTAATTGATCGGCATGAAAGGGGGGAGCGAGCTGATTTTGAGTACCTTTTCGCCAAGCTCTTTAGAAAGTATTTAGAGTCACTTCATGATAAGGGCAGCTATTCTATCTCTAGGGGCAGAATCTTGACTCAAAAATTTTCGGAAATTTTTAGCGACCCTTCAGTAAGGGGGCTTTTAATTAAGATTTTCGAAGATGTCCCTTCTGATCCTGCTGAATTGGCTTCCAAGATATTGAATAAGATAGGTCAGGCTCCCCAAGAGCTTACCGAACTTCTTTACGCTGTTTCTAAATTTCATTCTGCGCGATTTGAAAAAGAAAAATTGGAATTTGAAAAATTTGTCCAGCAAACAAAGGAGTCATTTAAGCTGTCCATCGCTGAAGCGGTTGAAGCTGGGAGCTTGCCAGAGGAAGCCCTAAAAAGCCTATGGCGCCTCGAAGGAGTAGGAGTTTTTCTGAAGGATATTTTATCTGATCCAACTTGGCCTAATGTTGCCGCTTACGACCCTGCTCTTGCCAAAATCGAAGTGGGTAGTGATCTGGTTGAAATTGAAGGTTGGGAGAGGATAAGAAAAACTTTGTTTCATGAATTTTTCCATGTCATTTCGGGCAAAGCTATTAATTTTAAAGAGAAAATAGGCTCGATAGAAGATATTGAGAGCGCGAGGGGGAAAATAGAAGGGGTTTTGGATATTAAGCATGGCCTTCAATTCAAAACTCCTAATGGATCCCATTATGTAAACAGCTGGATAAACGAAGCGGTCACGGAATATCTTGCTTTGCAGTTTTCCGGCTTCGAAGGAGAGGGGTCTTATTCCGATGAGAGATCGGACTTATCAAGGTTATTGGAAAAGGGTTTGGATGCAAAATTGGTTTTCCGCGCTTATTTTGAGAATTTCGTTCAGGAGGATCATGTTTCTGGCGAACGTTGGCAATTTGGAAAACTAGTCGAAGAGGTCAATCGGATAGAAGGCCAATTTGCATTCGCTCGCCTGGAAAAAAAATATATTTTGAGGCATATAGAGGAAAAATTTATTGACATGGGTGGGCGCGCCTTAGGCGAGGTTGAGGCTGAGGTTTTGGATGATCCGGATACCCTGAAGATTGAATGCTCTATGGGCATTCCCAGCCAATCCTTTCTCCAAAAGACCTTTGCCTTTCCACTGAGACCGGATCGAGAAAAGGCTCTGGTCCGCCTTAAGAGCTTTTATAACTGGGTTGGATCTGTTTACGGGCAGAAAGTTAAATTCAATGAGATGTCTGCTCCAAGCAATGGGGGAAATAATTGACCTTTTCTTGTAGTTTTTAAGGTCCAAAGGCTTTGGCTTTTGGCTTGATTCCAATCTTTCCAAGTCCTCAAAAAAACCTTACGGCGGAGCCTTGCTTTCCAATTGGTCCACGGAGCGCTTCATTCCCCCTCATTTAAGCCCCAGTTGAAGGGAATTTGCGTTGGCTTATTTTCCCTGCAATTCAGCTTCAAAAAATAACCTTGCTTTTTGCTGAGGCTGCCCTAGAATCCAGCTTGCAAATCAACTCTGATTCCCATCGACACTTCTCACGCCGAAAGCCTGTCGGCCCCCTCCTCTTCAGAAGAGCCTCCTCAGCACTTTGTTGATGAATCTTCTCCTGGTTCGGAAGGAGATTTTTTCCGATGGGGTGCTGCGTCCCCCTCATTTCCTATCAAAACATCAACATTTGACCCCAATGCCTCGTCGCTCTTTCTTGATCCTGCCTATGAACAGGAGCAGGCGGAATGGGGCGCTTTTATGCAAAAATTTCCGGGCTCCGAGGATCCTAGTCACCCCGCGCACTCTGAATACTTGGCGTTGAAGAAGGTATTTTTGGAAAAATACCCAGCCCTTTCTCCGGAGGAGGGGCTTGGAGTCGTCGCTTTGGCCCGCCGAAGAATTTTTTCCGCCACCCTTCGGAATCCGTCTTCGCGTGGAGCGTGGCCGGAAAGCCTTAGAATTGTCGGAGGAACCTTTCGCTCTCTGGAAAGGCCGGATGGAGATGCGATCGACGCCTTTCTGGGCTTCTTCATCCATTACCTCTCTTCCTGCCCTGAGCCTGACCAGGAATCTGTCTTGGCCTATTTCAAGCTTATTCTCCCTTTCGTGGCTGGATTAGAGAGAAAAGATGAATTCTATGGGCTTGTTTTGGAAAACTTATCGTCTGCCCGAAGGAGAAGGCTTCGATTAATTTTGGAAGAAGCTCTTGGCGAAGGGGCCCTTCCTCCGCAGGCCAGTGCTTCTGCTGTCTAAAGAAGCTTGATGCTGGATTCGAAAAATTGAATAGAAAGACAGAGGCGGATCGAAGCATGGCTTATTTTCCTTTTCCGCCTAGGCAATCCCCATTCTTCAAAGGGCCAAGTAGGCTTTTTCTGCGGCCTCGGCGCGCTCTTCGGCGGTCAGTTTCTCCGAGCCGACCATGATTTCCAGCAGAAATTCGTCCTTTAGTACCACTAGGCCGGTGATGACCCCTGTGTCGTAGGAAAAGGAAGCTTTCCCAAGAGCGTTGTCCTCTTTGAATCCGTTTCCGCCCTCAGAAAAGGTTTGCCTCGACCCTTCGTATTGATCCTGTGGGCTCACCACCGATTCGCCGATCCGATGCTCTTGATAGCTCCGCACGAATACTGATCCCTCTGGCTCGGAAAAGCTGTAGGAGCAGGTGCTGTAGTCCGATTCGCGATGCGATTCAGGGATCGGCTCCTCTTCTCCAAAAAATTCCCGGAGCGGCAGATCAGGGCAGGGGTCCAATACTGTGCGGGCATTTTGAGCGGCGCATCCCGTTAGAAAGAGGCCGAGGGCCAGCAGGGGGCGAAAGGCATTCTTCATTGGGTTTTGGTTATTTTCCCAGGCATAGTAACATGGTTCCGATATTTTAAGCTTTTTTGAATGACCAAGCTCCAGCAGCTCAAATCTTTGCTTCAGAGCCATGGCCTGTGGGCCAAAAAAAGCCTGGGGCAGAACTTCTTGGTCGACGAAAAGGCTCTTGAAGCTATTTTGGAGGCGGCTGAGCTGAGGCCCGAAGACCAGGTGGTGGAGGTGGGGCCGGGGACCGGACTCTTGACCGAAATGCTCATCGAAAAGGCTGCCCGGGTCACGGCCATCGAGCTGGATGGCGATATGGTGGGGGTTCTGAAAGACAGGTTCAAAAAAGCCGAGAATTTGGAGATTGTCCAGGGGGATGTTCTAAAGTTTCCAATTTCCAATTTCCAATTTCCAAGCTACAAACTGGTTGCGAATATTCCCTATTACATCACTTCGCCGCTGATCAAGCACTTTCTCCATGCGACTTGCCCCCCTTCGCTCATGGTGCTGCTGGTGCAGAAGGAGGTGGCCGAGAAGATCTGCGGAAAAGGCGGGAAGACCTTGCTTTCGGTGCAGATCGAGGTGTTCGGCCAGCCGGAGCTGGTGGCCCTGGTGCGCTCCAATTGCTTCCATCCGGCCCCCAAGGTGGATTCGGCGATCCTGCGCATTCGCCCCTATGCCCAGCCTCTTGTTCCTGCGGAAAGGCAGCCAGCCTTCTTCCGCCTGGTTCAGTTCGGCTACAGCCAAAAGCGGAAGAAGCTCAGCAACACGCTTGCCGCCGGCCTGCATCTCAAATCCTCGGAAGCGGCGGAGCGCATGGAAAAAGCGGGAATCGACCCCAACCTGCGCGCCGAGCACTTGGGGGTGGGGGAGTGGCTGAGGCTCTGCGAAGCCTTTGCGGATGCAGAGTTTCTAGGCTTCTAAAGCCCCCTGCTTTTTGTCTTCGATAATTAGGTTCTGCCTTTATCTCTCTGCACTCTCCGCCTCTCTTTTTAGGTCGGACATTGATATTATTAGCGTACGCTGCATTACTGTGGCATTCGCTGGTTCTGCAAGAAACATCTCTTTGGCTAAGGCGCGCACTAACGTCCTGTCTTCTGGATTGACCTTCTTGAGAATGACTCTGATTGCTATTTTAGCCTGCTCTCTGAATCCGCTTCTAGCATGATAATTGGTGCCTTTTTCAATTTCATCGATCATCCTATCCACTCCCGCCTCTACATCTTCGCCCAGCCATTCGCCATTTGTGGCCCGGTCCGCCAGGATCCTTAGGGCTCCTTGCGCGGCATTGTATTCGTCAATGTGGTACATGGACACCCTTAGCTCACTTATCAACTCGTCTTTTGTATGATGAGGTGAGGCAAGCATGACGTTGCGCAGTGCCTGAATCAGGGCTTTGCCCTCCGGATCAATTCCTCCCTCCTGCTCAAGGGCCTCGATTGCAGCTATGGCTTTTTCCCTGAATCCTTCTGGGGCATTTTGGTATTCAGCATTTTCGATCGCCTCTATCATCCTATCCACCCCCTCCGCAATTCCTCCTGCCAGCCAATCTCTGTTGGTTGCACTGTTCATAAGGCCTTCCAGAACCCTCCGGTTTTCATTGTGTTTCCGATTCACTCTTTCATTTCTTGAATTCAATATTTGATCTGATTTGTCTAGTCCAACATCGCTTATTCCCGCTTCTTTGGCTTCTTCCAAGCGCTCATTATTGGCTGAATGCTCTTTGCTGGCCGCCCCTTCTATGTCTCTGCCCAATCTGTAGCTCCTCTCTCTGACTTCTTCCTGTTTTTCCAAAATAGTTTTTGTGACCTGCTTATGCCCCTCAATTCTTTCATTTCCTGCGTCTATCTCCTGCATCCTTTCCTCGATAAATCTCTCCCCTTTCTCCACGGTCGCATCCACATCCTCCAGCTCAAACGCCTTTGCAAGAATCTTTTTGCCCGTCTCTGCTAGGACCTCTCCCGCTTTTCTAAGGCTGGGTTGTATTTTTGAGGTTTCTGACATTTTTGTATATATTTTTTAATTTTCCTTCAATTATAGCACCTAAGAGCAAAAAAATAAACAAAATTTGCTTTTGCTCATTGAAGAAGCAAAATTCCTTCAGATTTTTCCCTATTTCGGTTCTCAAGTGGACGGTGCGCCCCGCAGTAGCTCCGATGCGAATCGGAGCGAAGGCGGGGGCGCACTTTAGGGCGAACGCATGGGCTTCAGGAGTCCCGAAAGAGGTCCCTTTCGGGCTTTTGACCCTGCCGGGCCTTCCTGTGGGGCGTACGGATCTTCTCCGTCGCCTGATTCCTTCCGGAGGCCATGCTGTCGGTGATGGGCTTGGATTCGGCCACCCAGTCTGGCCAGGCATTGCCGCGCGAATCGATGGCCAAGGCCAGGGCAAGGAGGATGAGCACGGGGATGCTGGCGAGCTTCACGGTTGTGCCTCCTCAGATCCCTCTTTGGCTTCGCTGCTACATTCCCAGGCATGATGCGGATTGCAGCCCAGGGTTCGAGCGGCCCAGCGGACCTGGGCCTTGGCTTGGCCCACATTGATCGAGCAAAGTCCCTCTTCGCAGGGAAGGTGCCGGCAGTAGTCGCCAACGCAGAGCATGATCCGCCGGTTGGGATCCGGCACATTGCGGTAGTGAACATCGTACTCTTCACCAGAAGCGGTTTGTCCTGCGCCTTTATGGAAAAGATGATTGATTAGAGCCGGCTCCTTGCTCCATCGTATTTGGTCTGTTGGGTGATTCAGCATCTCCAGCATGTCCAATCCGGCCATGCTGCTGTACTTGTATTGCTTGAAAAGGATGCCTCCTTGCTCCGCCATTTCGTATTCGAAGCGAAGCCCCACGGCCACCCTGTAAAAACTCAGGATTTTTTCGGCCTCTTGATGCTCGGCAGGGTAGAGGAGCTTGCTCTGGCTTGCGCATCCTCCCAGTAGGATGACGGCGAGGATGATCAGAGACATGCGGTGGGCGAGGTGCAGCAATAGGATCTTGATGGCTTTCGGCACTTCCTTTTCCTTTCTTTCGATGGCTGTTCGGTTGCGGGTTTCGGTCGGCTGCCTTTCGGCAGTACTGCAAAACACGGTGTTCTGCGCCGCCCGCTTGAGAATCGGTTCCGGTGATGCGAAGGATCGAGGAGGGGATTATGGGTGTATTTTTTATCTTTGGCAAGATTTTGTTGACTTTTTTATTCTTCAGGCTAAAATCCCATTCTTCTCAGCCCTCCTTCCTATTCCCTCATGGCTGAGCGATGAAGCGATCTTCTTACACCATTGCGGCCCTCTTGGCCTTTCTTTGCGGTGCGGGGTTGTTTTTGGTCTGGCGGCCCAGTTGGGCGGTG
>JACCDN011174481.1_pt1 | contig 28177 bp, 27 predicted proteins | sample 7441691 | NCBI WGS metagenome assembly JACCDN01 (sample SAMN15323439, study PRJNA562643) | freshwater metagenome | isolation source: river surface water | place: USA:Blue River Watershed | collected 2017-08-16 | reverse complement strand
GAAGGTCCTCAAGATTACGACTTTGATCAGTTTGCAATCAATGCATCCTCAACCATGAAAGATTCATTGCGAATGGGCAACCCACATGCTGTATGTCTAGCTGTGCATGAATCTGTTTGGATGGATATTGGATACTTTCAAGCCATGCCCAAGCTTTGGGGATATGAAGACACAATGTTCTTTCATGCAGCCAGAAAAGCAGGTATTCCTATGGCCACCACTGGTGCATCATGGCTACACCACTTTGGCTCGATCACACAATCCGAGATGAAACGTGAAAGAGGACTACAAGAAAAACAGGGCTTAGGCGGCAGACATAACTACCGATACCTTAACCAAAGCTGGTTGGCAAGGAAACTACAAAAAAGAGAAAAAGTAAATAACTTAAAGAAATGGCGTGAACAGGAACTTGCGCAGTACGGAATGACCATGCACGGCATCAGAGAAAATCGTGAATTTAAGTGGCTCTAATTAACGAGAAACTTTTCTGTTGATGATGTTGACCAGCTCTTTTGTATTATTAGCCATTGAAAACTTATCAAGCACATAAATCTTTCCAGCTTTAGCCCAAGATTTCATCACTTCTTTATTAGCCAGTGCCCAAATTATATTTTGAGCCCATGCATTAATATCGCCAGCCGCCACTAAAAGACCAGTTTCCTGATGAATCAATGTCTCAGGAATACCATCAACATCACTGGCTATCGTTGGAACTTCCAAATACTGTGATTCAATCTGAAACATCCCAAGGGGTTCCATCAGTGATGGCAAAATAGCCAGCGTGCTTGTTTTAAGCAGTGGAGCAATGGGTGAAACCATACCAGCAAAATAAACATGATCCTGAAGATTGAGTTCAGACACTAAATTTTTAAGATTGCTCTCTTCAGGACCTTCTCCAGCTATCACGTAGCGAACATCTGGGACATGTTGAACCACTTCCGGCAGCGCTTTTAGGATAACTGCGTGACCTTTTTCTCCTCGCAACATGGCCCCATGACAAACGATGGGGCCAGGATGATCACTTAACCACTGAGACAAATGATTAGGCAAATCACTAGACAAAGTATCTAACCTTGAAAAATCAATGCCCGGATACAAAACTCCAACTCGATCATCTTGAATATTTTTGTTAGCAAGAATCTTCTCTCTAAGATGCTCACTTGGGGTATATGTTTTATCAAATAAACAGTTATATGCAAAAGATGATGGAATACCAGGCTGATAGGTTCTCATTCTTATAACTTGAGGGTCAATAGCAAACAAACCCATTAATCTTGAAGCTAATGAACCCACAATCGCATCGTGCCCACTATGGCAAATCAACGCTGCAGGTCTGAAAGTCAAAATTTGTCGAACAATAGCAAAAATACTTGGTAGATGTAATGCGTTTCTAAAACTAATCAATTCAATATTTAAACCGCGGGAAATGGCAAAGTCATACACTCGAGAGGCTGGTTTACAGAGTAGCTTCGTTTCATAACCAAGCTTATTCAATTCATGCATTTGCTGAAGTAATTGCAATTCTTGTCCACCAATATTTTTAGAACTCTCTAAAAATAAAACCTGATATTTTTTTTGCTCAGCATGAAAATTAATGATCATTAAAGTCAGTCAGAATATTTCAGGATTGACTTGATTTACTTCTTGCAATCCAATCCACAATCTCGGGATCAGGTGTGAACCCCGTCACCAGCTGTTTTAAATGATTGTAAACAGACTGTGCATCACCAGCATTGAGCGAACCTTGCAATGTGATTAATTCTTTTTCAAGCTCACTCCAAGCTTTGAAGGTCTCTTGAGCCTTCATGATTCTTGAATGCTCTGTCGGCATTGGATTATCTCCAATCAGCAATTCCTCGTAGAGCTTCTCACCAGGTCGTAAGCCAACCACCTCAATGGCAATATCACCATCAGGATTTTCTTCACTCTGAAGACTAAAACCAGAGAGCTCGATCATGCGCTGCGCCAAATCAACAATCTTCACTGGCTCACCCATATCGAGAACAAAAACAGCTCCTTGACCCATAGCACCAGAAATACTAGCCATAGCGCCCGCCTGAATGACCAACTGTGCCGCTTCTGGGATTGTCATGAAGTAGCGTGTTACTTCAGGGTGAGTCACTGTCACAGGACCTCCTACATTGATTTGAGAGCGGAACAATGGCACCACTGAACCACTAGAACCCAAAACATTACCAAAACGAACCATAGAAAGTTGCGTACCAACACCTGCTTGGTTGGCCAAAGCCTGCAACACCATTTCCGCCAAACGTTTTGAAGCTCCCATCACGTTGGTGGGTCTTACAGCCTTATCAGTACTTATCAATACAAACTGATCAACTCCTGATTCAATAGCAGCGCGAGCGGCATTAAAAGTACCCCAAACGTTGTTTAAAACGCCCTCCGTGACATTATGCTCAACAATCGGCACATGCTTATAAGCCGCCGCGTGATAAATAGTATTGATTTGCCAAGTAGTACAAATCTTCTTCAACCAATCGTATTGGCGAACATTGCCTAATAATGACACTAACTCAGTATCCAGATTCTCATCTTTGATTCTGGCTTTTAATTCAGCATCAAGAGCATATAAAGCAAATTCGCCTTGTTCTAAAAGAATGAGGGTCTTTGGTTTAGAAAATAAAATCTGACGGGTTAGTTCACTACCAATACTGCCACCAGCACCCGTAACCATCACAACTTGATTCTTGATATTTTTTTCAAATAACTCTTTATTAGGTGCCACAGGATTACGCCCTAACAAGTCAGCCACATCAAGCTCTCGAATGTCTGATACCTTTACCTTACCTTCAGCCAAATCAGTCATGTTGGGCAGTGAACGCACGTGCACATGAAAGCGTCGCAGATCACTCAAAATTTCATTGCGGCGCGATTGCTGAAGCGACGGTAAGGCCAGCAAAATATCTGTGACACCGTATTCGTTGATAAGTACATCGATCTCATCAATCCCATAAATGGTCAAACCATTGATGGTTTTATGTCGCAACTCTGGGTCATCATCTAAATAACCAACCAAATAGTATTGACCACTTCGTTGGAGAGAACTACCAATTTGAGTTCCTGATAATCCAGCTCCATAGATCAATGTTCGTTGTTGTGTTTTTTTGCCGATAGATGTATGTCCTGCCAACCATACTCTCGCGAGTGAGCGACTTAATACAATCAACACCAACATGATTATTGGCTGAAGAATACCTAAACTTCTGGGAATAGAATTGCTACCCTTTGGTAGTCCTAAATAATCCCAAAAAATAATCAGTGCAAAAAATATCAGCCCATAAAAAAAGATTGCTCTAACAATTGACCAAAGTGCGTGCTGACCTGCGTACCGGAACACTGCTCGATACAAACCCATCTTCACAAAAATGGGTAATGCAATTAATATAGCCAAACCATAAACAAGAAGTTCTGGTCCACTTGGAAAATGTAATCGATCCAAACGAATTGAAAAAGCCAACCAAACTGCCAAAGCAATTGAGAATGCATCTACCAATAAGACAAGTGACTGCTTACCCAGACGGGGCAAAGAAATGAGTTGCTTTTTCATATCTTACTATTTTCTCACTATTTTCTTATTTTTATAAGTGATTTAATGAGTCACCCCATCCCTTCCCAAAACCTTGATAAAAGTGAGGTACAAAATATAGATGTCAAAGAAAAAAGACTGTTTTTGCACGTATTCAACATCCAAATCGACTTTGACAGGTATTGGCAGCTCATCACGACCATTGACCTGGGCCCAACCCGTTAAACCAGGCACCACGGTATGCACTTGGCGCTCCGTGCGCAAAGTAATCAAATCATCTTGGTTATAAAGTGCTGGACGCGGTCCAACAAAAGACATATCACCCACCAAAACACTCCAAATCTGAGGTAATTCATCCAAACTGCTGCGACGAAGAAAACTACCAATTGGGGTCAAAAAAGATTGCGGGTTGTCTAATAAATGAGTAGCCACCGCAGGTGTGTCAGTTCTCATGCTTCTGAACTTAGGCATTTTAAAAATCTGGTTATCTCGCCCCACACGATCTGACCAATACAAGGCAGGGCCAGAAGATGTTAAACGCACAGCCAAAGCCACGACCAACAAAGGCACAGCAAATAAGATGGTCAAAATAATGGCCAGCACCAAATCAAATAAGCGTTTCATAGTCAAATTCTAATTGAATTAGTAAAGATTACGTTGCATCGTTGAGAAATTAATCAACATAAGGTGCATGAATTTCCTGAACCTTATCTTTGACGAATTGATAGGTATTAAAGAACTATTTGTTCTCTATTGTTTTTTAAGCTGTGAGGTAGTTACAAGGCATGAATATCTTACCTAACATTAGGCATGACCTCTCATAGCGCTTCGTAAACCATCATTGACAGACATGGGCAGAGACGAATCAAGTAGATTAAGGGTTTCACTGATATCCACTCTCTATGAACTGCATAAACTCTGGCCCAAAACAGACTTCCCAGTTAATTCAATACATCCTCTTACTAGTGCCACAGATATTGGTACTAGACCCACTGGCAGGCCTATAGCGCATTCCATGCGGCATAATAAGCTGTGGTCTAAAGATCTTCACCATCAGAAACCAAAAATGTCTGGTTGGCAGCTACCGAATGTTCAATACAACACATAATTAAATCTACCAGGTTATCCAAGGCCACAAAGCTACGTTTATTACGAATAGCCCCTAAGGGTAACGGAACACCTCGCTTTAGCCAACGTTATTAGAGAACCGAAATTGCCTGGGGTGCTAGGGCCATAAATAAGAAGAGGGCAATAGTAACTACATCTATCCCTGTCTCTGCAGCCAGGACTTTCAAGCCAATCTCCGCCTCATATTTAGAAACGGCATAGTACGAATGAGGGTCAGATATATCTTTTGAACTAAACGGCTTAGCGAAAGTCTCAGCACCGTTAACGCCTATACAACTGATAAAATAAAACGCTTAATACCTACTCTGTTGAAGCTTGGTGCGCTAAATTAAGCGTGCAAGCTGTATTCACTTTGCTATACAAATCCAAAGGATTGCTTGACTACTCATTCATCAAATGCGCACGGTTTTCAAGGTGAAATACACTCAATATCACCCAATCATCCCTGCCAATCGGTGATCTCATCGATATCATTGATTGCCTTCAATTGAAGATGGGGATTCGCCGTTGTCAATGAATCGCGAGATCGAACCTTAACCACAACTTGATGCCCCGCGGTTATTAAACACTGAGCTAAAGGCAAGCCCACGAAACCATTTGTACTAGTAACTAGAATTTTCATGAGATGACTTGACTAAAAATACTGGGCCTCTTTAAAAGTCATACCAGCAGCATCCTTAGGATTCAAAATAGGCTCCAACCCAATATCAGGCCAATGAATATTCAAACCAGAGTCATTCCAAACAATGCACTTCTCACTCGCCGCATGCCAATAATCAGTCGTTTTATATAAAAACTCAGCTGTTTCTGATAAAACCAAAAATCCATGAGCAAACCCAGGTGGAACCCATAACTGCTTTTTGTTTTCAGCTGATAGCTCCACTCCTACCCATTTACCAAAAGTCCTTGATGACTGACGAAGATCAACAGCCACATCAAACACAGCTCCATGACAAACCCTCACAAGCTTACCTTGCGTTTGCTCCATTTGGTAATGAAGGCCACGCAATACACCTTTTTTTGAGGATGAGTGATTATCTTGAACAAATGTTACGGAGTATCCCACTGCAGCTGAAAAGTCTTTTTCATTAAAAGACTCAAAGAACCAACCACGGTCATCACCAAATACTTTAGGTTCAATGACTAATGCATCGGATATGGCTGTGGGTGTAACAGTAATAGGCATTAAATTCTTTCTGTGAGCATTTTTTCTAAATATTTACCATAAGCATTCTTCTTCAATGGCGCAGCCAACCTAAGAACGTGCTCAGCACTAATCCAACCTTGACGATAAGCAATTTCTTCTGGGCAAGCCACCATCAAACCTTGGCGCTTCTGAAGGGTTGCTATAAAACCTGCAGCATCCAATAAAGAATCATGAGTACCTGTATCTAACCAAGCATAACCACGCCCCATGATCTCGACTTGCAACTGATTCATGTAAAGATAAGCCTCATTCACAGCCGTAATCTCCAACTCTCCTCGTGCACTTGGCTTGATAGATTTAGCAATATCAGAAACTTCCTGATCATAGAAGTACAAACCAGTCACTGCGTAATTGCTTTTAGGCTTAACTGGCTTCTCTTCAATCGACAATACTTTGAAAGAGTCATCAAACTCAACAACACCATAACGCTCCGGGTCATTCACATGATAGGCAAATACTGTGGCACCTGATATGCGTTCATTGGCAGCATGAAGTTGATTAACCAACTCATGGCCATAGAAAATATTGTCACCCAGCACCAAAGCTGATGGATTGTTGCCAACAAACTCTTTACCAATGATGAAAGCTTGAGCCAAGCCATCAGGTGATGGCTGAACAGCATACTGAATGTTTAAACCCCACTGAGAGCCATCACCCAATAATTCATTAAATCGTGGTGTGTCTTGTGGTGTTGAAATCAACAAAATATCTTTGATGCCAGCTAGCATTAAAGTAGTTAATGGGTAATACACCATCGGCTTATCGTAAACAGGCATTAACTGTTTAGACACTGCCTGTGTTACTGGATATAAACGAGTGCCAGAGCCACCCGCCAAAATAATGCCTTTACGATTCATGGTTATTCACCCATATTTTTAAACTTTTCAATTCTTTTAAAACTCAATCTTTGATCTAACTTTTAAGAGACTCTTCAACCACTTGTTTGACGTATTTTTCAACCTGATCACGCCAATGGGGATATTGTGCTGTAAAAGCCATTTCTGACAAGGCTTTTTTAAGCTTTTGATTATCAAGTCTTGAGTTATAAGGTCTGGCAGCAGGTACCAGGTAATCAATTGCCGGTATAGGCAAGATATTCTCATACTTAAGCTCAATACTCTCACCATAACTAGCAGCAGTCTCAATAGCAAAAACCGCTAAGCCATGCCAAGACACTTCCCCATCAGGCACCGTATGATAGATGCCGGATTCAATACGGGATCCTGCTATCTGAATACCAACCTCTGCCAACCACTGAGCTGATGTTGGAGCGCCCACTTGATCAGCCACCACCTTCAATTGATCTCTTTCGCCTGCCAAACGCAACATCGTTCGAATAAAGTTACCGCCATCACCATATACCCATGAAGTACGCAAAATAAAGTATCTAGGCACATTCGATTGCTGATCAGCCCCACCTAAATTTAAACCATCAAGCCCATCATTGAAACCACTAGAAGCAATAGAAGTATTCAAATCAAATACTTCTTTAATAGCCAATTCACCGGCCAACTTACTCTGACCATAGACACACAATTGATCAGCTGGCCCGACTTCATCTGTTTCCAGATAAGGGGTTGTCTTGGTATCAGCAAACACATAATCTGTTGAATAGTGCACCAAAATGCCATGGGCCACACCCGCAGCATATTGAGCCATGACCTTGGGGGCAATGGCATTAATAGAAAAAGCAAGCTCTCGCTGATCAGCAATTTCTGCTTTATCAACGGCTGTATAAGCAGCCGCATTGATGATAACTTGAGGTTGATAAAGATTCAGAGCTTCTCTGATGGATAACTCATTAGACAAATCACAATCAGATCGACCCAAAAAAACAACTGAGGTTTTTAAGTCTTGCAAACAAACTTGTAAAGCACGACCCACTTGGCCGTCACGGCCAAACACCACAATGGGCTTACTATGATTTAAAAGTTCGAATGAAGAATATGACATACGTCCTTATATCTAAAACTTACTTTAAGTCACCTTAGGTTAATTGAAGTGACGCTCAAAAACTAATTCAATTTTCAGAATAGATTCTAAAAATTTAAATTAGTTAAATCATTTAAATCGCAATAACTATATTAGCTGTATTGATTTATCAATGTTTTACTTATATTGCTTCTTAAGCCAATCGCGGTAAGAACCACTTAAAACACCATTAGTCCATTCTTGGTTGTCTAAGTACCACTGTACTGTTTTACGTATACCCGTATCAAAAGTCTCAGCCGGTTTCCAACCTAACTCACGCTCTAACTTAGTAGCATCAATGGCATAACGACGATCATGGCCCGGACGATCTTTAACGTAAGTAATTTGTGATGCATAAGAACTGCCATCTGATTTTGGACGCAACTCATCCAAAATACTACAAATGGTATTTACTACCTCAAGATTAGGTTTTTCATTCCAACCACCGACATTATAAGTTTCACCTAATTTGCCAGCCTCCAATACACGACGAATTGCTGAGCAATGATCTTTAACGTATAACCAATCACGGATTTGTTGGCCATCCCCATAAATAGGTAAAGGCTTACCAGCATGAGCATTCAGAATCACCAAAGGTATCAATTTCTCCGGGAAATGATAAGGCCCATAGTTATTTGAACAATTGGTTGTCAATACTGGTAGACCATAAGTATGGTGCCAAGCCCGCATCAAGTGATCTGATGCTGCCTTAGATGCCGAATAAGGACTATTTGGCTCATAAGTGTTACTCTCAGTAAATGCGGAATCAGTTGGAGACAGAGATCCATATACTTCATCAGTAGATACGTGCAAGAAGCGGAAATCTGCTTTGGCTGAATCAGACAGATCAGACCAATAAGCACGAACGGCTTCCAGCAAATTAAAAGTACCTACTACGTTCGTTTGAATAAAGTCACCTGGGCCATGAATCGAGCGGTCAACGTGGGACTCAGCGGCAAAGTTAATAACTGAGCGCACAGCATGCTTTTTAAGCAATGAAATCACTAACTCATAATCACCAATATCACCTTGAACAAAGATATGGCGAGCGTCCGTAGATAAAGAATTTAGAGTAGCCAAATTTCCCGCATAGGTCAATTTATCCAAATTAACTACGCCTTCAGCAGCTGGATCAGCAAGCCAGTCCAACACAAAATTACCACCAATAAAACCTGCGCCGCCTGTAACTAAAATCATATTTTTGCACTTAAATTAATTTAATAAAAAGAAGATTTTTGTATTTAGCTTGTAGTTCCCGCACCTCTAATAACTAAATGAGAACTACATCTAATTTAACTATAAATTTATTTTACGTACTGATGAATATCACAGTCAAAAAATATCAAAAAAATTAATTTAAGAATATTCATTGTTAAAGTCTCTCTGGATTTTTAAAATTTTTCGTGTATTGAATGTTTTGGAGTCCATCCTAAGATAGTTCTTGCTTTTGAAATATCTATCTCAAGGGATACCAATATTTTATGGGCCCACCCCCTCCTCCCTAATAAAGTCGCTCCAAGCATAATCATCCATGGAGGTATGCTAATTAAGCGACAGGGTTTTTTGATTGCCTTAGCCATTAAAATAAGTAAATCTGGTATTGAGATATCTTCACCATCAGCAATTAAAAATATTTCATTGGCAGCTTTTGGATGTCGAGCACATAGCAAAATAAAGTCAACTGCATTATCCAACGAAATAAATGATCGTTTCTTTTTTAGTGATCCAAGCGGCAAAGGCAAACCCCTTTCAATGAAGCACATCAAATTACCAAAATTTCCAGGGGCATCGACGTCATATATCAATGGCGGTCGAACTATTACATACTCCATCTCAGAGTGTGCGCATATTTCTATTATCTCTTGCTCTGCTTTAAATTTTGAAATTGAATATATTTCGGATGGCCTTGGTTGGTCTTGTTCTGAAAATGGCAGAAGACTAAAGTTACCATTAACACCTATTGAACTTAAAAATATAAATCGCTTTACGCCATGCTTTGCTGATTGCTTAGCCAAGTTAGCTGTAGCTGTAGTGTTAATTTTATAAAACTTATCGATTGAGTCGAAATTATTTTTGTCAAAAACATGAGCTCGCCCAGCCAAATGAATTACAGTATTAACGCCCTCAAGAATCTTACCCCAATCTTGAAATACAGAAATATCTTGAATAACAACTTCATTTTCTTTTGAAGTGCCATTGCGTACAACTCTAATAAACTCCTGGTCTTGAGAAAGTAAACGTTTGCACAAAGCTTTTCCAACAAATCCGGCTGCGCCCGTGACAAGAATCATGTTTTGATAACCACTTTAATTTTGCTCATTTATCATTAAATTTTTAACAACTTTAGAAAATTTTTGCAACTGAATAGACTCAGAATAATGTTGTTCAGCGCATAATCTGGCTCTAGCCCCCATTTCAATTAATTTATCAATATCACTAAAAGTTAATGAGTTGAGAAATTTAATCAAATTTTCTTTATCGTCCCAACAAAAACTCCACCCTATTTTAAACTCAGAAATTAGCTTACACACTTCACTATTAATCGGTCCAACAAATAAAATAGGCCTTCCAGAAGCCATGATATTGTATATTTTTGATGGAACACCTAAACCATACATGCCTTCCCTCAATAATACTAATGCAATATCACACGTACCTAGAATTAAATCTTGGTCAGACCTTGAATATTTTCCCCTCAACGAAACATTTGGAAAAAGATTTATTTCCTTAGCAAGTGCAGGAACTAGTGCGCCTGTTCCAACAAACAAATATTGGATATTTTTATTATTAGATTCTTTTAAAATTTTTAGAAACTCTAAGATGCCTTGAGCACGACCAATATTTCCCGCATACTGAATTATGATTTTTTTAGATAAACCCCATAATTCAGCTTTTGATTTCTTTTTCTCAATTGGTGTAATCAAATCAAGCTCACACCAATTTTCAATAATTTCAATGTCTATCTTTTTTTCTTTAACTTTAGTCCTGAGAATATCAGCCATATCGCGGCCAATAGCCACAAGCAAATTTGACGCACCGTAGGACCAATCAAAAATTGGTTTAACAAATTTATAAAAAAATGATTTGTTTGAAATTAATCCTAACGCGACTAGATTTTCAGGAAATACATCATGGACGAGAAATATGAATGAAAACTTTTTGAGTTTATGAAGTGCTGCCAATGCAACAATCATTGGTGATGGGTTCGTAACACATAAAACAATATCCTCTTTTTTAACATTTTTTTGAACCAATCGAGTCAGTCCAAAACTCACAATCAACAAGCGAAGTATTCTTGTAAATAGCTTATCTTTACTTAGATTAGGAGCCCATACCCTCTTTATAATAATATTTTTTCTCTCACAATGAGTATCAGATGGATTTATCTGGTTAATTTTATAAAAATTTGGGCCAGCTAAAACTAAAACATCAAACTCCTTTGACAAATGACATGCAATTTTTGTCATGATAAATGCCGTGGATGTTTCATCTGGAAAAAATAATTCACTGATAATTACTATACGTCTTTTATTATTCACTTTCATAGCTTATCTAGTATTTTTTCCACACCACGCGGTTGACGTAGTCGGTGTAACTATGAATAATTCGAACAACCTTATCGCTGACATTAGGCATACTATAGTCGGCTACCAAGCGTAATTTGCGTTCAGCGCCACGTGATTGTTTGGAAATAATAGCTAAACCTTGGCGAACGCGCTCCACCTCCAGCCCTACCATCATCACAGCTGCTTCCTCCATACCCTCGGGTCGCTCATGAGCTTCGCGCAAATTTAGCGCTGGGAAATTAAGAATAGATGACTCTTCATTAATAGTTCCGCTATCCGATAATGTTGCCATTGATTGCATCTGCAAGTTAACATAATCATGAAAACCTAATGGCTTCATCAATCTAACAAGATGGTGGAACTTAACTCCTGTCGAATCAATTCTTTTTTGAGTCCTAGGATGTGCTGAGACTACAACCGGCACGCTGAAGTCTTCTGCAACTGTATTAAGAACATCAACTAGCTTTTCAAAAGATTTATCAGATTCAATATTTTCTTCGCGATGAGCGCTAACTACAAAATATTTACCAGGCATCAAATCTAAACGGCTAAGTACATTAGACGCTTTTATTTGTGGCAAATAATGCTGCAATACTTCGAACATAGGGCTTCCAGTCTTGATAACTTGATCTGGTGGAACTCCCTCACGTAATAAATAATCACGAGCAATTGTGCTGTAAGTTAGATTGATATCAGCTGTGTGGTCAACAATACGGCGATTAGTTTCTTCAGGAACACGTTGATCAAAGCAGCGATTTCCTGCTTCCATGTGAAAAATCGGTACTTTACGACGCTTTGCTGGAATGACAGACAAACAGCTATTTGTGTCCCCCAATACTAGCATTGCCTCAGGGCATTCCTCTACCAACACCTTATCAACCGCAGTTATCAGGTTACCAATGGTATTAGCAGCACATGTACTACCTTCAGCACTATTCAAAAAGTAATCAGGCTTGCGAACGCCGAGGTCATCAAAAAACACCTGATTTAGTTCATAGTCGTAGTTTTGACCAGTGTGAACTAAAACATGCTCACAATGCATATCCAGCGCAGCAAGCACACGTGACAAACGGATAATCTCTGGGCGCGTACCAACTACTGACATAACTCTAAGTTTTTTCATTTTTAACTTTTCACTTTTATATCTTTGCCGCAATCGTATCTGGATTTTGTCGGTCAAAATTTTCATTTGCCCACAGCATAACAATCATCTCTTCACTCCCAATATTAGTAATATCATGAGTCCATCCCGGTATGGTATCAACCACTTGTGGTATTACACCACTTGTTCGTAACTCGAATAACTCATTGGTCAATAAATGACGAAAGCGAAACAGCGCCTCACCTTTGATGACAAGAAATTTTTCAGTTTTGGTATGGTGGTAGTGTCCGCCACGCGTTATGCCAGGGTGAGCTGTAAAATAACTGAATTGACCACTATCTGGCGTTTTAAGCATCTCCACAAACATGCCGCGCGGGTCAGTGTGTTGAGGTACGCCATAAGAAAATTTCTCTTTCGGCAAGCTACTTACATAAGTAGCGTAAAGCGATCGAACGAAGCCATTACCGACACGCTCTATCATCAAGGTCGAGCGGCAATCCCTAAAGGCATGAATTTGATGGGAGAGTTCACCTAACGTAGTAATGTATTCAGGTTCAACTTTAACCTGGATACAGCCCCTTGGTGGAGCCTTGATGGCTGACAGCAACGCCGTGACAACATCATCTACATATACGAGACGCAAACTGGCCGCAGGGTCATTTATTTGAATCGGCAAACCGAGAGCAATATTGTGACAAAAAGTAGCTACGACTGAATTGTAGTTTGGCTTACACCACTTGCCGAATACCCCTGGGAGCCTGAAAATAGCACACGGAATATTTGTTTCTTTTGCCAAAGTTTCAACAGTGACTTCTGCAGCCAGCTTACTGCGTCCGTAAGGATTATCTCGCCCAGCCTGTGAAGATGATGCCAGTACTAAAGGTACGCGTCGCCCAGTAGATTGAAATTCTAGCTTAATAGCGTTGCACAGAGAGGTAGTTAATCCAGCATTTACTTGTTCAAATGCGATCTCATCTTCTGGACGGTTTTCGCCCGCCAAGTGCACAACAGTATCGACCTGGGACACCAGTTCAGGCAAGAGAGCAAAATCATCACCCCTCATAAAGGTGGTAATGCTAATATTTGAAAGCTCTTTTAAACGAACTACCAAATTTTTACCAATAAACCCATTAGCTCCCGTAACCAAAACACGAGTATTGGAGAGAATCAATCTAGTTACTCCTCAGCCTCAAATATTTCACCACGAACAGTTGCCTGTATAAATCGTAACTTCATGAGCAATTCCTGCATCCCAGGTACGTCGAGTCGAGTTGTATTGTGCGAGTTATAGTCGGTAGCTTCAGAAATTTTTATTTCACCTTGTTCAATAAACTTTCCATAATTGAGGTCGCGTAAATCTGGAGGTACGCGGTAATACCCCCCCAAATCTTGTGCAGCAACCATCTCTTCTCGGCTGAGCAGTGCTTCGTATAGTTTTTCACCATGACGCGTCCCAATTATCCGCACTTCATGCTTTGGCTTACCCAGCAAATCGGTCAGTGCATAAGCCAGGGTTTCGATAGTTGCTCCAGGTGCTTTTTGCACAAAAATTTCACCAGACTTACCGTGCTCGAATGCATACAATACCAAATCCACAGCATCATCGAGCGTCATCATGAAACGGGTCATATTGGGGTCGGTGATAGTTATAGGTTGATCGGTACGAATCTGCTGTGTAAACAGCGGAATCACAGAACCCCGCGAACACATCACATTACCATAACGGGTAACGTTGATAACCGTATTGCTGCTATTACGTGATTTAGCAACAGCCACCTTTTCCATCATAGCTTTGCTTATACCCATAGCATTGATGGGGTACACTGCCTTATCAGTACTCAACACCACCACTCGTTTAACACCGCAAGTTATGGCAGCTTCGAGTACGTTTTCGGTACCCAGCACATTAGTCTTCACAGCCTCAAGCGGATGAAACTCGCATGAAGGAACCTGTTTTAGTGCAGCGGCGTGATAAATAAAATCAACGCCACGTACTACATTTGATACAGACTGATAATCGCGCACATCCCCAATATGAAACTTTAGCTTAGGATTATTGTATTTTTTACGCATGTCATCCTGCTTCTTCTCATCTCGACTGAAGATACGAATTTCACGCAATCCCGAGCCCAGAAAGCGACGTAAAACAGCATTACCGAATGAGCCTGTACCACCAGTTATAAGAAGAATCTGATTATTAAAAGTGCTCATCATTAATAGTCTCTCAATTTTTAGATCTGAAAACGCCAATATAAGACTCTCCTGACGACCAGCGCAAAGAGCCGAACACCACCAGTAGAAACCAATTGATAATTCCCAGGGGAAGTTTGTTTAAAAATGGAACACCAGAAAAGAAAGTGGTGCCGGAATATAGGGGAATAAATCCATGTAATAAGATCATCTGATCCCATTCTTTTTTTCCTTTCAAAGACACATGATCATCCCGAAAACCATGCCATTTATCTTTCATCCAACGGGCACCTAAACCTGATAGATTTGGGGTTGTAACCAAGAAGATACCGCCAGGCTTTAAATGGGAGTGGACGTTTTTGAGCATGGCGCTTGGGTTATAGAGATGCTCAATGACTTGGAATGACACAATCAAGTCGTACTTGCTTGCCAAGTTAAAATTCTCTGCATTCCCCTGAATAAGACTTGCAAAAGGTGCCCGCGAGGCAGTCTCTGCAAGCAAACGCTCATCGTATTCCACCCCACTAAAACGAGAGTCTGGAAAACTTTCTTTAGCAAAATCCAGAAAAAAACCAGAACCCGTGCCAATTTCAAGAATATCCAGAGACTTACGCTGGCTAAGATATTTATTTAGCAATCGAAATGCAAATGCGAATGTAAGCTTTCGCTTTAGGCGGTAGAGCCCCCCTCTATTTTCGATATAAGGTGATGGAATGGCTGTATTGACGGAGACTTTATCATTCATGTTTTGTCCGATACGAAGTTCATGAACGTACTGGAAAGCACGTGGTAGTTGAAGTTTTGCAGGAAGTGGTTGCGGCAGTTTTGCGAAACTGTGGTCCAGTCGGTATGAAGCCAGGTAATAGCCTGATGGAATTCTTGCAGGGTATATCGGTCGGAAATGAGTGCGCCGTGGACCCCTTCATGGAAGTACTCGCTCTGGTTACTGGTTGAGACCAGTACCGGCGTGCCGAACATGTAGGCCTTGGGCAGCACACCGCTCTGCATTGAGCGTCTGTAAGCATTCCAGACCACGAAGCTACTTGCATAGAAGTGATTTATCTCAGCGTTCGTCATAGGCCTACCGGCATGCAGAACGAGCTGGCCCGATGACACACACTCATCGACCACGGCACGATACTTGTCTGGCACAGTGCTGCGGGTAGCGATTAGGAACTTCAACGGGAGCAGTATCTGGCCTGCCACACAGGCTTGCATCAGATGAACGAATTCATCAAAGGCGTGGTCTTCGGCAATGGTACCAATATACGAAACAAACTCCCTTGCAAGCCCCTGCGTCTTTGGTCCACTCTCGTCAACAAACATGAGATTGATCTTAGCGTAGCGACGCGACTGCCGTTGCGCTGCCGGAATGGCCTGAAAGGCGCGTTCCGAAGGCAAGATAATCTTGTCCGACAGCACGCAGATGACACGGCTTACCATGGAAATGGCGGTAACCCGCACAGTCTTAAGCCAGCTGAAGCCGGCCTTTCGATAGGAAGAGAACGAGGTGTAGGGCTCGTGGTAGACGTAGACCGTTGTTGCCCGGCTGAAGAGCCGGACAAATAAAAGGTTGAAGACTGCCGAAACGCTGGCGTACCAGACAATGAACAGATCGCCATGGCCCAGCATAACCCAGTCCGAGATATCCGATGCCTTGCCTTTCATGCCGCAATCAGTAAACGACAGAAACCGCTCATTGACACTGAACCGAACATGGAAACCATTTTCCTCCAGGAGTTTGCAATTTGCTTGCATGTGGGAGATGTGACCCGGATTAAAGCGCTTTGATACTAGTATGGCTTTCATTTATCTGTCTGGTTTGGTTGAGTATGGAGTTTACTCGGAGTAGTAGCCACAACACCGCACATGTAAAGATCGAGTAGCGCGCAACAAAGACACTAAATAAGTAACTCATTAGAATGAATACGATGATTGCAATAAAGGAAGTGGCCGCTGCCCAAGGTTTCCTTTTAATAAGAGTTCGATAAGCAATGAAGTGTGATAATAGGCCAAAAAGATATAAAAAAATCAGTGAGCCGACAACTCCGAAATCATATATCAGGCCCCGAAAGAAGGTGAATATATTTGTTTCGAATGTGTCTGAGTACCATCCTGATTCCTCATACATTCCAGGAGGAAAATCCTTTCCCATGCTCAGCACAGCGAATATGGAATTTAGTGTATAGGCACCGAAAGAGTAGAAATCATCTTTGAATGATGAAAATGAAGGGGCGTTAGTCGCGAAAGAAAAAAAATCTGAAAAGGCGTAAATCTGACCTAATGTGTATGAAGCGATGGAGAAAATTAAAGGTTCAATTATGACTTCAATATTATTGAACTCAAAATCGCTAAACCGAGAGACAAACGAGATTAATATCAAGGCTGAAACAATTGTGATACCTGAGAATAGTCTTATTGGATTTTTAATCTTGGGGATGCTTAGTTGGTGTTGAAAAATTCGTCCAATCAAGGCACCTGAAATATAAAAACAAAATGCCACAAGAAAAACAAGCTTTGAAGACTGGATGACCATAGTAAACAGGCTGGGCGAAATGGATAAAGCAAACATCCACTTGTTATTTCGTTTGGAATTTATCAAGCCGCCTAGGACTGGCGATAAATAAGTTGTGAGCGTACCAAACATGCCGATTAAGCCATATTCTATTCCATTTGTTGCACGCTGGGTGGCATACTGACCACTGGTTTCAATTAGATTGCACATGATTTGATCGATGGTGAAGCCATTTTTCATCATTATGGACAATGAGAAAAAAATAGATCCGCCGATTGAAGCGTACATCGCGAATCGCAGAAATTTGGTATCAAATAGATATGATCTGGAAATCTTTCTCTTATTTAATGTTATTGCCGCTCTCCAGTTAAATGGTGCTGCGCTCATAGAGAAGAGGAGTGTAGCAAGCGCTATATATAGAATTGCAAATGAATTTATGGGGACTATTGCTAGTATGGTTAGTGGAACAATGGTGAATATAAACCAACAAATAGAAAACAACCCCGCTGGCATAAGATAGGTGCCTGTAAGTACTCTAGAAAATCTCACAATAGCTAAAATCGATAGGCTAAATGTGATTGCAAGAATTTTTTCCTCAAGACCGGGCATGATGGGCTTTTGATACTTTCGTGTTGATGTCGAAGCTACTTATACCAATCAAGCTTAGTCAAATTTTCCAGTATCCGTGCTCTTTCCTATACACAGACAGAAAGACCATGAGCTTTGATAGATCGTAAAAGCGATTGGGGCCGAAGGTGCGAAGGAAGAGCCGCATCATCCAATAGATGAATCCGAGCATCCTCTGGTTGCTCTGGGCTTCCTTCAGGCTTGGGTAGCTGTAGCGCTGCTGGGCCTTTCGGGACACGAGTCCGTTCTTGCGAGCGAAGCTGCCCACGGGGCCATTGGCGGCAAAGGGGTCCTCATGGGCGGGTAGCCTGCACCGGACGCTGGCGTAGGCGCGCCTCAAGGTGGGGGAGATATAGCTGCCGTCACTCATGTAGTCGAACGAATAAGGGGGGCGCTTGACTGCGTGCTCGTATCGCTTGAGTTTTTGCGAGTAGTCCCTGGCCAGCTCTTCCAGAAGCTCGTAGCGCTTACCCGCTTCACTGCTAGCCCGCTTGTTTAGATACTGCGGATCGGCATGGTCGAAGTTGCTGAAGTGGAAGAAAACTAATGGATGGTCATGGTTGACCATATATTGTTGGCCATTTTTTCCGGTTAGCGTTCTTTCGAAGGTGTTCCAGGGCGCTGCGTTGTAGCCCGGGTTGAAGGAAATCTTCAGAAAGTCGAAGAAGCACGGTGCAATGGACACCCACTTCTGATCGGTCGACAGTCCGAACTGGCTTTCCATGAAGCAAAAGTCGATACAGCGCCGGCTCCACCAGTTGAGGAAGTAGGTTGCTTCAGCGCCTTGCCGAACAGCGAAAAACCCAAGGTTGAAGGACCCAAAACGCATCATGGCAAGATCAGATTCGCCTTGGGTATCGGGTTGTGGTTTGGTGTAGTGAGGCGTCAGTAGCACCGGTGATGTGTCCAGATCTTTCAGGATCGGATCCAGGGAGTTATAGACAGCCGTGTCTGGGTCGAGAAAAATCACGCGGGCGCGTTGTTCCAGGAGCTTCAATGCAATGAAGGGCTTGAGGCTGGTGCTGAACTCAATGACGTCATAGACGAAGGCCAGTTGCCTCCATTCCGGGACGCCCAGATCTTCCAACCAGATGATGTCCACCGTTTCGGGATGGGGGTGAAGCTCTTGCTTCCTGTCGAACAGGACAACATTGAGCCGGATGGCGTTGTGCTCCCACAGGGAGTCGGCCAATACCAGCGCTTTAGGCAAGTAGGCTATGTTGCAAACCGTGAAGACCGCTAAGTCTGATTCGGTGAGTTTAGTTTCGGGTGACTGTGTTTCCATCATTTGCTTTTTAGTTAAACTGACTGTCGATGTTTATCAACAAAATTTACCGATTTTCTATACCGCTTTAGCCAATACCTTCGGCCAGACCCATGCTCCAGCTACTGCTTGAGCCAGACCTCTTCAATCCCGTTCCAATTGGGAGACGACCTTAATTTCCAGCGCTCCGGTTTACGTTCAGAGGTACTAATAGGCAAAATTAAATCTAGAGGCACACGTATTCGCATATGATATTTACGCGCTCACTCTATCAGACAAACATACTAAATAAAAATATGTTCATTATGTCCCGATCCAATATAAAAAAAGAAGCTCAGCTCAGCCAAAAATTTTTTACCCCTCTGATTTATATGCATTATGGTATCTCTTAGAATCTGCCCGCGTTTTAATCAACTCTCTAATGAAAGCATCTTCTCTCTGATCTTCACGCGGTGCAAATAATGCTCGCTCACGCAAATCCACCCCATCTGGAGCGTCTGCAAGATAATAAATGGCAAGTGATTTTCTAAAGATTCCGTTTGGCTGAGTTAAGGGGCGCGACATACCATGCCAACTATTCTGAGTCGTGTCAAAAATTACAGCTCTATTAAAATTGGGTTGAATTTCAGAGATTAATTTACCCGGCGAATTCTCAGTAAGAGAATTATCCCATAATCCCAAATGACCACCATGCTCTGGTCTTAATGCGCTTGACAAATACATGATAATATTTATCTTCCTAAGCAGTCCAGCTTTAGGATGAATACTATAATCCAGATGTGGATTTAAGTTCCCCCCTCTAGAGTGAATGTGCCAGCCCCCACCATGCAGTCCTGGATCATTGTAAAGCTTGCACTTTAAAATATTTTCCATTGCACTTAAAAATTCCTCTGACATTAATTCCATTAAGACTGAATAAGTTAAATTTGGAAATTGATTCCAATCGTTTAATGCCTTTTTGTCTTCAATAGCATTTTTGTAAACAAACCACTTCGGGCTATCGTAATCGATAAAGTCTTTCTCCAATTTTTCAGCAACGCCATCCACAAAAAAATTATCAACCACACAGTGATCGAATGGTTTTGCTCCATTAAAATTTTTTGCAGCAACTTCAAAAGCATTAGTGTTTACAAATTTCATGACATTATTTTTCAAAATTTAATTGGCTTGATTTTTAGATATATGGTGCCGATTTATAATTTTTTTTTGATTATCCGCGAAACGACTTGTCCAAAAATATATATACCCAAACTCCTTGATACGTGATAGAAATCTATCATCTGAATCCTAATCAAAGAGGTAGCTGCCAACTTTAAATAAGCCTTAATTGTGATTATAATTTGATTTACAGGATAATCTCTAACAATCATAGTTTTTTTAAAAAGCCTAAAAACATGATCGGGTTGCTCAGAAATATGGTCGAATTCCGGCACAGCTTTAATAAGTCCAATTTTATACCCCAAGTACCTAGCTCTGAGACAAAATTCATAGTCAACGCAATCCAAAAAGTAGCTTGGATTATGCCACCCTATTATTTTTAGTGTATGAAGGTTATATAAACTTCCACTATTTATTGCCAAACGAACATTACTTATCAAATGATTGGACTTGGGTTTATCACTAAAAACAAGAGCCGCATGTTCATTTATTACACTAACGGGGAGAGTTTCTTTAAATGCTTTAATAAATTCCAGTGTTTTTTGCCCAATACCAGTGTCTTGATCTAAGTACAGTAAGTGTGAATAACCATTTGAATAAGCTGTAGCACAAAGTGTTGCAAGCGAGTACCCTAATCCAATATTTCTTCCAGCCGTTATGTATATTAAATTTAATTTTTTAATCTCTTTACAGACACTATCTTCAAAAGGAGAGTTGTCAAATATGTACACTCTGTAACCGAGAGTTAACATAATATTTATTCTTTTCAAAAGAGTGCGGTCTGGGTGATAAACAACCAATCCAATTGCAAAACTTATATTATTCATTTATTAAACACTGATCTGATTTAAAAGTGAGACACGATGCTGCATGGTTATTGATTCAGCGTTAAATGTTACTAGCTATTGTGCAGCAATTCTGTAAATACCACCGGTGGGGATCTAGCCCCCAAACCTTAGCGAGGTCGGTTGTTGATTTGATCGGCGATGGCATCGAGCAGTTTTTGGCTGTTAACAGATAAGTATGTTTCTTTGGGTAGGTACTGATGAGGCAACCCATTCATGTTTTCGTTGTAGCCTCTTTTTGCCACAGGCCGTTCAATGCTGCGCAACTGATTTGTAAATCCTTGCCGCACGTTGGGCGGGCTTGAAGCCTTGGACTGTAGCAATTTCACCACGGGGCTGGTGCACTCAACCAGGGTGCCCACAGCACTGGCGTTGGCCGCACCCTTGATCATGTCGCGCTCCCAGTGGCCAATAATAGCCAGCCCTTAGTGAGTTCCCTGATGGGTTGAGTATAAATGCAGTTGTAGATAATATTGGTTGACACGCGTAACTCATAACCTTTGTGGTAGATGATTGCCAGTGTGAGGGCACAATTTGCTCAGGTAACCAGCCCCACACCAAACAAAAGTTCCCCCATTATACAGCTTCTGGGCTGGTCTACTATGCCTGCGTCGCTGGCGGGGGCCGTTTGGCTGGCGTTTTGCGCTTGAGTTCTTGGGAGATTATGCTGATCGAGGGTTTAATCCGCTGGGCAATCTGCGTAATCGTGAACCAGTGGTGCAACAAGGAAGCGATGAGAGTTCATGTGTTGATTCGCATGGCTCTGTCATGAAGTAAGACGAGGTCGATTAGCGCACGAAGTATCCAGGCTAGAGCAGCGCCGAGGATTCCGTGTATTTGTATCAGCAGAAAAAGAGCTGGTATGTAAAGGGTTAACTCAAACACGTGAATCAGCGCGGTACTTCGCGCATCACCTGATGCCTGGATATAGGCATAGGGAACTTGCGCCATGCTGTTGAATAGAATACCCACCGCCAACACAGACGCCACGATGAATGACTTCTCGGCGAACTCAGCGCCGAGCCACAGGTCGATTCCAAATTTGGCCCCGATGAAGACGCCGGCGGTAAGGGTGCCCATTATCAGGGCGATGATCTTGATGCTCTTCTTATAGAGCACAAGGGCGCTAGCGAAGTTTTTTTCCGACAGGTCCTTTGAGAATACGGGAAACAGCGTGGTGGTGAGAGCTGCGGGCAGGACAAGAAGGCGAATCATGAACTCAGCTGGAATGGTGTAATAGGCTACCACGGCTGCGCCCAGTATATTGGCTATCAGAAACCGATCGGCGACTACCATGAGTGGACTAATGATATTGGACAGAGTCATCCATCCACCGAACTGGATGAGTTGCTTAGACTCTTGAGCACTAAGATTGTCTTTGGACATGCCGATGATATGTCGCGCACTAATTTGGTATGCGAAAAGGATAATGTATCGAGCTACAACCAATGACCCTACCGTGTAGTCTAGGCGTGGTCCGAACATAGCAATCGAGGTAACGGGACCCAAGAAGTTGGAGAGTCCTAGAATCAGCCTGAGCAGGTTGATGACCTTGAAGCGCTGTTCGCCCTCTAGAACTCCGCGTAACCCTGTGGTCGCTGTTGTGGCAGGAACGGCGAGGCAGGCAAGCAAAAAAGACACACGGATTTCAGTCTCAAGGTGCGGGGCGGAGTTAATCCAGTTCACCCCCACCACTTCGATTACTACAAACCCTACTAATCCGCCCACCAACCCGAACAGCAAGGTAAGAAAAACACCTGTAGTGGCGACGATTTTCTTCTGGCTGTCGGTCTTGTGTGACGTGAGACTTGCAATACGCTGGGTGATGGCGCGGCCCAGTCCAAAGTCGAAGATGCTGAAGTAACCAATCAGAGCCCAGATGATAGTAAGAACACCAATTCGTTCAATACCAATGTGCTGGTAGATGTATGGTATGGCTACAATGCCAATGACCATCGGCGCGCCAAAACCCAGTAAATTCCATAGAGTATTTCTTCGAATATTCACAGTAAAGTCCAATAAGGCAATATCGTTATCTGCCGTAGTTATCTTCGTAACGAACGATATCATCCTCACCCAAATAGCTACCCGACTGCACCTCGATGATTTCGAGCGGAATGCTTCCAAAGTTGGCAAGGCGATGCACCTCGCCCAAGGGAATATAGGTGCTCTGGTTTTCGCTCAATGTCAGAACTTTGTTGCCGTTGGTAATTTCTGCTGTTCCAGTAACCACTATCCAATGCTCTGCGCGATGTTGATGCTTTTGTAAACTTAAACTAGCTCCTGGCTTCACTTGGATGCGCTTAACCTTGAAGCGTCCAGCCTCATCAATGCTATCGTACCAACCCCAAGGCCTATGAACTTTTCGGTGAAGTGTGTGCTCTTCTCTTTTTTGCTGAGAGAGACGATTCACTATATTTTTCACATCCTGACTATGTGATTTACTCGCTACCAATACTGCATCTGCTGTTTCAATAACAATTACATCATCTAAGCCAACCAGACTCACCAAACGACTAGTTGCATGCACGAGTGTATTTCTACTATCAGTTGTTAAGACATCACCAGTATGTGCATTACCATCGTCATCTTTTGATAATACTTTCCAAACTGCATCCCATGAACCCAGATCATTCCAACCGGCATCTAATGGCACCATCTTAATAGAATATTCTGAATCAGGGCAATGTTCCATCACAGCGTAGTCAATCGACTCAGAGGGTATTTCAGAAAATTCTGATTTACCCGGTCTTACAAAAGAAGCATCTACCTTTTTTTTATTCCACGCAGATTGCGAAGCAGTCAAAATATCCGGACGGAATTGTCCAAGGGTCTTTAACCAAACGGAAGCCTTTAGAACAAATATTCCCGCATTCCAAAAGTATCCACCTTCATTGAGGTAGGCTTGGGCTGTGACAGCATCTGGTTTTTCTACAAAACGCTTAACAACCTGAGCTTCATTATTTTTATCCTTCTGATCAACTTGGATATAACCATAACCTGTTTCTGGAGCGTCAGGCTGGATACCTAAAACAACAATTGTTCCAGTTTCAGCTTCATAGATCGCCGACTGCATAGCTTTTGTAAAAGCCAACACATCAGTAACCATTTGATCAGCTGGTGTTACTACCAAAATTGGATCATTTCCTTTGTCTAAAGCACATAGAGCAGCAGTAGTGAGTGCTGGAGCAGTATTTCGACCAACAGGTTCTAGAAGGGCCACACTCAATTCAACGTCTACTTCTCGTAACTGCTCCAGCACCAAGAAGCGATGCTCCTCTCCTGACACAATCAAAGGTTGTGCAACTTGGATGTCAGAGTTTCCTAATTTAGCTAATCTCTTAGCCGCCTGCTGAAAGAGACTTTCATCACCGGTTAAACATAAAAATTGCTTCGGAAAACCAGTACGTGACAAAGGCCACAAACGTGTACCTGAACCGCCACACAAAATCACAGGAGTTACTTGAATGGTTTGATTCATATGTTTGATAAAAAAGAATGTTTTTCAAAAAAAGGCATCAAAAATGAATTTAGCTTAACAATTTAGGTCTACTAATTCTGAATACCAACATCTTCACTTTGCTTTTTCTTTGAGATGCTTCCATTAGTCGAAATAGCATCAAGATCTGAGGTGCCAACTTCACGACTCAAACTCTCAATTTCCGCTTTAAGTACATGATATTATTGCATCTTACGCCTCAAGAAGGTGCCTGTTAATATAGTCTTCTCAGCCAAACCTTTGGGGGTTAGCGAGTATGCGTACACTCACTTATTTTGATTGTTTCTGAAATTTTAGATTTTGATCGAACCCTTGGCTGTCAAAGCATTTAAACAATAGTTCATGCCTCCTAAGCTAGCACCCAAAGATTTTGGGAGTTCACGCTGACTTAAACGAGGGTTTGATTCCAAGAGTCTTAAAACTCGAAATTGCAATTCAGTTGGCATTTACTGTTTATTAGTTTATGTTAATCGCCTGATAACTTGTCATCATTTAGTTTTAGTGAGTTTCTGAAAGAATTTGACTTTTTTAGCTTCTTTTTCAGCCTTTAGTTATTTACAAGAATTTATAACTATTTTTAACTTTGGGTTTAACAACCATTAGAAGTTTTTACTTATTTCATTTACTTTTTTATGAAAAATTAAAAGGTTTATAGAACGCTACCGACATAACAATCGATTGGTATTTTTAAATTGTTTACTATAAATCATAGGTTTATTACTAAATTAAACTATGAATTAGGTAGGCAATTAGTAGCGTTCATTTATAATCATTATAACTAAGGATGCTGTTAATTGGTGCTGTTTCAATTATTTTCACTATTATTGGCATCACTGGTCCTGCTCATGCCAATAACATCATTAATAGATTCAATGGTTTAGCCGGCATGGTTGGAATTATCAGTTTGTTGGCTATTGGTTATGTGGCTTTCAAAGCCAACACCCTTTATTAGCTTCGATCAGTTTGATCGCACTTGGAGCAATTGGTGGCTTCTTTATCTGGAACTATCTAAGAGGTCTCATTTTCTTAGGTAATGTCGGAGCCTATTTAATTGGTTTCTTGATTGCTTGGCAATCTATTTTGTTGGTGATTAGAAATTCAAGTGTGTCCCCGTGGTTCGCACTACTGGTGAATGCATACCCTATCTTTGAAACACTCTTTACCATTTGGCGCCGCAAGGTTCATCAAGGAAAAAAGCCTGGCTCCCAGACGGAGCTCACTTTCATTCACCAATCTATCGTCACGTGATTCGATAGACAGAAGTTCATGAATCGAAAGAAACTGTATATTATGCTAAAAATGCAAGGACCTCTCCTTACTTGTGGCTCTTATCCAGCTTAGCAGTCTTCCCAGCAATTGTGTGTTGGCAAACAACCTGGATCTTGCAATGCGTTGCCTTACTTTTTTGGATTTCCTATGTGATGGTCTATAACGCAGTGGTGAAGTTCAAAACCCCGGGTATCTTTAAATTACTGAAGTAATCCAAAAGACGTTAAGCAATTACAACAGTTTCTACTTTTGCAATTGATTGAGTGGCTACAAAGATAACTGCTTCCACTCATTGGGTGTTTTATTCAAAAATAAAAGGATCAAACGCTAAATTTTCTGAATTACGACAATTGAATCTGCAACTTTTACACTCAGCCGAATACCTCAACCAACAGCATGGCCCCAGATAGGCCATCAGGCAAGGTTTGAAGTTTTTCAAAAACCCAATGAGGCCTTTGAATGGATCTTGAGTGATTTCGATCATTTCTCCAGACTTGAATAGTTCATGGAAAGATTCTTCTTTGGCGCAACGTTGCTTTAAACAATCAATCATCGTTTCAGGCATTTCTATTGGATCTACCGAAGTACCAAATATCAAAAGCTGAAAGACACCCCTGGTTGATCTAATTGGGAACCAATTCCTGGTGTCATCAGATAAACGGATGAATAAGTATCTTGGAAACAATGGTTCAGTGGCCAACTGAATTTATTCCTGTTGTTTTTTTTGAACTTGGCAAGTTGGCAAGAAAATTTCAACGCCTTAAGCTTGAAGATTTTTTAGACCTCTGAACTCTTCTCTGACCTTGGCATTAATCACAAGCCATTTCGTAGATAGAAGATCCTGCGTAATTTAAATCTTAGCTGCTAAGAGTGTTTAGTCTTAATATTTAATTAGCCGCTTTATAAGCTTGATAGCTTCGCTTACCCAACATCAATAAAAGTCCCAAAAATAAACCTGCAAACAAACCAGCAATGAAAGCTATTTTTTTCTTAGGTGTTACAGGAACATCAGAAGCATAAATTGGTGAGATCAATTTTGCTTGCCTTGTATCTGCGCTTGTAATAAAGGTATTTAAACGTAAGATCTCTTCGGTTAAGAATTTAACCTCATCTCGATTAGCTAAATAAGCAGCAGAAAGAGCAGCCCCAGATTTATCAGCTCGAGAAACCAGAGACTGTGAGTTAGTTAAACGATCTTGATATTTAACTAGCAGAATTTTTGCTTCCTCAATGTAGGGCTTAATAATTTCATTTTGAGAAGCTTTTATTTTTTCAAATATTGATTGTACACATGCGATTGCAGTTTTTTTATTATCACGATTGATTTTTAGCTCAATCATTGAACCAACATCCTTAACAACTGAAAATTTTGCAGCGGTCACCAAAGCTTCAGAAGGGGCAGCTGACGATTCAAAACCACATGCTTTGATTTCATGAGCTGAGTAAGTGGTTGGAAGCTTTAATCTAGCCACCAACAATTTTGGGTCTTCAATATTGACACCAAGAGGATTATAGTTGTTGGCACTAATCTGGGCCATCTGTATTTGAGCAGTGGCTTGATATTGGTTGGGGGTCGCCCAAATAAATGCCACAGCACCAAGTATTCCCAATACGCCAGTTAAAACAATTGCTTTCCAAGACTCAACCAAGAAATCAACAATATCATTTAGGGAGATTTCATCTTCAATATTTGAGTTGAAATTTGGGTTGATATTTTGGTCTGACATGGTTTTTATTCGTTTCCTGATTTATAGCAATTATAGCTGGAAGCGGTACCAAATCAGCCCCAGAGCCTCACTCTATATTATACGTATTCTTTCCATCCCGGCGGTGCTAGGGTAGAAATCCAGTGGATGAAACTGATCTTTTTGATAAAAGCCCATAGGAGCTGGTGTGACCTTCAGACCAAAATTTTAAAATACAACTTGAATTGTAGGTATGCGCCAAAAATGGGTATTCAAGTAGATTTGAGCAATACCCTCTTGCTTAATCATTCTAGCTAAAAATACTGCATTTTTCTCGGTAGTTGTTGATTGCTTTTCTGCCCAGCGAGCCCGAATCCGAAACTCATTGTTTAAGATTTTCTGAGTTAACTCTGCCTCAGTTAGCTCATTACTTGAGGTGGCATCAGGGGCACGACCAGCTAACATGATCGGTAAATGAGTCGTTTTAGCCAAAGTCACGCCATAGCGGACTCTGTCGATGGCGCCAACCTAAATACCCTGGTATTGATATTGTGGGTATTCAATAGCACCACTTCTGCGCCCACCACCCAAGATAACAATCGCT